>Ga0210057_1007144_pt1 | contig 13643 bp, 19 predicted proteins | sample CryGeyCG2114_010_2_FD_183968 | JGI IMG/M metagenome (GOLD analysis project Ga0210057, IMG submission 183968) | Groundwater microbial communities from aquifer - Crystal Geyser CG10_big_fil_rev_8/21/14_0.10 (SPAdes) (version 2) | ecosystem: Environmental > Aquatic > Deep subsurface > Groundwater ... | reverse complement strand
TGAGGATACATACAAACAGTTCAAGAGATTTAGGATAATTACTACAAGCATAAATTATATTGCAAGATATTTCTTTTTCTTATTTAGGATTTTGCTGTACAACCTATGGAAATTTTACAACCTAATGACCGACAAGAATATGACATTAAAGGAGTTCACATTTACACTATTTCTAGCGTCTCAAGACATTGACCATATAAAAGCATGCAAAAAAGAAATGGCTGATTTTATGAAACGACTCGAAAAACCTTTTGCAAAAGTAAATGTCTAAAAAGAATATAACTCTATTTCAAAATAAGAGCAAAATAAGTTAATTGAATAGAGTCATGAGGGATTATCCTAAATTATCTCAGCTAAAATCACTTAAAATTAGAATACCAACCATCCAAACCCTGAAAACTAACGATTTACAATCGGAACATCAGTTTCCAATAGAAAGGCTTATATATTACTCATCCTATAAATAGGAGTAAACAATCCTAAAAACAGGAATATAAAAATGCTAAAAAAAGAATATGAGATATTGTACGTCTTCATGAAGGATCCTTGGAAAAGGTTTGCTTTCAGAGAAATAAAGGACATTTCAGGCAAAACTTCAGATAGTTACATCTATCAAACATTAAAGCATTTTGTTGAATTGGCAGTCCTCAAAATTGAAAAGGCTGGAAATGTCATATTATATTCTCTCAATATTAATCACTTAAAATCCAGAATATATGCAGGCTTGGTGGCAGAGCATATTGCATGGAATCAAAAAAGAATACCATATGACATAATCTTGGAATTTGCTTCAAGGGTGCCTGCAACATATTACACATTGCTTGTGACAGGTAGCTATGCCAATAATAAGCAAAAAAAAGATTCGGACATGGATTTAGTTATTATTTGTGAGGATACTATTGATACCAAAACTATCTATGCAGAATTATCCCATTATTCAGAGATGAGCATTCCACCTATACATTTATATGTATTCAAAAAATCTGATTTCTTAAAAATGTTATTGGACAAAAAAGCCAACTATGGAAAGGAGATTGTAAAGAACTTACTAATCTTTACTGGAGCAACAGAATATTATAATATTATAAATGAGGCGATGAAAAATGGATTCAATGGTTGAAATCTATATAGAAAGAGCAAACAACGATATATTGGCTGCAAACTCGCTAAAGATATTAAGTGAAAATCCAGAGAATAAGAAGGCATTTAATATTCCTACGGATGAAACTTTCTATAGTTCTGTAATCTCTCATTCATATTATGCAATATTTTATGCTGCAAAAGCGATACTCCTTTCTAAAAAGATAAAGACTAATGCTCCAGAAGTCCATAAGAAGACTTTCGATGCTTTCAAGGAACATTTTGTCGATAATGGTTTGCTTGATGTCAAACTTCTTAAGATCTATAAAATTATGGTTGTAAGGGCTGATGAACTTCTTGAAATATTCAAGCAAGAGAAAAAAAGAAGGGGGACATTTACTTATACTACGATTCCTCAAGCTAATAAAGTTCCGGCTGATGACTCTTTAAGTAATGCTAAGATATTTGTTTCTAATATTCAAAAAATTATTTCTAAAAAATAATATTTATTCAGGGAGACCATTTAGGTTCTGTCTTTATCCAAAGGAAGTTTAGATTCCTTGAAGTGATTATGGGACTTACGTCTAAAATAGAAAGATTTAAATAATGTGTGGACGTATAATACTATTATGGTATATACGGAGATTAAAACTCAGAATAGAAATAAATATTTTTATAGGGCTTTAAGTATTAGGGTTGGTAATAAATATCAAAAGAAGAGAATTTATCTTGGTAAAAATCTAAAACAAAAAGAATTACTTATTTTAGAAAATAAAGCAGATAAAGAATTAAAAGTTCCAAATAAAAATATTGAAAAATTAAAAAGAAAAATAATCCCCATCTTAAAAAAGAATAAAATCAAAAGGGCAGGAATATTTGGAAGTTATGCTGAGGGTTTACAAAAGAAAGATAGCGATATTGACATATTAATCCTTCCCTCAAAAAATCTTGGATTTGGGTTTGCTGGAATAGAGAATGAATTATCTAAAAAGTTAGGTAAAAAAGTAGATCTAGTAAGCTATAATGGCCTTAGTCCTTATTTAAAAGAAAGAATACTAAAACAGGAGATTAGAATAATATGAAAGATGATTTGCCTTTCATAAATCACATATTAGATAGCATTAATGCAATAAAGGAGTTTTCTAAAGGATTGACAAAAAAAGGATTAGCTTCAGATAGGATGAGGCAAAGTGCTATAATTCGTGAAATAGAGATTATTGGAGAAGCTGTAAAAAATATTTCGAATTCACTTAAAAATAAATATAAAGAAGTTGAATGGAAGGATATTGCCGGAACAAGAGATAAATTGATTCATCATTATTTTGGGGTTGATCTAAATATAGTTTGGGCAATAATAAAGATTAATTTGCCTAGATTGAAAAAGGATATTTTAAAAATTAAAAAAGAATTGGATAAGTGATTTATATTGAATGACCATTTAGGTAAAGCTGCAACTAATTTGTTAAATCCTTCTATGTCATGCTTTATCTTAAACTCTTTAATAATTTCTTTATTATTATTCATTAAACAAATGTTTGACTTATTTTTCGAAACATCTATCCCACAATAATATTTATTTTTCATTTTGACATTACACATAATCACTTCTCAGGTAATAAGCCCATTATTTAGGACGTGCATTTGTCTATGAATAAGGGAAAAACTTTTTGGTTTAATATTATAATGAACCAATGGTTAATAAAAGCGAACTTGATTCCACGCTTTTTGAAATCCATGCAAATATTTTCAATCGAAATATTTATATAGTATATTATTACTTATATTAGTAAAATGATACTAAATATCCAAAACTTGAAAATTATTGAATGTTTCCTTGCTAATTATAACTCTTCATTTACTGCATCTACGATTGCCAGCAAATATGGTTTTAACCAAAAATCTGTTTCAAACTTCTTAAACTCATTAGAAACAGAAAACTTCCTAATCAGCAAATTTGAAGGGAGAAATAGATTATTCTCACTAAACCTCTATAACTCTTCAATTATTCACTTTTTATCATTAATTGAACATTATAAGGTTACTACTTTTTACAAAAAGAATCCTTTGGTTAAAGAGATTTCATTGAAGATCTTGGAGGTTTCTGATGGCATTGTAATAATCTTTGGAAGCTATGCGAAAGAACGCCATAAACCTGATTCGGATTTAGATATATTTATAATTGGAAAATATGATGAAGATAAAGTGAATAAAATCTCAGAAATGTACAAAAAAGATATCAATATCAAAAATTATCCATTTAATATATTTAAGAAAGCATTAAAGACACATGACCCATTAATAGAAGAAGTTATAAAGAACCATATAATTCTTAAGGGTGTACAAGAATTTGTAGAAAATCTAAAGGTGAAATATTATGGAAAAGATTAAGTGGTGTTTACAAGTAAATAATGGCATAGAATTAGTCGAGCCTAATGATAATCTAAGCAAAGTCTATTTGGATAAGGCTGAAGAGGCATTAAAAGCATCTATTGCTGTTAAAGGAAATACCTCTTGGGAAATATCTTCAAGTTATTATTCCATGTATTTTGCATTATATTCTATATTGATTAAAATAGGAATCAAATGCGAGAATCATTTATGCACTATCGAATTTATGAAACAGTTTCTTTCAAAATACTTTTCAGATGATGATGTAAGGTTAGTGAAGGATTCTATGGGCTTACGAATTGATGCCCAATATTATGTTGATAGGGCAATATCAGGGGCTAAATATCAAAAATTGATTAATAAAGCTCCTTCTTTTATTGCAAAATGCAAAGATGTTCGTGTGAAGATAAATTCTTCTGAAATTAAAGAGATTAGGTCTAAGATTGAGGGTCTGTTAAATTCTAAGACTTCTAAAAAATAATATTTATTCAGGGAGACCATTTAGGTTCAATTCTACACAACTTTTATAAATTGTTAATATATTTTAAAATAAAACTTAAATAGGGGGAGATAAAATGAAAAAAGATAGTTTATCATTAGACGAAATGGTTCAAATAGCAAATAAGGTGAAAAAATGGTATCCTGGGAGTTTAAATTCTTATTCTGGATATATAGATACTGTAAAAATGATTCTTTCGTGTGAATATTTTAGACACCGTGAAGGTATGGATACAACATATTATATCGAAGCCCAAAGTGCTAATCTTCATCTTAATGGCTTATCATTGGGAAGTGCTTGGGACGATAATGAAGAAAACAATAAGTTAGAGGGTTTGTATAAACAAGTTAAGACTGGTTATGAAGAGCTAAAAGAAGAAATGACTCAAGAAGCTTTTAAGGATGCTAGAGCATTATTAGATTAATTTTTTAAAAGGTGATAAAATGGAAAACGATTTAATAACAGAACCAGTTATAAAAAAAGAGGACGTATTAGTTCTTCAAGACTATAATTTTAATAAAACAAACGTTTGTATAGTTACAGGTGCAGGCACAGGCATTGGCAGAGCAACAAGCATAGCTGCAGCTTTAAACAATTTAACAACTATTGGCTTGGATATTAATGAGGGAGAAGGAAGAAAAACTCAGCAAATGGTTTCTGATTTAGGTAGCGAAATGCATTTTATCAAAACAGATTTATCAAAAGATAGTGACTTAGAATCAGCTGTAGAACAAGTTTCATATTTAGGCAACATAAAATATTTAGTAAACATTGCTGGCATCCAGCACATTGATTCAATAGAAAAATTCCCAATGGAAAAATATGATTTAATGCACAGAATTATGTTAAGGGCGCCATTATACCTTTCAAAATTAACTATTCCTTACATGAAAAAATCTGAAAATGGTGAAGGTGTAATAGGCAACATGGCTTCTATTCATTCACATATGTGTACGATTAACAAGGCAGCTTACAACATTATAAAATCAGGATTACTTGGCTTAACTAGGTCAATTGCAGCTGAAGGTGAAGGCAAAGTTCGCTCATTCACTATAAGCACAGGTTATGTTAAGACTCCTTTAGCACTAAAACAGATTCCTGCACAGGCAGAACAAAGGGGGATTACAATTGAAGAAGTTGTAAAAGATGTTATGATGGGAAAATCTAGAATCAAAGAAATGATGCCACCAATAGATGTAGCAAATCTATTTATGTTTGGATTTTCAAAACATTCAAGATATCTTAATGGAAATGATTTATTATTTGACGGTGGTTGTATAAACACCTATTAATTTTATTTCATTTTAGATTTAATAAACTCTTTTAATACTGATTTATTTTTTTTATTTTTATCAGCTTTTGATAATATGTAAATGAACAATCCTAATAACACTAAAAATAATCCAGTGCCAATTGGAGAACCCCATCCTAATATTGAATATATTTCGCCCATTTTTATTTCCTCCTTTCAATCTAAGTGATTTTATATTTAAATAACTTCCTCCACAACTTTTATAAATTCATTTTTCATCACATTTTTAATGATTTCAATTGTAATTACTGCTTTTAACGAGCCTGAAACAATAGGTAGGGCAATGGATGCTATTATAGAACAAGATATACCTGAAAATTACGAATTAATTGTTGCTTGTCCAGATAAAGAAACAAAAGAAATAGTTCTAGAATATGCAGAAGAAAACAAACAAATTCAACACTTTCACGATCCTGGCAAAGGTAAAAGTTTTGCTTTAAATTTATTATTTAAGCAATTAAAAGGCAATCATTGGATTTTCACTGATGGAGATGTTTATTTGGGTGACGATTCAATTAAAGAAATGGTAAAATATCTTAAGGATAAAGACTACGGCTGTGTCTGTGGCCACGTTAAGTCAATCTCGTCAAGAAATACGAAGTTAGGTTACTGGAGTCACCTGTTAGCATACGGCGCTCATAGGGCAAGGAAGGAAGCATTTAAAAAAAGAAAATTCTTTGAATGTTCAGGATACTTATTTGGTTTCAATAAAGGTTTGATTAAAGAAATTCCTTTAGACGTTGCAGAAGACTCAATTATCCCTTATTATATTCTAAAAAAAGGAAAAAATATAGCTTACGCAGAACACGCAATAGTTTTTGTAAAAAACCCTCTAACTTTTGAAGATTGGTTAAAACAAAGGAAAAGAACTGCTGGCGCTCACACAAAACTTACAAATTACGCTCCAGATTTCCCTAAAATGAAATCATTTAAGAATGAAATGATTAAAGGATTACAATGGGCATGGTCCTATCCAAATAACTTAAAAGAATTGTTATGGACATTAGAACTTTTCCCAGCAAGATTATACATGTGGGCCTCTTTATCATATCAAGAAAAAATTAAAAATAAAATGTACAATGATGGTTGGGATAGAGTAGAATCAACAAAATGGAAATTCTAAAACTCCAAATACCATTAGAACATTTAGTTCATTCTGGATTAACTCATGGAACAAGACTTATCACTCCTTTTATTTACACAACCAAAGACATTTCCACTTTAGGTACTTCAAATCCTCCTTACAGGGCACTATTATTTTATCAAAAAACTAGTATTTTTAATGATGGTTGGGACATTCCAGAAATTTCTAAAAAAGTAGGTAAAGAATTCTTTAACTTAGACATAGAATTCAAATATCTAACAATTTACAATGGTATTTATGCATTTGGAAGCTTTGAACCATTTAATCCTCAAGAAATGGCTGACTTTCAACATAAAACTAAGAAAGCAAAAGTGTGGTACAAGGATCCTATATTAAAATTCAATTATTCTTTGGATGATTATATTTCTAAACCATAATCTTTTTTAATTCTAAACTTATGCCTATCTTATGCACTGCTTAGTATGTAAAAAACTTATACCGAAGAACTCTTCTAAAAAGCTTTGCCTTCAACACTCAAACTCACAATTAATGTTCAAATCTGTTAATTTAATAAAATCTCAAGATTTTTCAGGGAAATCTCCAAACATATTTGTTGGAGAATATGGTTATCCTAATGTTAATGTAGGCATTTTATCTCCTCCTGAACGTAAAGAAGACGCTTGGCTTTATGACGCACCTAGGTTCTGGGCAGAACAGGATTTTAATAAAAATAACGTAATCAGTTTAAGATCTTCTTTAATAAACTCAAAATTTCAAGCTCCAGTAAAAGTAAAATCATCAAGATTTTTAGATTTAGCACAAGAAGTTAGCATGGCATCTAAACCAGTTGACATAGACTTTATGCTTTACAATAAACCAACGTTCAAGTTAAATTTAAACGACATTACAATGCCTCACGGCCCAAAAGCAGACTTAAAGAAAGTTATCTTAGCAGAAAACCCTTCTATCCCTAAAAAGATTGATAAGGTGGTTTCTGATACTGATTTAAAATCAGTTGAAGCAATAAAAACATTATACAATAAGGATGTTAACGAAAATGATTTGATAAAACTTCTTTCGATAGGCAATTTAGGTATAAAAATGCAACGTCGTTTAGTTCCAACAAAATGGTCTATTACGGCTATCCATGATCAACTAGGGAAGATGTTAATCAAAGAAGTTAAAGACCACAACTCGGCTGATTACGCACTATATTTTAATGGTTATATGAACAATTATTTCATGGTAATGATTTTTCCTGACGTTTGGGGCTACGAACTTTTTGAAACTTACGTCTCTGAAAATTCAAACTACACAACTGATCACGAATTTTATCAAGGAAGAAAAACTTACGCATCAAACTGCGTTGGCGGTTATTACGCTAATCGTTTAGCAGTATTAGAAAAATTAAAACAATTAAAAAAACAAGCATCAGTTTTAGTTTTAAGATTCACTACACCTGACTACGACACACCTTTGGGTGTTTGGGTGGTTTCTGAAGCATCCAAAAAATCTTTAACCTCTATTCCTATAAAATTTGATTCAAAAGAAAAAATGTTATCTCACGCAAAGAATTTAATAAAGAATAAATTCAACATTGATATAGATATTTTCCTTAACAATAGTAAAATTCTTTCCAACTTAAAATCTCAAAGCAAACTTACAAAATTCTTCTAGGATGAATATCTAAATCTTTTATTATATTCACTAACTCTATTTTTAAACTGGCTAGGTGGTATTGGGTCAACACCAAGATCTACTGCTACCTTTCTCATTAATAAAACATGTTCTTCTAAGTTAGGCTTTTCTTTACTTTCATATCTTACTTTAAGCATTTGTCCCCAATTAGGAAAAGATTCAAGATGGATTTCATACATAAAATCCCCATACATTGTTTGATATATATCTTTACTACTATCCCACTCCATAACAACCCTCATACCTTGTTTTTCTAGCTCTCTTATTTTTGTTGGATACCCTGATCTTCCAATCTCTTCTATTTCAATTTTTTTACAGAGTCTATCTCTTTCACTTTTGTTAATTACATATACATCATCAGTATTATATCTTAAAGTATATCTTCCTGGAGCAAAAACTTGAGTACTCATATTCTTTTCTTCCTTTAACCAACCATACTCGTTAGAAAGTTTTTTTTTCAAGAAACTATAAAGACTCCACTCAAGAAGAGATTTAATTTCAATTTCATAAAAAAAAGAAGAAAGGGACATTTACTCGTCCACTATAGATACTTTATACATTTTTTCCCCTTTCTCAATAGATTTAACAACATTCATACCTTCTACAACTTTACCGAAAACTGCATGTACGCCATCTAAATGAGGTTGAGGCCCTTCTGTAATAAAGAACTGTGATCCTCCAGTGTTTGGTCCTGCGTTAGCCATGGACAACATTCCTTCTGAATCATGTTTTAATCCAGGATGGAACTCATCTTTAATCTGATATCCAGGTCCGCCAGTACCATCGCCTTTAGGATCTCCACCTTGAATCATAAATCCACGAATAACTCTATGGAATGTTAATCCGTCATAGAATCCTTTTTCTGCAAGATCAATGAAATTTTTAGTAGTTATAGGTGCTCTTTGTTCAAAAAGCTCAATTTTAATATTTCCTAATCCAGTTTCAATAACAGCATATCTGTTCATATTATCATCTCCATTTACGTCTTTTGTTGCAGAGGTATCTTTTACAGCATTGCCATTTGGCCAAACTTGATCAACATAACTTGTACTGAATATGAATACTCCTAAAGCAACAACAATTAAAAACCATGCTATATTTTTTGCTTTTGCCATACTAGGAGCTTAAATTTCTTACTTATTTATATAATTTATTAAGATTCATTAGCTATTTCCGGGTTTTAACAATAATTTATATTAAATTTAGTGGATTAAAATAATAGAATAAATTATTAAAGATAATAATAAAAATAAGAAAAAATAAAAAAAGTTATTTTTTAGGCTTGATTTTAACTCTAGTTCTAGTTGTGTCAGCTTGTTTATTCTTAGATACATAAGCCTTCAAGAAATAAGCAGTTCCTCCTATAACAGCAAGTAGGATTAAAACCATAAGTACCTTTAGCCATGTTCTGTCTTTACTAATAGATTTAACTTTTTCAACAGTTTTACTAACTAAAGATTCTTTTTCTTCTTCAACTATTTCTTCTTCAACAACTTCTTCAGAAGCCTCAGCTTTATAATTTGCTCTTACAGCAAAATAACTAAATCCGCCAACATCTGCTTCATAATAAACAAAGCTTTCTTCTGATTTAGTTACAGTTGTCTCAGCATCTGTCCATTTCTCATCAGTATATCTTGAAAGGACTATATCTCCAGTATTTAAATCATTTTCATTAAGCCAACTTCTGGAAACTTTGAAGCTAATTTTAGCCTCTTCTATATTTGAATCCAATAAGTTAACATTACTAAATTTCCAATAAGCATAGATTTTTCCTGGAGCTTCAAGTAATACATTAACTGGTTTTTCAGCTAGTTTTTCAACAACAATTTTTACACCATCAGCTTTTTCTTTTATTTTAACAGTAATTGAAGTAATCCCTATTTTATCGTTTGATAATGGTATATTTCTTGCTTCACCTTGAAGAATCGTTCCAACAATATAAGATAACTTTTCTTCAACAGTATCTGCTGAATCTAAATCTGTTGAACTACTTGTAGTAGTACTTCCTGCAGAACTTCCATAAGTACATCCCTGAGAAAGTACTGCTCTATTAACTATGGTTCCACAACCATTATTATCTGTAGCTGTTCTAGTTTGAGTGCCTCCTATTTGGCAATTGCTCCAAGCACTAATAGTCCAGTTTTCTCTACACATAGCCTGTACAATTGAATAACTTAAACCAGATACTTTTAATCTTCCGCCTTCTTCTATACAACGCAAATTACCATTTATGCTTCCATTAGTACAATCTACTAAAGTTTCATTTGGCATACCACAGGTTGGTGTTAGGGTTGTATTCAAACCTGGCTCATAATCCGCAACACAAACCCATCTATGAGTTGTATTAAGTTTATTTACCCAAACTGTCTTATTTGTGCCTGGGCTTGGAGGCAAGTTCCTTACAACAATTTTTCCGAAAGTATCAGTTGATTTTTCTGCATCTATAGTAACATTAGGCAAAATCAGCTTACTGAAGTTAGAGAAGTTATAAGTCATACTTACTATTACTCCATTGGATCCATTGGTGCTTATGTTTAGTTGTGCTGTTCCATTTTGACCACTATGAACATCAGCTAAAAGTCCACTAAAATTAGTAGATAAATTTGAAAAGCCATTAATCATTCCAGATATATTCAAATTTGAGTTTATAAGTGACCAATTACCACCAGTTATGGTATCATTGCCATCAGAGATTCCATCCCCATCATCATCTCCATTATCATCTGCATCATCTATGGTCCCATTGCCATCTGTGTCTAATTTTATACTAAAGTCTAACCTTGTAACATTCAAATTACCAGATGTATCATTAGAATAAACATAAACATAATGGTCACCATAATCCATCAGGCTAAGGTTTGTCTTATTGGTTAAGCAATTATAACAAAGGGTAATATTATTATAGCTGCCATCTAAGCTATACCATATTTGTCCAATATCAGATACTCTAACAAATAATGGCATTGTCAAATTACTTACATTATTTGAAGCATTCAAAGGCCTGTCTATATGCACCAAAGGTCCAACTATTCTTGTATAATTCCACAATACAGATGTATTACTATGATTTAACCAATCCATACAAGTAACATTCCAATAATGAGAACCTACAGAAAGACCGGTAATTGTTTGTGTATTTAAAGTTCCATTAGTTACAGCCATATTTGATAAATTAGTTACATTATCAATTGTCAAATTACAAGTTAATGCTGGATCATTTGTAAATGCATATGCAGTCCAGTTAAAAACCATTTTGGAAGTTGAAGAGTTCCAAATATTAGCTGGATAATTCAAAGTTATTGCAGGCACAGTAGTATATACTGTAAAGTTCCTTGATTCAGATGTAACATTATTAAATGCCCAATCATAACATGTAACATTAATCTCATGTACGCCATGAGGAATATTTTCAATTGTATAATTATCCGTAGTAGCATTGATTGAAATATCAAGTGTTGCTATTGTACTATTAAGCACACTATCTAAAGTTACATTACAATAAAGATAAGTCGCGACATTATCAGTTACAGTCCAATTGAAATTAACTAAAGCCACAGAGGAATTATAAGCTTCAGCAGGGTAATCAAATGTTATAGTAGGATTAGTAGTATCAACCCATAATGTCATATTCAAAGTTACATTTCGATTCAAAGAGGCAGAACCATTGTCAAGTTCACAATACCATGTTAATTCACCTTCAGGAAGATTTAGAACAGTAAAATTATAAGGTGTATTGTTATATAGTTGTATTTCAGCATCAGCAGAAGTTAAATTTGTTTGGTTGACAACAAATACATTATCAGTCCAAGCTGCACTAAAGAACAGGCTTATATTTGTAGCATTAATTGCATTAGCTCCACCTAACTCATCCATAACATAAGTACAATTAAATTCTACATCATTTGTAGATGAATTTGTTCCATTAGCAGGACTACTCGCAGTAAAAGTCTGGATAGGTCCAGATATAACAAAGAATGCAAAAATTGTTACTAACAAAGTAATCAAAGTTACTTTTAATATTGCGTCATTTTTTTTAATATTTCCCTCTTTTTTCAACATTTTTTTTTCCTCTTTATTTGAAATCCATAAACATTATAAACTACAAATGTAAATATATTATAAATTAATAACTAAACACCTTTTTAAACATTTCGATTTTTTAATATATTTTATTATTTTAAAAATTGTAAAAAAAAATAAAAAAAATTATTTTATTAAAAGTTTTGCAGTTTTCATATTAGCTAAAAATCCTTCTCTTTTAAGATCATCAATTATATAGAAAACATCTATATTAAGATTAAACCCATTATCTAAAGTTTCAAGATAATCTTCCATATCTTTGATATGTTTAAACACAACCTCAACCAAAAAGTCATGTCCGTTATTGATTTTTGCCAACCAGTTCACATGCGAACAATTTAGAAAATGTTGTTGCACATCATCTCTATCTTTTTTCTCTACTTTAACCAACAAACATGCTCTAGTATTATATCCTAAAACTGCAAAATCTACTATTGCAGTATTTTTTATAATAACTGTTTCTTTCAAAGCTTTTATCCTATCATGTATTGTTGAAAGTGGGACATGAATTTCATTACTTATTTTTGCCAAAGTTTCTCTAGAATTTTCTCTTAAGGCGGCAATAATAAGATAATCTTTCTTTTTCATTTTCCTAAAGCCCCATAGACTATATCTGATAGAGGTGTTTTAGCAATAACTGCAATAAACATTATTCCAGCAAAACTTCTTATACCAAACTTTAAGCCTAATGGCAACAAATCTATTATTGAAGCCATTAATCTTCCTCCTTTTTTTTCCCAGGTAGGGTTTCTCCAATGATAAATTCCCCTAACAAACCAAGGAAACCTAATGCGCTAGGCAGCCTAGAAACTTTCCCTTCACTTTGATATGTATTTTTTTCAATTTCGGCAAGTTCAGAATATACATCATCTTCTGCGTTTCTGTAATAATCTCCGAACATTTTTTTCATTTCGTATGCGTCTTTACACCTCTCTCTTTCGACCAATTCATACAAATCCATTTTCATTTTTTATCTCCTGGCAGAGTTCACACTAGGTTACAAATTCCTTAGAACTTTTGCCCAATCCGTTTTTTTCGGACAAAAAGAGATAGAAATAGCATTTACTTAACTCTAATCCTAGTACAGTATGTACTAGTACATACTTTTATGTTGGAATATGTTGTATAAACTTGAAAGTGATATCGGCTTATATCATATAAAAAGCAATAAATGTTTAAATAGAAGATTGCTTTTTAATATTCCTAGTGAGTTTATCCAAGCATTAAATTGGGGGATTTAGTGTTGTAGGAAAAGAGGTATATCGCAAAGTGATTTCTTATAGTAATGATTTAGATTAAATGGGATTATCTTTTTCTTGACAATTAAGTCTTCAGGCTGTCCCATAATTCATAACAATTAAATACTTCAAGATACTCATTTTATCGTCGACAAAGAGGTGATTCTAAATGGCATATATACAATCTTACAAAAACCAAAATTGGATTCTTCCTCCTTCTATTCAGGAGCTGATTCCTAAAGATCATATCTGTTTTCTTGTTGA
>Ga0210057_1007142_pt1 | contig 13644 bp, 11 predicted proteins | sample CryGeyCG2114_010_2_FD_183968 | JGI IMG/M metagenome (GOLD analysis project Ga0210057, IMG submission 183968) | Groundwater microbial communities from aquifer - Crystal Geyser CG10_big_fil_rev_8/21/14_0.10 (SPAdes) (version 2) | ecosystem: Environmental > Aquatic > Deep subsurface > Groundwater ... | reverse complement strand
AAATATTGGGAATCCGATAGTATGAAAATCTCAGGTCTTATAGTTTCTAACTATATCGACACTCCGTCTCATTTTCAAAGCCAAATGACTCTTTCTAAATGGCTTAAGGATTCTAAAATTCCGGCTTTGGAAATAAAAGACACAAGAATGCTTACCCAAAAATTAAGAAAAAAAGGAACAATGCTTGGGAAAATTGTCATAAACAAAGATATTGAGTTTTACGATCCAAATAAGGAAAACCTGGTTGCAAAAGTATCAACAAAAAAAGTTTTAAAAAAAATAAGTTCAAAAAGCAACGCAAAAACAATACTTCTTGTTGATTGCGGAGCAAAAAGTAATATTGAAAGCTGTCTTTTAAAAAGAGGGGTAAATGTTATAACAATTCCTTGGGATTTTGACCCCTTTAAAATCCACCTCGGAGGAGTCCATTTGGCCACCTCCGAGGTGACCGGAACGGGCTCCTCGGAGGTGAATTCTTTTGATGCGATTGTTATATCAAACGGACCCGGAGATCCAAAAAAAGCAGATAAAACAGTAAAAACTATTAAAAAAGCACTAGATTTAAAAATTCCAATACTTGGGATTTGTCTCGGAAACCAGATACTGGCACTTGCCGGAGGAGGGGATACATACAAACTGAAATTTGGACATAGAAGCCAAAACCAGCCATGCGTCTTAAGTGATTCAAGCAGACCCGCCCGCCACGCAAGCCAGGTCACTGGCGTTGCGGGCAGGTGTTTTATTACAACCCAAAACCATAGTTTTGCCGTTGGAAAAATTCCAAAAGGATTTAAAACATGGTTTACAAATGCAAATGACGGATCAAACGAAGGAATAATTCACGAAACTCTTCCTTTTATGTCTGTCCAATTTCATCCGGAAGCATGCCCCGGCCCGACCGATACAGAATGGATATTCGACTTTTTCCTTAAGAAAATATGAATCAAATAAAAAAAATTCTAATTTTAGGCTCTGGAGCTCTTAAGATAGGAGAGGCCGGAGAATTTGATTACTCAGGATCCCAGGCAATAAAAGCATTAAAAGAGGAAGGAATAAAAACAGTTTTAGTTAACCCAAACATTGCAACAATTCAAACTTCCAAATTCTTAGCAGACACCGTATATTTTCTTCCGGTCAATACTTTTTTTGTAGAAAAAGTTATAAAAAAAGAAAAGCCGGACTCAATTTTACTTTCTTTTGGGGGACAAACTGCACTAAATTGCGGAATGGAGCTTTACAAAAAAGGAATTCTGGAAAAACATAAGGTTGAAATTTTGGGAACTCCAATATCTGCAATTATACTTACAGAAGACAGGAATAAATTTGCAAACCACTTAAAAAAAATAGGTGTTCCGGTACCATCAAGCGATACGGCAAAAAACTTAAACGAGGCTGTAAAAAAAGCAAACTTAATAGGCTATCCAGTTATGATAAGAGGGGGATTTTCACTTGGAGGACAAGGATCCGGGATTGCAAAAACTCAAAAAGAACTGGAAAACATTGCCAAAAAGGCATTTTCTTTTGTTCCCCAAATTTTAATCGAGAAATACCTTCACCACTATAAAGAAATTGAATATGAAGTAGTAAGAGACAAGAATGATAACTGTATAACAGTTTGCAACATGGAGAACATGGATCCAATGGGAATTCATACAGGAGAATCTATTGTTGTTGCCCCAAGCCAAACCTTAACAAATTATGAATTCCATGCACTAAGGGAAGCTGCAATAAAGATTGTTAGAAGTCTAAAAGTAATAGGAGAATGTAATGTACAATTTGCTTTAAACCCTAAACCAAAGGGAAACAAGATTGACTTTTATGTTATAGAAATGAATGCAAGATTATCCAGAAGCTCTGCACTTGCTTCAAAAGCAACAGGTTACCCTCTTGCATATATCGCAACAAAACTTGCTTTAAACAAAAATTTAACAGAAATAAAAAATAAAGTAACCCTTGTCACTCAAGCTTGTTTTGAACCGGCATTGGATTATATTGTTGTAAAAATTCCAAGATGGGATATCGAAAAATTCAAAGGGGCAGACCAAGAAATCGGCAGCAGCATGAAATCTGTTGGTGAGGTAATGGGAATAGGCAGAACATTTGAAGAAGCATATCAAAAAGCAATAAGAATGCTAGACCTTGACCTGGAGGGAGCTACCTCACAAAAGCTGGATGAGAAATCAACCGAGAAAAGGTTAATCCAAAAATTAGAAAAACCAACTCCTAAAAGGATGTTTGCACTGGCAGAAGCTATACAAAAGAGAATTTCTATTCAGAAAATCTATGAGATTACAGGAGTTAACCCCTGGTTTCTAAATAGAATTAAAAACATAGTCGTAAGTGAAGAAAATTTAAAAGAAAATAAAAACTTAACAGAAGAAAAACTTCTGGAGCTAAAACAGCTTGGTATTTCCGACAAAAGAATTGGAACGCTTATTGGAAAAACCGGACTCGAAATACGCGATTTAAGAAAGAAACTTAATATAAAACCTTTTGTTTTTAGTATCGATACGTTAGCCGGAGAATTTCCTGCAAAAACAAATTACTTGTACCTCACGTACAACGGATCGCATCATGACGTAGAACCTATAAAAAAAGATGGGGTCATAGTGCTTGGCTCCGGCCCATACAGAATTGGGTCTTCAGTTGAATTTGACTGGACAAGTGTTAGTACTGTTATCGCTTTAAAAGACCACAAGAAAAAATCGATAATTGTAAACTGCAATCCGGAAACTGTTTCAACAGATTACGATATCTCCGACAGGCTTTATTTCGAAGAACTCACTTTTGAGAGAATTGCAGACATTTATGAATTTGAAAGCCCATTTGGAATTATTGTATCAGTCGGCGGACAAACTCCAAACAACAGGGCAAAATCTTTAACTGCCCAAGGATTTAATATCTTAGGAACAAGTACCAAAGACATCGATAGGGCAGAGGATAGAAGCAGGTTTTCCAGACTTCTAGATGATCTTTCAATTATTCAGCCTGCATGGAATAAATTTACAGACATTAAATCAGCTGTAGAGTTTTCGGAAAAAGTTGGATTTCCCGTGCTTATAAGACCTTCTTATGTTTTGTCGGGAACAAGTATGCGCATTTGCCACAATAAAGAAGAGCTTTCTGTTTTTATAAGCGAAGCGGTTTTAGTTTCAAAAGAGTATCCTCTTACAGTTTCTAAATTCATAGAAGAAGCAAAAGAAATAGAGCTTGATGCGGTTTCTGAAAAAGGGGAAGTTAAAGCATTTGTTATTTCCGAGCATGTAGAAAATGCAGGGGTACATTCGGGAGATGCAACAATTGTATTACCTGCACAAAAAATTTATCTTGAAACACAAAGAAAAATAGAAGAAGTAGGTAAAAAACTTGCCAAAGCTTTATCCATAACAGGCCCTTTTAATATCCAATTTTTAGCAAAAGATAATAAAATTTCTGTTATCGAAATAAACTTAAGATCCTCGAGAACCTTTCCTTTTATTTCAAAAGTAACAGGAGTTGACTTTATAAAACTATCCGTTGACGCATTTTTTAATAAAAATTTGCCTGTTGTCCCTACCAACTCAATTAAATTTACAGCTGCAAAAGTTGCTCAATTTTCATTTTCCAGGTTAACAGGAGCAGATCCGGTTTTAGATGTAGAAATGGCATCCACAGGTGAGGTTGCTTGTTTTGGAGAAGACATAGAAGAAGCTTTTTTAAAAGGAGAAATTGCAGTTGGTGCTGTAATTCCTAAAAAAGGAATTTTTATAAGCTTGGGTGGAGAAAAAAACAGGGTTGATTTTCTAAAAAGCATAGAACGTTTAAAACAGGTAAAACTTCCGATTTATGCAACAAAAAACACTTCTATTTTTCTTAAGAAAAACGGCTTAGTAACAAAAGTGCTTCACAAACTCCATGAAAAAAAGTCACCAAATATATTAGACTTCTTTCAAAGAGGACAAGTTGATTTGGCAATAAATATTGATGACAAGAATGTTAAGAAAGAAATAAATGACGATTATGCAATAAGAAGGTCTGCAGTTGATCATAATATTCATTTGTTTACAAACCTTAAAAAAGCAGATCTTTTTATAAAAGCGCTTGTTGAAAAAAATCTAGATTCTCTTCCCGTCAAATCCTGGGATGAGTACATCTCAAGATAACTATAAATATTTATAGGTTTTTCTTATTCTCGTGTTTAATAAAAGATTTAAGGGAATAAGAAGCATTGCAAAACCCAAAACAAAAAAGAGGTAAAAAGGAGTTTTCTCAAAAGTAAAACTTAAGAAAGTAAGCAATAATCCTGTTACTCTTCCTGCTGCTAAAATTAATTCTCTTCCTGTCATTGCAAGCCTAAGGTCAGAATTTGAATCAACAACAAGTGTGGTTGTCAAATTCCAAAAAAAGGGAGTGAAAAACTGAATTACCCCGGTAATCATTATCCAAAATATCAAGTTATTAGTTCCTAAAGGAAAAATAAAAGTAAGCATTGCGAGAACAAAACAAACAGGGTAAAGAAACAAGGCCCTTTTTCTAATCCTATCTGTTAACCTTCCGAAAATTATGTTGGCTAATGCTCCCATAACCCCAAGATATGCAATATAAGAACCATACTCAAAAGGTGTTTTTATAAAAAACAAAGTATAAATAGGAATTAGCCCAAAAAGAATTGAATCCCAAACTCCACTTAAAAAAATAAAAACTCTTGTTGCTTTTACCTCTTTTATTGCATCTTTTATAGAATAAGAGAAATTAAAATTATGTTGATATTTTACTAGAAATAATGGAATTAAAAAGAAAAAAATAGAGACACCCCAAAAGAATATCATATTGTATTTTCCCGTTAATCCGGCAACAAAAGATGCAACGATGCTCACAATCGGAAACAAGCTAAACATCCAGGCTGCTCCATGACCTGTTTTTTCTTTTGGAAGCTTTTCAAAATAAGCAATATTCGTGGGTATCCAAAAAAGAAAGACGATAAATCCTCCGATTAAGTTGGCGACGTAAAATTGAAAAACATCTACAATGTTCATAAGAAGAGCTAGATACAAAATAAAAAGAAGTATGGCAATAGCCCAAAAAATGTTTGAATAAAATTTTTTAATAAAGAAAAAAAGTGTTATTTCACCAAGAAAGAAAATGGCATAACCCAATATCATTTGTTCCAATTTTAATCCTTCGTTTAAAAAATGTGTTGGCAGGATAGCCCGGGCAAATGTGCTTGCCCATGCATAGAAAAAATAAAAAATAAAAAAATTAAGAAAAGGTTTATTTCTCATTAGCTGATTATACAGTAGAGGATCTCTATGTTAAAATAATTGGACATGAATAGAATCATTCTACCCGGGCTTATTGATCCGCATGTTCATTTAAGAAGTCCAAACCAGGAAGAAAAAGAAGATTTTCATACAGGAACTTGTGCTGCACTAGCCGGCGGATACACAACTATCCTTGACATGCCTAACAACAAAACTCCAATTACAACTTCTGACAGGCTAGGGGAGAAGATTAAGATTGCCAAGGACAAAATCGTTTGCGATGTCGGTTTTTACTTTGGCTCTCTTGGAGACGACCTTTCGGAGTTTGAAAAAGTTAAATCAGAAGTTTTTGGACTAAAGCTTTATCTAAACCAAACAACCGGAAACTTTTTGATCGATAAGTCCAGCCTTTCCCGCATATTTAGCACTTTTGACCAAAAAATGCCAATTTTGATTCATGCGGAAGAAAAGGCAGTTGAGGATGTACTTAATGTTCTAAAAGAAATAAAAAGAAAAGTCCATTTTTGCCATATAAGTCTTGCCTCTGAATTAAAATTAATAGCAAAAGCAAAGGAAAAAGGTTTTCCTGTTACTTGCGGAGTAACACCGCATCATTTGTTTTTAAATGAACATGATGATAAAAAACTAGGACCATTTGGAAGAATGAAACCCCCTTTAAGACCTAGAAAAGATGTTGATTTTTTATGGAGAAGCTTAAAAGATATTGATGTCATTGAATCAGACCATGCTCCTCATACGCTTTCTGAAAAGCAATCGGATAATCCACCATTTGGAGTTCCAGGACTTGAAACTACCCTCCCTCTTCTTCTCACAGCTTACTCTGAAAAACGTTTAACTCTTGATGATGTAACAAGACTTTGTTATGAAAATCCTTCTAAGATTTTTGGAATCAAAGAACCAAACAATACTTATATAGAAGTTGACCTAAATGAAGAACATATCATTCAAAACAAAAATCTTTTTACAAAATGCGGATGGTCTCCTTTTAATGGATGGAGGGTCAAAGGAAAAGTAAATAAAGTTTTCATAAGAGGCAAAAAGGTTTTTGAAAATGGCAAAATCCTAGCCAGCCCCGGCTTTGGAAAAGTTATCAGTCCAAAGTATAGTACTACATAGTAGCATACTTTAGACAAAAAAAATTCCAAAAGTATCATGCCACATCACAGCAAACTTTTGACTAAAAATTATTGAAGTAAATTAGAAAATCAAAAGTTGTTTTTATTTGAGCGGTTCCCGGATGTGTCTAGCTATTCCACCCTGGGGGTGTCTAGCTGTCTATAGCTTAGCGGCTATTTTCGAAGCTGATAGAATCTCAGGCGATACATCTTGAGAATCACATGTTTGACGAATAAATGCACGTCTAGAAATTTCAAAATAAGTACAACTGTAATCAATTCCACCCGACACATATGTTGGGGCAACAAGTGTTAGAACTCCCTTCTCCTCAGTTGGAATTGCAACTGTCCTGCTCAAAAGATCTGAGTGATACTCTCCGTTTATTCTGGATCTGTATAAAGCTTCAACCCTAGTTTGACCATTTTGAGAAAAATACTTTCTTGTTATGATTGCTCCACCAATCATTGGATAATCTATAATATTTGGATTCTCCGGATTAATTTCTCCTTCGGTTTTATCCTTTATCCATTCTAAGGGAATATCCCCAAGGGGAGTTGGAGCAGTTAGCTCAAACTCAACATCTATTCCAGACTCATCATGTTTCTGTAGTATAGGTTCTCTTTTTTCAATATCTGCCATAATTATCAAGAAATAAAAAATGCCACTTAGGCATTTGCACAATTACTTTAATTGATCGCTAATTTTTTGTCAAGAAGATGATGCTTTCCAAGCTACAAGGTGACCATTTATGGGAAAAGGATTTAGCAATTCTTCTTTATCTTTTAAACATGTAAAACTTTTAGCAAAAACAAGAATTGTTAGGGGTGTGTCTTTCTTTTTTACTGATAACGAAGTTATATTTCTAAGCATCTGACTTTGAAGATCTATGTCTCCCAAAACTATTTCTCTAGGCTCAAACACTGTAACTTCGAGAAAATTGTTTCCTAAATTTGTAACTGTAATCATAGGCCTTCGTCTCCAATTTCTCTCAAATACAGTTTCTTGACCGTGAATTAAAGGTCTAAATTTAAGTTCTAGTAAGGGGCTTCTGCGACCGTTTTCAAAAGGCATAAAGATAAACTGCCCTCTGAAATCTAGATATCACTATTTTGTTATTTCGTCAAGTCTTTAAACTAAATATTGTTCAAATTAAATCTTTTCAGTATAATGCAGTTTAACAAGCATGAAAAAAACTTCAATAGATCTTTCGGTAAAAATCAAATCTTTAAAACTTCAAAACCCGACAATTTTGGCATCGGGTATTTTAGGTCTTGATTCAAAGGTTTTGCAAAAAATTGCCTCAAGCGGAGCAGGAGCAATAACAATGAAGTCCTTAACTCTTGAGCCAAGAAAAGGCCATAATAATCCGATAATCGTTGAGGTGACAAGCGGTTTTTTAAATGCAGTTGGCTATGGCAATAAAGGAATAGAAAAGGGAGTAGAAGAATTTAAAAAATATGAAGGTAATACGCCTCTTATTGGAAGTATTGTTGCAAAAGATGCAGAAGAATTTGCACTCCTTGCCGACAAAATACAGGAAGTTCCTATTAAAGCATTGGAACTTGCGCTATCTTGTCCTCATACTCCCGGATTTGGATTACTTGCCGGACAGGGAACACCCGAGGCAACATCGAAAATAACAGGAGCTGTTAGAAAAAAAACAAAACTTCCTCTTATTATCAAAATCTCACCATCTGTTCCGGGAATTGGAGAAATTTCAAAAGCGGCAGAAGCAGAAGGAGCAGACGCAATTAACATGGGGAATGCACATGGACCGGGAATGAAAATAGATCTGGAAACCGGCCAGCCTGTTCTTGATTTTAAAGTTGGGGGAGTATCGGGTCCTGCAATAAAAACAATTATGATAAGGTCTGTTTTTGATATTTATAAAGCTGTTAAAATCCCGATTATTGCAACAGGAGGAATAACCTACGGAGAAGATGCAATTGAAGCTTTTATGGCAGGAGCAACAGCTGTTGGAATTGGAACAGGAATATATTACAGAGGATATGATATTTTCAAAAAAGTATCCGTTGAAGTAGAGGAGTGGCTAAAAAAACATGGACACAAAGAAATAAGCAATATAAGAGGAATTGCGCATGAATAACAATTATAAAACAGCAAAGATTATTAAAATTAAAAAAGAAAGCCCTAAGGTTAAGACACTTGTAATGGATATAAACATTGACGCAAAACCGGGGCAATACATAATGCTTTGGATTCCAAGGGTAAATGAAAAACCTTTCGGAGTGGTTTACGACAAACCGTTTACGCTATCTATTGCAAAAGTCGGCCCCTTTACGAAAAAAGTTCATGAGCTAAAAGTGGGGGATAAAGTAAGATTCAGAGGGCCTTACGGAAATTCTTTTTCAAAAAGAGAAGGAGAATGCCTTTTAGTCGGAGGGGGCTATGGCGTTGTTCCTCTTTACTTTTTTGCCTCAAGTTTTCCAAAAAGCAAGCGGAAAAATATAATTTTGGTTCTGGGAGCAAAAACAAAAGAAGATCTTATTTTAGTTAATGACTTTAAAAAAATGGGTGTAAAAGTACAGGCCTCAACAGATGACGGGTCTTTGGGATTTAAGGGATTTTCTACAGATTTAGCTCAAAAAGTTCTAAAAACGGGAAAGTTTAAAAGCATCTATACGGCAGGACCCGATATTATGATGCAAAAAATTGCCAAAATTGCGCTTGATAATAAGATTTTCTGTGAAGTTTCAGCCGGAACATTTTTCAAATGCGGGGGAATAGGACTTTGCGGTGAATGTGCACTAAACGGATACCTGGTCTGCAAAGAAGGAACAATTTTTAATGCCAAAACATATTTAGGGAAATGACAAAAATAAAAAACATTATCCATCTTGACGTAGATAAAAACCTTGAAAAATATTTAAAGGGAGTGCTTTATCCTTCCTCATTAAAAGAACCTAACCTGAAGAATATTAAAGATAAGAACTTAATCGATGCTATTTCTTTTAAAAGCCAATCCTCTTTTAACGGAAAAATTTTTAGCCACTTTCCAAAACTAAAACTTTTAATAACAAGAACTGTCGGAACAGACCATATTGACCTTTCTTTCTGCAAATCAAAAAAAATCTCAGTCTACAATGTTCCCGATTACGGCTGCCATAACATTGCAGAACATGCTTTGGCACTTTTGCTCTCTGCTGCACGAAATATAATTGCCGGAACTAATAAAACAAAAAAGGGGCAGTTTTCATTTGAAGGACTGCTTGCAACCTCGCTTAAAGGAAAAACTCTTGGCGTAATCGGAACAGGGAGAATAGGACTTTGCTTTATAAAACTTGCATCTTCATTTGGCCTTGAAATTATTGCTTTTGATGCTTATGAAAACAAAAAAGCTGAAAAAGAATTTAATTTTAAATATGTAAATCTTTCCGAACTTTTAGAAAAATCCGATTTTATTTCAATTCATATTCCGCTTATCCCTCAAACCAAACACTTAATAGGGGAGAAGGAAATAAAAAAAATGAAAGATGGCGTTATCTTGGTAAACACTGCACGAGGGGGAATTTTAGACACAACTTCTTTAGTACAAAATATTAAAAAATTCAGGGCCGTTTGCCTTGATGTTTTGGAAGATGAACAAAACTTCTCAAAGAATAATCCTCTTTTGAGATTTGATAACGTAATAATTACACCCCACATTGCGTTTTATTCCGATGATTCAATCCAAACAATTGCAAAAGAAACCCTTGAAAACATAAAAAGATTTGAAAGAAAAGACAAAACAAACAGGGTTTTATAATATGGATGACAAAAAAAATAAATTAAAAAAAAGACTGGAAACAGTTTGGGAGTCTCCGGACTTTTCTATTCTTTTCACAAAAATTCTTAAAAAGCCTTTTCACAAAATAAAAAAGGGGACTGTAATTTTCAACGAAGGAGACCCTCTCGGCCGCCTATACTACATAAAAGAAGGGTATGTCAAAATTTACAGGGTCTCAAAAGACGGAAAAGATACTACTTCTCATCTCCTTGGCCCCGGATATATCTTGGGAGTCAGAGCTCTTTTATCAAAAGACGAGTGCGCTATTCATACTGCAGAGGCAATAACAGACCTTAATGTAATTACAATCTCAAGGGATGACTACTTTAACGCTGTTCTTGAACATCCTGAACTTTTGGTTGACCTTATTCATATTTTCATGGACAGACTTACATACACCGAAAGAAAGGTTGAAGGATTTATAACAGCAGACACAACATCAAGAGTTGCAAATTTTTTAGTCGATTGCGCCGGCCGTTTCGGAGAAAAATCAAAAGGGGAGATACATATACCCCTTGAGCTCACCCATCAAAGAATTGCAGAATTTGTCGGATCATTCAGGGAAACCGTTACTCTTGCAATCCATAAACTCGAAAATGACGATGCGATAAGAATAAGAAAAGGAAAAGTTGTTATTTTGGACCTTAAAAAATTAAAAAAATTTTTAGCCTCCAAAAGTTAGTTTCCGGTAATCTCTCTTACTCTGAACTTGTAAGTTGTAAAACTTCTTTTTTGTATTAAAAATTACTGAAAAAAGTTTTCTTCTGTGAGAATATTGTGTTATGAAAAATTTAAGATCCTACCAGGCAATTGAGTGGCCGGAGATGAATTTTGACGAAATAGAAAAAATGAAAGTAGATGATGAAAGCTTGGGGAGTATAAACCGATACTTTTTTAGGATAATCCATTTCCCCGAAACAATAGTTAAGGACTTTTACGTTTTTTTAAAAGAAAGCTCTATTTAGAGAACGCATCATAAGAAGAATTGAAATAAGACATGTTTCTAAGGTAAGCTATAGAACACCTCTTTATATCCCCCCGTTCAAAATAACAATCATGAGATAATCTGAAGTTGTCATACAACTCAAAATCTGATAATATTCCAAAGTTATGCGTGAAAGAGCAGCAGGCCTTAAGGTATTTGATGCAGACCAACTAAGTTGTAACTCAATCGATTCTTTCAGCCTAACTCATTACCTGCTTGACACAGGACTACTCCCTGAAACAGCCTATCCGTCTCACATTGATCTTAGTTTATATAAGCCACATATTCATAATCTCTATGGGAATGCAAAAACAGTTCATGTTCTTGATGAAAGGCTTAGAAACGATTATACACGGGTCGTAGAAGAGAATATGAAGAATAACCCTGTAATTGCTAAAATTATTAGAGAATACCCAATTATTAAAGGCAGTTTTCTTGAAAAAGTAAACAAGCAAGCCCTAGGCGAAAGGTCGATGTACTTATTTAGAGATCCTGATACTGGAGATATCCAAAGTTCAGATATAGCTTTTGGAGAATATACATCGGTTTCAAGTGAAGCTCCTTTCCAATTAAAAGATGAGGGAAAAGAGCCATTCTTAGGACTTCATACACACCCAGATGACGTTCTTTTTTCTCCGGGTGATTACGAAACGTTAATTACTGCTTATGAAAACAGAACGCCACTTATTAGAAGTAAATTAGTCCTTTGTCCCAACTTACAGGTTTTGGCTTTGGTGACAAATCAAACACCCGTTCTTCCGGCAAGCAAAGCAAGTCGGTTCGTTGAAAAATGGAAAACTAAAGCTGAAGGGGGAGATGATGAAGGAATACCTTTACTCATGGAGGAATTAAGAATTCAAAAAAAATTTGATGACACAATAGAGAGGGAATTAAAGGTTCAGCTAGGCAACTATAAAAAAACTGCTCAAAGCGAAAGAGTAAAAAGAAGAGACCGCCGAGAAACAGGAAGGAGTGAAAAAAAATCAAAAGAAAGGCTTGATAGAGCTAGAGCACAATACGAAGAAGAAATAAGAAAAGTTGATAATCTAATATCTGTTTTTTCTAATGCTAAGTTGCTTGAACTTGCAAGACTATTGAATATTGTGCTATATGTCTCCACCAACTCAAGGGATTTCTACAAATTCTCTGCCTAGAAAACTGCTGTTCTATTTGTTACCGGAGTGGAAAGAATCATGAACTTCCCTTAATTTTTTGTTTGTAATGTGTGTGTAAATCTGGGTTGTTGAAATATTTTTATGTCCGAGCATTTCCTGAACCGACCGAAGGTCGGCACCATTTGTTAAAAGATCTGTTGCAAAAGAATGCCGAAGGGTATGGACAGTTGCATCAACGGGAATTCGCGCTTTTCGAACATATTTTTTAACCAGCCTTTCAACGCTTCTTGCAGTAAGCCTCATCTTTTCGCCTCCGTTTTCTTCGATTACTTTACCTGCATACCTTATAAAAAGAGGCTTAAAATTATCTTTTCTTTTCTTTAGGTACTTGTCTATCCAAAAAGCAGCACGTTCTGACACAAAAACTATTCTTGCCCTGCCTCCTTTTCCAATTACTCCAAATTCCCGCCTCTGAAGATTTATTTGATTATGGTTTAATTTTACAAGCTCTGAGACACGAAGGCCTGTGGAAAATAAGAGCTCGATAATTGTCCTGTCTCTGATTCCTTCTTCTTTTGAAGTGTCGCAGGAAGTAACCAACCGCTCTACTTGCTCTCTTTCTAGGAACTTAAGCGACCTGCTTTCGGTTTTTGGAAGATCAATCTTTGAAGGCTCTAAGGTTTTATGATCGTTTTTTATAAGAAAGCGGAGAAAAGAACGAAGAGCAATTACATAATAGTTTTGAGTAACTCTTTTTAATGTAAGGCCTTTGGGATCAACCCTGTTTGCAAGATACACCCTGTACTTTCTGACAATGGAAAGATCTAAATCACCAATCCCTTTTTCCGGAAAGGTTGCAAAAAACCATTCATTAAACACCTTAAGGTAATGTTTGTAATCGCGGATTGTAAGCTTTGAACAGTTTTTCTCAATTTCCAAATACTCTAAAAACTGATCGATTAAGTTAGGTAGTCCGTTCATAACAATTTTTCTTATAACTACAGTAAACCAAGCTCATTTTGCGATGCTTGCGTCGCAACAATGAGCAAACTAAAACAGACGATCCTTTTCATTTTGCGACGCAACTTAATTAATTATGCACCATAAACTCAAGTCTTGTCAATTTAGATTGCTTGACATTGCAGCATTTCTTAACGTAGAATAATTTTATGGAAGAATCAACACCACTTACACAAAAAGACATTGATACTCAAAAAAAGGTTGAACCAAAAAAACTCCCTCGAAGAACACTTATAAAAGCTGGCGTTGCTGGTTTTTTAGCAAGTGCTATCGGCATTAAACTGGAAGGACCAAAAATAGTTGAAGGAACTCAAAATTTGGCTTCAGCAACAGTTGATGCTACTAAAGCAACAGCTGAAG
>Ga0210057_1007140_pt1 | contig 13648 bp, 10 predicted proteins | sample CryGeyCG2114_010_2_FD_183968 | JGI IMG/M metagenome (GOLD analysis project Ga0210057, IMG submission 183968) | Groundwater microbial communities from aquifer - Crystal Geyser CG10_big_fil_rev_8/21/14_0.10 (SPAdes) (version 2) | ecosystem: Environmental > Aquatic > Deep subsurface > Groundwater ... | reverse complement strand
CCCTTGGCGCATTCGGAATACTCATTTTCCAATGGGTTTATTAATTGGGGGTGGCAATCCCATGGTTCTTATGAAGGCAACTTTCTTCCATTGCCATCTCCTCATTTATCTAAATTACCCCGTAGAAACTTAAATGCTAAAAATTTAATTTTTGTTTCAACACAGTACCCCCACTATCTATTTCGATTTCACTCAGCCCCTTTACCTGAAGCAGTTTTGAATGCAGCTAAAGAGCCTGTATTATTTTTTTCTAATTTAAATTCTAAAGCTCTTTCAAAAAGTTATTACAGGCCCTACCCAAAAAATTATATAGGTTGGTCTCTCATAGAGCAGGTGGGGCATAAACTTTCTGGAAATCAAATTCTTTCAGGTAAAATACGACCCTCTCAAATTCTAAATATGTCACGTCTTGTGGTGGTGCAATCTCCTCAGACAACATTTTTAGAAGCACTTGCCAGTGATGTGCCTGTCATTGGTATTTTTAACTCACAAGTTTACCAATTCAGCGAAGAGTCTCAGCCCTATATTGAGAAAATGAGAAAGCTCCATATGGTTTTTGACACCCCAGAGGCTGCTGCCGATTTTATCAACGGCCGTTGGAATGAAGAGGGAGAAAACTCTTTAGATGCCTGGTGGATGAGTTCTGAGCTCTGTGAGCTCAAGAGGGAGTTTTGCTATCGTTATGCTCGAAGGGCCGATGATTGGCGTCAGCAGTGGCAACAATTCCTTGTTCAAGAGCTAAAAAACCTACGCTAAGGCCTAAAACCTTGACTATTCCTAGTGGCAGATTAATTTCGACTTAAGTGAAAGACGAAAAATACACCCTCATTGAAGTGAGCCAAAGTGAACTTTCCCAATGGGATGAGTTGGTGGAGAGTAGTGGAGAGGGAACTTTATTTTCTAAAAGTAATTATCTCTTATCTGTGGGGGCACCCTTTAAGATCTTTTTTGTGATGAAGGGAGATGTGGTGAAGGCGGGCGTTTCTTTGATGACCCCGACTTCAGATATTTGTGCTCTAGATGATCTTGTGATTTATAACGGACTCTTTTTTGCCAAAGATCGCCCCTCTGATGGAGTGACATTACAGAAAGCCTATTCCAATAAGTTTCAAATCACTGAATTTGTTATTGCTGAGTTAGCCCAAGGCTACTCTCAAATACAACTGAGTTTGGCCCCTGGTTTTGAAGACCTGCGCCCTTTTATTTGGCACAACTATGGGGCTCCCAATGAAAAGCAAAAATTCAAGGTGGATGTAAGATACACTAGCTTTCTGAATATCCATGAATTGGCCAGTGGAGATGATGAGGCCAGCCAGCTTTTTGCTCAGATGGGCAGTTCTCGCCGCCAAGAGATTCGCTATGCCAGAAAAGATCAGGTGTCTGTAGAGACCAGCACCGATGTCCATAGGTTTTTAGATCTTTATCAAATGACGATGCAAAAATCTTCAAGTTCTCAAGAAGAGGCCAGCCCGCAAGAGAAACTGCAAAGGATGGGAAACTTAATGAGTGATCTCATTGAGAAAAAGCAGGGGTTTTTGTATTGCGTGAATAATGCTGAGGGTTTACCTGTGAGTGCTGCTTACTTTGGAGTGGATTCAAAGCGGGCTTACTATCTTTTTGGGGCCAATCATCCTGAACTTCAATCTCGTTACTCTGGCACCATTGTTTTATGGGATGCCTTTATTGATTTAGCAAAAAAAGACATTTCTGAGGTGGACTTGGAGGGCGTCAATAGTCCTCGTCGTGGTTGGTTCAAATTGTCCTTTGGTGGAAACTTGCAAAGTTACCATGAAGTGAGCTTGGGTTAAGAATTCTATATATCTGTTACAGATACTCATTTTTCATGAGCACATTAAATGGAGTTTACAGCCCGACCTCTTGAGCGCGGCCCTTGAATTGATTCACTTGTACTTTACGATTATCGAGGGATGTGAATTCTACTTCTTCTAGTGAGCGAGGAAGATAGCATTTTTTGCACGCGCTATAATCTTCTACACCTTTAAAGTTTTTATGAGACTCACGAACCTTCTTCATGGCAGCCCCATTCCAAATCTCTTTGATTGTTTGATCATAAACAGAGCCAATGGGGTGCTCATTGTAAATGTCATTGTGGCACATAAGAACAGTGCCATCAGAGCCAATAATGAGTCGCTGATAAACAGCAGGACAAGAAAAGTTCTTTTGATACTGAATTTGATTTTCTCCGTCTTTTCCTAGGTAGTCCACAAGCTGATTGCTGGCCACTTGATCTGCCAAGGGCTTGAAAATATCAAAGTAAGCTTGAGGATTGTCTTTGATCGCAGGCCATACTGATTGAATTTTGATCACAGGCTTTTGGGTGCCATACTCTTTTTTGAGCTCTTTAAATCGACGAAGTTTTGTTAATAGATCATCAAACTTAGCGGGCTTACGAATACGATTATAAGTTTCATCAATGCCATCCACACTGATAGTGAGCCAATCAAGAGGGGCTTCTATCATATCCCTCATCATTTGCTCATTGAGCTTTAGGGCGTTAGTCAGCGTTGATACTTCTTGGATGCCCACTTCTTTTGCATACTTCATCACTCGAATAAAATCTTTATGAAGACTGGGCTCACCGCGAAGACTTAAGCGGATAGAAAAAACATTGCCACCAATTTCATCCAGTACTTTTTTAATAGTTTCCCACTCCATGGTTTTGCGTGGGACTTTTTGTTTGAATTCATCGGTGGTGGTGTAGCACATGGGGCACTTCATGTTACAAGCCGATGAAAGCTCGAGATCAATATGCTCAGGATAGTCTAAGGTCTTTTGATATTTGGGCTGGTTGTACCATCTATAGCGGTTAAGAGCATAACGTATGAGATGCCCTTTTCCCCTTTTGTAATGGTAAGCAAGACTATCTTTGAGTGACGAAAAAATAATTTGATCTTTGTTTGTTCCGCTCATGCTCTTTGAACATACCCATCTCGGAGGATTGATAACATTGTTATTGCGCAGTGTTATATCACTTTATCACTCATTTCCCCCTAATTCCTCTTTACAGGTCCTAAGATTCAAACTGATAAAGTAAGGAATGCTCCTACAGATTTTCATTTTTCTTCTATTATTGGTTTTGGGTCTTATGCTCTTTATAGATATTCGCCGTGCTTTGAGAAAGCCTCCTTCTCAACGTATGGATTTTCAGTTCTCTCGCTATAATATGTATAGGCAAAGGCCTGGCCAATATAGTTTTGTCATGCTGCCCGAGCGATACAATTTACCTCAAGGTCAACCCTTGGAAGTTGATTTTAAAATTAGTTCCAGCGGTTATTTAGACGACATAAAGCCAGCAGATATTGTTTTGTGTGGAGGTAGCGCTGCCTTTGGCACGGGCGCCACCAGTGAGGCCAAAAATATCAGCGGCCACTTGAGGGCTAAGTATGCATATGATGTGGTGAATCTTGCGATTCCTGGTTATCGAGTCGCCCAAGAAGTGCTCACGTTGATTCAACATCTAGATAAACTCCAAGCTAAAACAGTGATCCTCTTTCATGGAACCAACGATATGGCCTTGGCCTTTCCCTTTTCTTATTGGGGGGAACCTTTTCATTCAGACCCACTCTCGTTTTATTCAGAGTTGGAATACTCTCAAGTCATGAATGAATACTTTAGCTACGACTCTGGATTTAAATTCACTCTCCAAAGGTTTCTCTTAAGAGCGAGTCATCGATTTGTTAGTTTTTATTGGCTCCATAAAATCTATTCTTTTTTAAAACCAAAAAGAGGGATCTCTTCAGCCCTTAAACCAGAAAACTCTTCGGCTTTTTTTCAAGAAAGAACAGAAAGTTCATTTCAAGAGTATAAAAACTGGTTAGAGGTTCTTAGTTCCTACTGTCAAAGGCGCAGTATTCGTTTAATTGTGGCCCTGCAGCCTTATCATTTTTATGGACATACCAAAGAGGAAGTTTTGGGCAAAACAAAACTCAGGCTCAATGATCAGTTTGATAAGGCCATGGTGAGTTCTTTTGTTACTTATGATGGGTACTTAAAGGCCCAAAGTGATATTACGTACTGTCCAATTTTTAAGGAATTTGCGAAATTGGATTTAAATTACTTTGTGGATGCAGTACATTTGTCAGATCAGGGTTATGAGTGGGTGGCTGATAGGCTCCATCAAGAGCTAGTAAAAGCTAACGAGGATAGACAAAACGAGGACAGACAAGAGTAAAAACAAATAGGTGAATCATGACAAAATGGCTTGGGGCCTTAAAAAACTATCTGAATAAGCTATTTTCAAAGAAGCCTAAGAAAAAAAATAAAGGGGCTCCTGACTCCATTTACCCCATGTGGTAGTGCGCCGCATCTAAAAAGCCTTGGTTCTCCCCACATAAGACATGTCAAATACATGAAAACAAGGTATCCAGATCTCTTCATGGGAACATTTTCACAAGGCATATCAAAGGGCATATTTCAAAAGATGGCGCCGAAGCTGGTGCAGGTTTTTGGTTTAAATTCAGCCAGTAAAATGATCTGTCGCTCTTTAGAACTTATTGAGCCTCGCTACAAAGTAAAAGCCCGTGGTCTAACATTAGAATTGAATTGCCCCAATGAGTTTGCTCGCTGGCGTGCCGAGACCTTTTTGCAAAAAGAGCCAGAAACTCTAGACTGGATAGATGGCTTTCATGCTGGTGATGTTCTATTGGATATTGGAGCTAACCTTGGCCTGTACTCTCTTTATGCTGGAAAAAAAGGAGTGAGGGTTTTGGCTTTTGAACCAGAATCTCAAAACTACGCAACATTGAACAAAAATATTTATATCAATCAGCTAGGCCATCTGATCACAGCCTATAATTTGGCTTTATCAAACACTTTGAATTTGAATGTACTCTCATTATCTAAGTTTCAAACGGGAGCTGCCTTGCACCAGTTTGCTCAGACAAAAGAACACAGCGGAGCTTTTCAACAGGGTGTGATGGGAATGAGTTTGGATTGGTTTCTCGAACATTTCCAAGGAACCTTTCCAACACATATTAAAATTGATGTGGATGGCTTAGAAGCAAAAATTGTGGAAGGTGCGCAGAAGACCCTGGCGGATTCTCGATTGAAAAGTGTATTGATCGAGCTCGATGAGAAGTTACCTCAGGATCTTGAAATTGTGCAAATTATGAAAGAGCAAGGCTTTGTTTTACAGAGAAAAGCTCAGTCACCTATGTTTAAAAATAGTGAGTATGGTGCCATTTATAACCATATTTTTGTGCGTCCTGCTGAGAAGGAGAAAAGTACATGAAGCTTCCTTTAGTTTCAGTTTTGATTCCTGTTTACAATGAAGAAACTTATATAGGTCGTTGCATTCGATCGATTTTTAACCAAACACTTCCTCGTGATGAGTACGAAGTGATTGTTGTTAACGATGGCAGTGACGATCGTACAAAGTATGCTTTAAGTCTATTTGCCGATGATATTCATATTATTGAAAATCCGAAGCAGTTGGGATTGCCTGGTTCCCTCAATGTGGGTGTGAAGTCAGCAAAAGGGCAGTTCATTGTTCGTTTGGACGGTGATGATTATGTGTCCGCAGAGTATTTGAATGTTTTAAGTATGTATCTTCGCATGAACAAACATATGGATGCTGTTGCTTGCGATTATTATCTTGTGGACGATAACGAGGCTGTTCTGGCTCGTCGTGATTGCATGCAGGATCCTCTCGGTTGTGGGGTTATGTTTCGAGTTGATCAATTGATTGATATCGGATTGTACGATGATAGCTTTTTAGCCCATGAGGATCGTGATTTGCGCATCCGTTTTTTAAAGAAGTATAAAATCAATCGTATTGAATTGCCCCTGTATCGCTATCGTCGGCACAAAGAGAATATGACAAACGATGAAGATAATATGAAAAAGTATGAATCAATACTCATCGAAAAACATGGATTGGATGCTGTATGGAAGTAAATTTGAAAGTTAACTGGAGTGGTCGCGGTCACTTTTACACGGATGAAGAAATACAAACCGTGGTTTCAGCCATGAAAGAGGCAGACCCTCAAACTCAAGGTAAGTATCAGGCTGCTTTTGAAAAGAAATTCTCCGAGAAATTTCAATTACCTCCCTCTTTTGCAGTGACCAGTTGTGCTGCTGCTTTGGAGCTATCTGCCATCTTGACTCGTATCGGACCCGGAGATGAGGTGATTTGCCCTGCCCATACTTTTGCAGTGAGTGCTATTCCCTTTGCCAGGCAGGGTGCCAAATTAAAATGGGCTGATATTGATCCCGAAACTTTCTTAGCCACTGCTAAAACCATCGAACCTCTCATCACACCAAAAACAAAGGTGATTGTTGTAGTTCACCTCTATGGTTTGGCCTGTGATATGGATCCCATTATGGCTTTGGCAAAAAAACATAATCTTCTGGTGGTAGAAGATGTGGCTCAGGCTATTGGAGCAAAGGATAAGGGACGTTACGCTGGATCAATCGGAGATTTCGGTTGTTTTAGTTTCCATACCCATAAAAATATGACCACCTTGGGTGAAGGCGGTATTTTGTGTGTGAAGGATCCAGAGCTTGCGAAAGTCGCTCCTGGATTCCGCCATAATGGAATGCGCCCTTTTGAGGGTGAGCGACCTTATTATTGGCAGCCAGCCATGTCCAATGTGGACTTTGATTGGGAGGGTCGGTGGCCTTACAATTTTTGTATTGGTGAAGTCCAGTGTGCTCTTGGCTCTGCTCTCGTTGATCGCGTGCAGTCTATGAATACCATTCGACAGCAAAGATATCATCAGTTCACTGAGGCCATGAAAGACTATCCAGAACTTGTGTTTCAAAAAATCCCTCAAGAATCAGAGTCAGCCCATCACTTGTTGCCTGCACGTTATGACGGTCAATCTTATGGAAAAAACCGTGATGATCTGATGAAGCTTATGGCTTTCGAATATGGTGTGAAAGTAGTAGTTCAATACTATCCTTTGTATCGATATTCTATATTTAAGCGCTCTGGTTTTGGTGAAGCCCAATGCCCTGAAACGGATCGCTTTTTTGATAATATGTTGTCGTTTCCATTTCATTATCATATGTCTGAAAGTGATTTTTCATACATGATTGATGTCACCCGAAAGAGCTTAGAGACATTGAGAAAGTAATGGAGAAGGAACAGTTCCTAAAAACCAGTCAAACTTATTTGGAAAAACTGTTTCCCATATGTAGGAGTTTGACGGGTCTTGGAAATCGACAAAGCTTAAAAATCTTACAGGAATTGGTAGATTTAAAAATTCACGAGGTATCTTCGGGCACTACCATTTATGACTGGACGGTGCCTTCAGAGTGGACGATTCGCGATGCGTGGATTAAAGATTCCCGTGGCCAAAAGGTCATTGATTTTCAGAAAAATAATTTGCATCTCGTGAGCTATAGTCAGCCCATTCATCAAACTTTTTCTTTTGAAGAACTAAAATCTTATCTGCACACTTTGCCCCAGCATCCAGATTTGATCCCCTATCGCACGAGCTACTACAAAGAGGCCTGGGGTTTTTGTTTGTCACAAAAACAATGGGATTCTCTAGATCCCCGAGGAACTTACGAAGTTTTCATTGATTCTGAGTTGAATCCGAACGGCTCGCTGACCTATGCAGAGACCTACAAAAAGGGAGAGGTAGACGAAGAGATTATTCTTTCTGCCTATTTTTGCCACCCCTCCATGGCCAACGATAGTTTATCTGGAGTGATCAATGCTGTATTGCTGTTTCAAACTCTCTTGAATCAAAAGACCTATTATTCTTATCGATTGGTTTTGGTACCAGAAACTTTGGGCGCCCTTACGTATCTTCACCAAAATGAAAAACACGTGAAGGAAAATGTGACAGCAGCAGCTGTGATCACCACTTGTGGTGGTCCTGGGCCTTTGGGTTTAAAACCCTCTTTTTTAGGAAATCATGAAATAGATTTATTAGCTAGAAAAGCTCTCGATGAAACAAAGACCCAATGGGTAGAGTATCCTTTTGTTCCCGATGGCAGTGATGAAAGGCAGTATTCATCTCCAGGCTTTCGAATTCCCTCTGTGAGTATTACAAAAGACAAGTATTACGAATATCGCCAGTACCATACTTCTGGAGACAATTTAGATTTTGTGAAACCTCAACAACTTTGGGAGAGTTTTCAAGTTTACAATCGTTGGGTAGAGCTTTTAGAAAGTAATCGTCAATACACTCGGGCAGAGCCTCATGGAGAGTTTCAGTTAGGAAAACGGGGCCTTTACCCCAATTTAGGTGGAGCTTTACAACAAGGAGCAGCTCAAGCTGATGCTGTGACAGAGGCTGATGTGACTGCTTTAAGTTGGTTGATGTGGGGTTGTGACGGGAGCAAATCCCTTTTGGAGATTGCAGCTCTTTCAAAAGTGGACTTTGACTTGCTTCATAAAAACGCCAGACGCCTTTTAGACCATCGACTTATTCACCACCGGCCACAGTGATCACCTCATTGGTAATATAGCTGGCCCCATCGCTCATTAAAAAATCTAAAGTATCAACAATCTCCTGAGGGGATCCGGCTCGTCCCATGGGAATCAGTTTCACTCTTTGGCGCATGTTTTTGTTTTTGATCTTTTTGTGAATAGGACTGTCTATCACGCCCACGCGTATGCCTAAAACACGGACACCTTGTTTGGCTGTAGTTTTAGCTAAGGATTTGGTCAGAGCCTCGAGAGCTGCCTTAGAGGCAGAGTAGTGGGCTGTGGTGGGGCTTCCGGCAAACTTCACACCAATGCTTGAGAGGTGAATTACACATTTTGTTTTTAGTTTTTGAATGCAAAATTGAGAGATCAAAAAGGGAGCAAAGGTGTTCACTTGAAAGACTTTTTGTAAATCATTGTAGGTGAGTTTTTCAATGGCCTTAGAATTAGGAATTGAGCCCAAGCAATGAATCACAGTCTTGACAGAAAAAAGTTTTAAATTTTGAGAAAATTTTTGGATCCCTTTTTCATGGGAAAGGTCTCCCTGAACTATGTGAATCTGATCTTTGTATTTTTTCTTTAACAAATGAAGATCTTTTCCCTTTGAATTGTAGTGGGCTAATACGAGGTGTCCCTCTCGTAAAAAATGTTTTGTGGCTGTAAGCCCAATGGTACCGCTGGCGCCAGTGATGAGGAGATATTTTTTCTTCATAATAGTGATTCCTTAATAGTTGCATTCACTTCTTGTGTATCGAAAAAATGCTTTTTGATGGTGTGACTTTGTTTTTGTGAGAGCGAAACAATTTGTTTGATTTCATCTTGGACATCTTCTTTTGTAAAGCAAAGCTTCATACCTTCGCCATGAGGAAGTATGCTCAGGCCATTGTCTACTGGGTACAAAAGAATATGGGCTCCTTTTTCTTCTGCTTCATAGGCCATGGAGCTAGCGCCAGTGATGAGAATGCTGTGAGAGCCTATCTGAGGCCCAGCTTGTTTTAAAAGTCGCAGTCCTGCGGCAGTTTTTAATAGATCTTCTGAGTTATTGGGGTGGGGCACAACATAAAGCTCAATTGGTACTTGGCTATGTGAAAGGTGCTGAGCTAGCTGCAATAGTTTCTCAGTGCTTTTTTGATCATAGTTAAGGCAAATCAATACTTTCCAGGATTGAGAGTTCCCAGTTTCACCTTCTGGCTTTTTTCTTGGAGGTGCTGGCAAAACTTCAATGTCTGGGGGTGCTTTTTGTTTCAGTTCAGAAAATAGTTTTTTATAGGAAATTAAAATCACATCCCCAATCAGTGAAGGTTTTAGCTCATAATTTTTAGGAATTAAATTAAGGTAAAAACTAAAAGTAGGGTAGGCAAGGTAGGTATATATTTTGGTTTTTGGAAGATTTTTTTTAAAGGCAGTGATGAGGCATTTATCTACGTTTTGATTTTCACCCCAATTTAAAAAAGCCCTGACTTGTAGATGCGAATTCTTCCAAAGATCTAAAAGACAATGAGAAAGCAGCTGGCTTGAGTTAAAGGAAAAATAAATGTCTTCTAAAATCCATCGAAGACAGGGGTTTTTTAAATTTTGGCCATATCTTTTTGACCTCAAGAAAACAAAAAATGATTTTAGACGGGATTTAAAAGGAATCAATTCGTCGATAAAGATAAATGAGGTGGATGAGTTAAGGGCTTTTTGAATCCATTGAATTTCTAAATGGTCCGAATGGATATGGGCCAAGTAGGACCATTTTTTACTTTGTAAATATCCTTCAAAGGCAGAGTGGGAGTAGCGATCAGAAAATTGATTTTGAGAAAAACTATTTTGTAGAAGATAGGTTTCCACAAGGACCTCAAGAGATGAGGGTAAGGGTTTTTCTTTAAGCCTTAAAAAGGAAATCACAACCTTTCTAAGACTCCCTACAACCAAAAACCGGAGACAGGTAAAGCTGTGTTTGAATGCCCTTAAGGTCCTAGAAGAAGAAAGATTTTGAATTTTTAGCTGCGGATGCTTTTCAGATTTTAAAAATAATTGAAGCCCTCGATAAAGGTGATCATTGCTACAAACCACTTTTTCGAGGGGGTACTTCTCGGCCAGTTCCTGGGCATAACGTAGGTAAGAGTAATTCAGAAAAGCGGTGCTTTGGGTGACTTGAAATGAGGCCAGTGGAGATGAGAGCCACCAGGACTCCTGACCATAGAGGGTCCAAAGAGATTCCATGAGGCCTTCGTACTCTTGGAGATAAAGGGGGATCTTCCTTTGAAACTCTTGGGGGTCAAAACAATCAGTGGGGTCAGGATCTCTGATTAGAGGATCAAGGATCAAAATTTTTTTCATCAATTTGATTTGCCCCATTTTTACATTTATCTGGAGCTATAATGCGTAGCAATATATAGCTATCATGAATGGTGAAAGTCCGATATATCCCTCTGTATATATCTCCTAGGGAGGAAAAATGAAATCACTTGTTTTAGGTCATACTTCAGTGGGACCCCAGTCTCCCTATATTATTGCTGAGATAGGTGTAAACCATGAAGGATCCCTGGATTTGGCCAAAGAGCTCATTCGTTTGGCCAAAGAGGGCGGTGCTAACGCTGCAAAATTTCAGTCTTATAAAGCGGAAAAAATTGCATCAAAAAACAGCCCTTCTTACTGGGATTTAAAAAAAGAAAAAACCCAAAGTCAGTTTGAACTATTTAAAAAGTATGATGGTTTTGAGGTCAAAGACTACGAAGAGCTAGCTCGGTATTGCAAAGAACTTAAAATTGATTTTCTGTCGACACCCTTTGATTTAGAGGCTGTTGATTTTTTAAACCCGCTGATGCCTCTTTTTAAAATAGCATCAGCAGATATTACCAATGATCCTCTCTTGAAAAAGGTGGCAGCTCAGCAAAAACCAGTTTTAATTTCTACGGGTTGCTCACGATTAGGGGAGATTGAAAGAGCGAGACGCCTTTTGTTGGAAAACGGGGCCTCTGAAGTGGTGCTTCTTCACTGTGTTTTGAACTACCCGACTCCCGACGCCCATGCTCATCTCAATATGATCGATGATCTTAAAAGACAATTTCCCGAGTCCCATATTGGTTATTCAGATCACACAGTGCCCGATGCGCATATGACGGCTTTGTCTATGGCTTATCTAAAGGGGGCCTATGTAATTGAGAAGCACTTCACGCACGATAAAGCCTTACCTGGAAATGATCATTACCATGCAATGGATGTGAACGACTTAAAGATCTTTCGATCTCAAATTCAAAAGTATTTTACTTTGGGTGGAGTTGATCAAAAAATGCCTCTTCCTGAGGAGGCCTTGGCTCGTAAAAATGCTCGACGAAGTTTTGTGATTCAAGGAGAAGTGGAAGCAGGGGCCGGCCTCTCCACCGAAAATCTTATTGCCAAACGTCCAGCATTTGGAGTGAGCCCTATTCATTGGGAGCTAGTGCAGGGAGCTCGGGTGAATAAAAATCTGACTGATGATCATATTCTCACATGGGAAGATCTAGAGCTGTCTTCAAAGGCGAAGATCGTTGTTGTGATTCAGGCCCGCATGGGTTCCCAACGTCTTCCCCAGAAAATGTCAAAAAAGTTAGGCGGTAAGCCTTTATTTGAGTGGGTCTTTTCTCGCGTAAAACAATGTCAGAAGGCCAGCCAAATTGTGCTCGCTACTAGTGATAGGGCTGAGGATGATTTTCTTTTTGAGCAAGCCCAAAAATTGGGTTTAGAAGTGGTAAGGGGATCCAACGAAGATGTACTTTCTCGCTTTCAAAAGGTGCAAGAGCTTTTTCCGGCCGATGCTTACATTCGTGTGTGCGCAGATAATCCTTTTGTGGATCCTCAGTTTATAGATGCTCTTATTGAGCATTTTCAAAAGTATCGATCAGAATATATTTTTAATCATATTCCAAAGTTAGAAAATGGTTTACCTGATGGTTTTGGAGCAGAGCTAGTGAGAGCAGACATTTTGGCAGAGGTGGGGCTGCTAGCACAAGGCCCTCAACGTGAGCACATCACGCAGTACGTGTGGGATCACGCCCATGCCTTTGAGATTGTTACTTTAAAAGCCTCTGAGGAGCTTCATTACCCTGATTTAAAATTTGATATCGATACAGCTGAGGATCTTCAAAGATTAGAACCCATTGCTTCAAAAGTGGGTTTGCAGGGGCGAGGTATTGATTTTGTTCGGGCCTCTCAGGAAATAGGAAATTGATGTCGCACTTTATGAGCTGGACTCACTAGATCCTGAGGCATCTTTTTCCAAGGTAGCAGGGACCTTTCTAAACCAGATGTGTCCTGAAGAGACATTTTCGCTTTTATATATTTACCAGTGATTTCAATGGGCGGAGAGAGCTGTAGTAACTTTTGCAAGCCTTGTCTTTTTAAACCTTGCCACGGTTTTCTTTTATGACCAGATAAGAAACTTTTAATTTCTTGAGCTATGCACAAAGCACTGGGTTGTTTTCTTGGAAAGTGAAAGGTTTCTTCCAAATAATCAAAAAGAGCTTTGGTGTCAGGAGCTATATCTAACTGACCTTCTTGTATTTTTTTTGCAAGCTTTGTGGCCTCTTCATAGTTATCGCATTGCCAAAAGTATTGGTCGTAATCGTAATTATAGAAGGGAGGAATTAAGTCTAAGGCAGATTTAGGTAATAATTTTTTAATGGACACCACCGGAACTCCAGCGACCACAGCATCTAAAGTAGATCCGCTCATATAGGCAAAGAGTCCGCTGATGGAGTGAAGCCAATTGGTAATGGTGCCTTCGCGTTTCACTTGAAAATAAGGACCATATTTTCTCACAAGATATTCATAAACCTTTATGTTTTCTGTAGGGTGGGGCCGCAGTTCTGTGTTTATTTTTTGTTGAAAGGAGACCTGCTTCGAAAAGTCAGTGATGACTCGCGCTAGAGCTGCTTCATAAAAAATCCATGATTCACTTTTATTGGGAGTCAGGCTGTAGGTGCCGGGAAAGCTATTCTCAGCAATATCAAACCACATCATGGGTTCTGTGAGCTGAGTTAAGGCACGAAAAGAGGTTGTGAAACCAATGGGCTTATTCTTCTTTGTAATGTCATTCTTTAAGAGCCAGTGATCCGTGGCGGGACTTCCAGTCGTGATAATTTTTTGAGGATCAATGCTCTGACTCTTTTTATAGAGCTCCGTGGAGCGATGGCCCCAAGTAAAGATCCGATCAAAATATCGATTGTCACACAGGTAAGGGGGGGCTCCTTGGATCAACTGTTGAATAAGCTCAGGTTGGGC
>Ga0210057_1007139_pt1 | contig 13650 bp, 17 predicted proteins | sample CryGeyCG2114_010_2_FD_183968 | JGI IMG/M metagenome (GOLD analysis project Ga0210057, IMG submission 183968) | Groundwater microbial communities from aquifer - Crystal Geyser CG10_big_fil_rev_8/21/14_0.10 (SPAdes) (version 2) | ecosystem: Environmental > Aquatic > Deep subsurface > Groundwater ... | reverse complement strand
GGATTGTTGGAGTCACCACGCAATCGGAGCGTACGCATTGGTCTAAAGCCACCACGCACGCGGAACGTGCGATTAGCTCTCGAAATAAGTTCGCGCAAAGGATATGATTAGATCACAAATTTAAAAAAAAGCCGTAAACACGGTTTTTAAATTTGTGACCCTAAACGAGCAAACTGCTTTGCTCGTGTCCGGAATCGAACGCCGGAGTCATGTTTCTCTAGCAAGAGAAACTGACGAGGCGGTGCCCAGACAAATCCGAGCGACGGCGAGGTTTTAGTCGCGGGCGACTTCCCGGTGGGGTCACCTGTGAACGTTGTGAATGTCGTGAACATTTCTGGTATACTTAGAAACATATGAAAAACCAACAGAAAGGATTTATAGTTCCATTATTAGCAGTTCTTGTATTAATCCTCCTTATTGGTGGAGGTTTATATTTATATAAAAATAAAAAGACTGAACTCCCAATTATATCTACAGACACCGAGAAAGTCTCAACAAATCAGATTAACGAAACCACGGACATTCCGACTTCCAATAAAGGTATTGTTGTTACATCAATAAAACCAAACGACTTAGTAAAATTTCCAATATCTATTGAAGGTTATCTTGACGGTAAAGGGTGGAGTGCAAATGAAGGTGAAATTGGAGTGGTTGAGGTATTTGATGAAAATGGTAAAAGTATCAGTAACCAAGAAGTGATAAAGACGACAACTGATTGGTTGAAATTTCCGACTTACTTTAAATCAACTGTTGGTGATAGACAAATGATGAGCTACATAAAAGCTAGTACAGGTTTTGTGAAAATTACAAGCAATGGAGCTAAAAATAACGAGCAAATGAAAAGTGTTAGTATTCCTGTCAGATTTAAATAATTAGACTTAACTCTTGCATACTAGATTGAATAAACTCTCTTCGTCCTGCCAGTTTTGAAAGCCACCCTATGGGATCACAAATTTAAAAAGCTACACAGTGTGTAGCTTTTTAAATTTGTGACCCTAAACGAGTGAGGGGGTTTATTCGTGTCCGGAATCGAAAAGTGGAGAGATGTTCTTCAGTCAGTAGGCTAGAGCTCGAACTAAAAAGTCCTTTCTTAAGCTGAATATTTGTGATATAATTTGAGACTGAATGAAAAAATCACTTTTAATCACTATTGTCGTCATTGTATTGATTGCTATCGCGGGCGGGTGGTGGTTTTTTGGTCCGCGCCCAGATGGACCCATCACCACCTTTGAAGAATGCGTATCAGCGGGTAATCCAGTAATGGAAAGTTATCCGCGACAATGCCGTGCTGACGGACAGACCTTCACCGAATTTGTCGGCAACGAAATCGAAAAGACCGATCTCATCCGCATTAATACTCCGCGTCCCAATCAGACAATCTCGAGTCCACTCACTATTACCGGAGAAGCACGGGGCAATTGGTTTTTTGAAGCGAGCTTCCCGATTGTTTTGACTGATTGGGATGGAAAAATAATCGCTCAAGGTATCGCTCAAGCCAAGGGAGATTGGATGACGATTAATTTTGTTCCATTTGAGGCTATTCTTACTTTCACGGTAGATAAAAATGCTTACAGCAACAGGGGTTCGCTAATATTAAAAAAAGACAATCCCTCGGGTTTGTCTGAAAACGATGACGCATTGGAAATCCCAATAGTCTTTGCTGGAATTACGGGGGCTATTACACCGCCACCTATAGCTTGCACCATGGAGGCGAAGCTTTGCCCTGATGGCTCGGCCGTAGGTCGCACCGGTCCCAATTGCGAGTTTACAGCTTGTCCCACTGGATCAATAAAAACTGGATCGACGGCAAATTTAAATGAAAAAATATTAAATAGTGGGGTGTACATTACACCTCTGCAAGTTGTATCAGATAGTAGATGTCCGACTGACGTAACTTGTATTTGGGCTGGGGAAATTTTAGTAGAAATAAAACTTGAAAAAGACGGTGTGGTAAAAGTTGTAGAATTGAAAGAAGGGGGAAATGCGTCTATTGGAGGAAGTACAGTCACATTTGTGAGTGTTCTACCAGAAAAAAATTCCACAGTTTCAATTCAAGCAAAAGATTATAAATTTACATTTAAAGTTTCCTCAATTATTGGATCATGTTTAAAAGATTCCGATTGTTCTGCTGGCTTTGAGTGCGTGCAAGAGTGTGGCCCACCAGTATCTCGCCAAGATGATCCGCCTCTTTCTTATTATTGTCAGCTCAAAGGCTATATTCGCAATTGCCCAATTTGTCTAGCTAAACATACCCAGATCGATACACCGTTTGGCGCCATGGCCGTAGAAAATTTATCAATCGGCACACCTGTTTGGACGATCAATAAAACTGGTGAACGAGTAGTGGGATTTATTACTTTGGTGAGTAAGACGACAGTTCCTTCGGACCACAAAATGGTTCAACTCGTACTAAATGACGGGCGAACTCTTCTCGTCTCTCCCGGGCATCCGACGATAGATGGACGCAAGGTGGGGGATCTTGTTGCGGGAAATGAATACGACGGCTCGCAAGTTCGCTCTGCCGAGAGAGTTTCGTATGACGAAGGATACACTTACGATCTCTTGCCTTCGGGCGAAACCGGATTTTACTTTGCAAACAGTCCGACCGACCGATTAGAGTCTTCCAGTCGGGCTGGCATTCTCATTGATAGTACACTCCACCCTTAGACGACCATATTATTAGATAAAAAATAAATTAATAAAATATATGAAAAAAGAACTTCCTGTAATTGTTCTCACTTTATTTATCGTCGGATTTGGTGTGTGGTGGCTCGTAAGTGAAAATTATCCAAACGGTGGAGAAATTCCAACTTCAGCGGACAACGCACCTCCGGGTAGTATCCATAATTTGCCCGTACCTAAAGCTGTTTCGACAGTGCGTTCACTTGTTGCGAGCGAGCTTGGCCTTAGCGAAGCTGTGGTTATTGTAATGACGGCGTATGAAAAAAGCTGGCCTGATGGCTGTCTTGGACTTGGTGGCGATAAAATGTGTACACAAGCGATCGTTCCCGGTTACGAAGTAACAGTGCAAGCCGAAGGTGCAGAGCGAATCTATCGTACCAACGCTGATGGTTCAGTTGTCCAAAGAGAGAAGTAGATCATCTACATACTAGCATTTTGCAAAACACTAGTATAAGAAAATGAGAGATAATATAATTTACATATGGCAATAGATTATCGAAAAATGGAAAGATTGTTAAAAGGTGTGGCTAATCATAATCGACTCAAGATTTTAGAATTGTTGAGCAAAAAGACGGAATTGTCTGTGGCTGATATTTCTGATGAGCTTAAGCTTGGATATGAAAATGCTTCGGATCACATTCGCAAACTGGCTATCGCCGGATTATTGATGAAGCGTAATGATGGCCCCAATGTTCGTCATAAACTCACTTCTCGAGCGATCTCTATACTAGCATTTTGCAAAAGACTGCAATAAGAAACAAATTATGATATCTTCTTTTTTCTTCAAGATCACAAAAAGTATTATTAGTGATTCCTAATGCTTTGATTATCGTGTTAATGTCTTTTGTATTTAAATAAAACAAGTTGCGTGTCCTATCCCCATTAAAGGGGACTGCTCCGCTAAAGCGGGTTGCCCCCATAAAGGGGACTGCTCCGCTAAAGCGGGTTGCCCCCATAAAGGGGACTGCTCCGCTAAAGCGGGTTGCCCTCACGTATTATGGCCAAGCCACGAATCTACTGATTCGAAGCCCCGAGGTATTCAAACATCGCACTCTAATAAAAAGAGAAATAGGAGTATAATGGCTTGATAAGCTCACTATAAATAATTTTATGAATAACAACAAACTTGGGTTTTTACCCGAATACATCTCTTGGTCCACAATTGTGTTCGCTCTCCTTGCTATAGTCACATTTTTTGCAGTTTCTAATCCGAGCCTGCAGTATGCGACGCGGATGGGATTTGGCGGAGGAATAGTGAATTACTCTGAAAAGTCATTACCGCCTAATGCTGGTGGTGGAGCACCGATGATGGATAATAGCGTAACGAGCGGGATGATGAGACCCGATTATTATCCGTATCCGAATCCTGAAGTACCTATTACAGACACCCGCGAGTTTTTAAAAACTTATTATAATGCATTGATGCAGACGCGTGATGTACCAGCTCTCACCCGCCGAGTTGAGACGACCGTGCGCGGTTATGATGGTCGCATCGACAATGAATCGAGTGCTGAGAAATATGGGTATGTTAGCTTTGCTCTGCCACAGGCCAAGTATGAGACCTTTCGAGCCGAGCTCGAGAGCCTCGTGGGCAGTAGATTCCTTAAGGTAGATATTTCGTCACAAAATCTTCTCTCTCAGAAAGTGGGTATAGAAGAGCAACAAAAACAGGCCGATTCTAAGCTCGCAAATTATATGACGGCGCGACAAAAGATAGTGAACGTGCACGCGAGCACTGTCCGAGCACTTCAGGCCCAGATTGATGCCACTTCAGTTACTTCGAACGAACGAATATCACTCGAGAAGTTATTGGCGAACGAGAACGCTTCGTATGCGAGAAACTTAAGTAATGCGGATGCGAATATTAAATATGCGCAAGATTGGGTCAAGGGTGTGCAGACACAGGACGCGATATTGCTTGCGAATGTCGCGACGGTGAACGGGTCGGTCTCTATCCAATGGATTAGTCTCTGGAATATGGTTCGAGCCTATTTGCCTGGGTATTGGATCCCAAGTATCTTTGCAGTTCTTGCAGTCCTCTCATTTATGAATGACCGTCGTCGCTTTAGAACGGTGTAGTTTTGCATTTTTAATCGTCAACAAATACCAACTGACTTTTGGAAAGATTTTTTCTGACCAATCCAACTACAAAAGAGAAATAATAATTTAATGTCTATCTACAACTGGTACTCACAACTAATCAAACCCTCATGGGCACCTGAACTATCAGTCTTTAGAGTTGTATGGCCAATTTTGTATGCAATTATTGCTGTTTCTTTCGGGACGATATTTTACAAGGTATTCACTAAAGAGATTCCGTGGATAGTAGCTTTACCGTTTGCACTTAATCTTATTTTTAATTTTGCTTTTACACCCATTCAGTTTGGTTTGAAAAATAATCTCTTGGCTACAGTCGACATTCTTCTTGTCCTTGTCACTCTTATCTGGGCGCTTATTGCTATTTATTTTTTCGGTCTCAAGCTTCACCTTGAGACCGGTGCTCCCACTTACGCTTGGATCATCTACGCTAATATTCCATATCTCCTATGGGTCTCATTTGCCACCGTTTTGCAATTAAGCATCACTTTTCTAAATAAATAACCGGGTTTGTAAGAAATATCTATAAATTACTTTTCCACTTTACTATTTTTTCTTTATCTGCTATTCTTAACTCAGAATCGTTGAGGGAAAATCGGTAAGGTTACCGGTCGGAACTTGACCCTAAGCTCTTTAATAACAGAGCAAAAGAAAGGAAAAGAATTATCGCTTAGCAAGATAATCTAGAACTACTTACTTTCCTAACATATTTAGAGTTTTTTCTGTTTGTTTTTTACACAACAACCAACAAGAAACAACCAACAAGAAACAATCAACAAGAAGGAGTTCTGGCAGTGTCAAAGAAGGAACAACAACTTAAAGATGCTCACAACCGTGGTGAGAAAAATGCTTCTGAACATTGGAGTGGAGACCGAAATCCTTGGAATCCTTTTGAGACCCGTTACGATCCTCCGAGAAATCCTGAAGAAAGGAAATCTTACGATCGGGGCTGGAAAAATACTGAAAAGCAAATCTTCTAGCTAATTTTTCTTCTTTTTTCACTTTTCACTTTTCATTTTTTGCTTTGTTTGTGTTTTTTATTGCCCCCGCAGTAACCGAAAGGTTACCGCGGGTTTTTTTCATTTACTATAATTTTTTTAGTGAATAATAATAATTTTTAAAATAAAACAAGTTGCGTGTCCTATCCTCACGGCAGAGCCGATGAGGTATTAGGCACGCCAAACACCATGGTTGTTTTGTTAGAATAGGTATGGCCCACCCGGCCATTCGATACACCCCGCGTGTTTTCATCCCTGTGGATTTATGGCCAAGCCACGAATCTACTGATTCGAAGCCCCGAGGTATTCAAACATCGCACTCTAATAAAACGGGCGGGCAACTCTTTGGTTGCCCGCCCGATGGTGGAGAGGATTAGCAGTCACAACTAGCAACGGCTTCTCTTATTTCGTCGAGAGTCTTTTCGATGGCTTCCCGTGGAGTTTGTGGAAAGCCATGATTGTTTGTTTTGGCTTCGAGAATGGGACGACCGATAATGATTCGGTCGGCTCCGTCTTGAATGGCTTGTTTCGGAGTCATTACTCGAGCTTTTTCTTGGTCATCCCATCTGATCATTGCCCACTGTGGTCGAATGGCTGGAGTGTTCAAAGAAAGAGTTAACTCCTGATGGCGTTTGAGAACCGCAAGTTCGGCGCCTGATGAGACTAAACCATCCAAATCAGCCAATTGAGCCATTCGAGCGAAATGTAATACTCCCGCCTTGATGGAACAACTAAAGATAGCCTGACACTCTTCTTCGTCAAGACTAGTCAGAATGCTGACACCCAGAAGCTGAGTTGTTCTCAAGGTATCCCGAACCTTTTTCAGTCCGTCGATACCTGCTGAGCACATCAGGGTTAGAAACTCTGGACGATACTCGACAAGCATAGATGCGTCGGTCCCCATCGTTTCAGGAATGTCGTTCAATTTGAGATCAGCCATCACTTTCATTCCACGATCATGTAGATCTTTGATCAAACTGTAACCACAGACTCTTAAAGCAGAGTTGATTTTGAAAGTAACGCCCGTATCAGCGACACTTTCAGCTAAAGCTAATATCCGACGTCGAAGGCCATTCACCCCTCCTTCGTCTGGTTTTAGATCGGCTGATAGTATCAGCCGATCTGGAGGTTCTAAAAAATCTACTTTCAAGGGTCTTCCCTCCTTTTTTACTTGACCAAATACCTTTTATTAAATACCAACTACAAGCGAAATTGCTCATCTGACTAAAGATTGCCATAAGGTGGTCATAAGAGCAAGTTGATGTCCCCAGTTGGAGTTTTCCCCTAGCTATCCCTTTTTTCTTCCCTATATGCTATACTGAAAGGGTTAAGTCTTAATAGTTAATAAAAAAGTATGGCAAATCCTAATTCAGCGTTTATGAAGCCGATGACCATTAGCCCGGAACTCGCGGCGGTCGTAGGCAAGGGGCCAATGCCTCGATCCGAGGTGGTCAAAGCTTTGTGGATCTATATTAAGAAACATGATCTTCAAGAGCCAACTAACAAGCGTAATATTAATGCTGACGAAAATTTGAAGAAAGTTTTTGGCGGCAAAGCCGTGGTCAACATGTTTGAAATGACCAAATTGATTTCTAAACACTTGTCTTAATTAAGTTTTGGGTTTATTCCCACCAAAAATCCCCCGCCTAGGCGGGGGATTTTTGAGTTTAATTTGTTTTCAAATAATTAAAAATATTTTCCACTGCCTTGATGGCATCACCAACGGCGATATTATTTTGATGATAAAGTCCATCAGAACAATCTCCTGCCGACCAGAGGCCGGGGATTGAGCTGGCTTGAGTTTTTGGATCGACAACAATAGCCGAGAATTTATTTAGAGTCACTAAATCTTTAACCATTTCAGTGTTAGGTAGAAAACCAATTTCCACAAAAATCCCTTCGGCTGGAATTTCTTTGGTCTCACCACTGATTTTATCTTGGTAAACAATTGTTTCAGTATAATCACCACCTTTGACTTCTAAAATTTCAGCATTAGTCAGAGCTTTAAATTTAGGATCTTTGAGTAAAGCTTCCACCGTAATAGCTTCAGCTTTAAATTCTGGATTATGTTGAAGGAGAGTGACACTCTTGGCATAGGCTAGGAGCTGTCCAGCACTCCCAAAACCAGCGTTACCACCACCAATCACAACCAAGTCTCGCCCGGCAAAAAGGGGACCGTCACAGGAAGCACAGTAGGTAATCCCTTTTTGTTCGTATTTGTCGGACCCGGGGACAGTCAATTTTCGGCGTCGACCACCACTGGTGATTAAAACGGTTTTAGTTTGGTGAGTAATACCTTGATTCGTTAAAACTGAAAAACCAGCCTCACTTTTAGTCACTGTTTGAACAAGTTCATTTTCTTTAATAACAAAAGTCTCACTTTGATAAGAAAAAAGATGATCTTTTAATTGTTGGGCTAGAGCTTCACCACTGATTGATTTAGTCCCAATCCAATTTTGAACTTCGGGGGAAATACTGGATTGTCCACCAAAATTTTCAGCAATGATTAAAGTTTTAATATTTTTTCGAGCAGAGTAGACGCCAGCGGCAATCGCGGCTGGACCACCGCCAACAATAATGAGATCGTAGGACATCTTTTCAAAATTAAAAATTAAAAATTAAAAACTTATTTCGATTTAGTCTTTTAAAATCAAAGTCACTTAAATTACCCGATTAGTATTGCATAATTTTCTCGTCTCTACTATTTTTTAGTTCGGCGGAGGAAGGCGGGGATAGAAGACCAATCATCACCATCTTCGGCTTCCTCAATAATTTTAGGAGCTTCAGTGACGGCTCGTGGTCGGAAAAAAGATTCACGTTCTGGTTTTTCTTCCTCTTCAGTCTTTTCAATTCGTTTATCTTTGGAGTCTTTTTTGTTTTCCGCTAGGGCATTTTTTTCATCAGGATTGAAAAAGGTAGCGACTTGTTTTCGACCTCCTTCTGGAAAACCACAAGCAATCACAGTGATTTTGATTTCGTTTTTCTTGAGTTTAGTATCGAGGATTGTTCCAAAAATTACTTTGGCATCATTATCAACCGATTCAGTGATAATTTTGGCTGCTTCTTGGATTTCAAACATGGTTAAATCTTCACCTCCGGAAATCGTAAAGAGGACCCCTTTAGCGCCAGTAATGGAGAGATCCAAGAGGGGAGAATTAATCGCCGCTTTAGCGGCCGCTGAAGCTCGATTTTCGCCGGCCGCTGAACCAATGCCCATCAAAGCCGAACCAGCATTTTGCATTACCGCTCGAATGTCGGCAAAGTCGACGTTAATAATACCAGGCATGGTGATGGTGTTGGAAATACCCTCGACCGCTTGACGGAGAATTTCATCGCACATTGCAAAAGCGGAAGTGTGTTTAGTCTCTTTATCAATGATTCCTAACAGTCGATCGTTAGGAATAATAATGAAAGCGTCGACTTCTTGGCGGAGTTCGTCCATCCCTTTTTCGGCAATGGCCATTCTAGTTTTACCTTCGAAAAAGAAGGGTCGAGTAACTACGGCAACGGTTAATGCTCCTTGATCACGAGCAGTTTTAGCAATAATCGGAGCGGCACCAGTCCCGGTCCCACCACCCAGACCACAAGAAACGAAAACCATATCAGCACCCTTGATTGAATTCTGAATTTCTTCGATACTTTCTTCACCGGCTCGGCGACCAATTTCAGGATCCATCCCGGTTCCCAAACCGCGAGTTAAATTTTTACCAATATGAATTTTTTGTTCGGCTGAAGAATGATGAAGATGTTGAGCATCAGTATTCATTACGATAAACTCTACCCCTCGGACGCCCGAGTTGATCATGTGATTGACCGCATTAGTACCTGAGCCACCGACGCCGATGACCTTAATTCGAGCAAAAGATTCAATTTCAGGGGTAATTTTAGGCATAAAAAGGATAACTTGCCATTATCTTAGCATTCTCGAATTAAAAGTCAAAAAATTTCTGACGCGGATAAAACGCGGACTGGACGCGGAAATGGATACTGATCATATACTGAGATAAGCTGAATTTTGGCTAGGGCCACAGTTCTCTAATTATAGATTTGATCCAAGACCAAATGGGGTAACGATTCGAAGCACTAGAATGTTGTCGTGGGTTAGAAACCTCTCCGTCTAACAGAGCAAAAATACATAAACCATAAGCCACTGACCAAACCGTATCCTTGATTTGATTTTTAGAAATCATTCCAATTTCGGGACTGGCAATCTTGGCTGGCAATTTAAAATAAGATTTAGTCAAATCTTCAATGTTGGAAATATTACTACCACCACCAGTGATGACGACTCCGGCTGGTAGTAAACCGCTCAGGCCCATTTTTTTCAAATGGCTTTCGATTAATTCAAAAATATCTGAGAGACGAGCTTGGATAATTTCATCTAATTTCTTTTTAGTAATTGCCCCTTCCCCTTCCCCTTTCTTGATTCGTTCGGCATCTTCGAGGGGGATACGGAAACCAAGGGCGATATCGTTGGTGATATCAGTCGAACCCAAAGGGAAAATCTGAATTGAAATAGGGAGGCCTTCTTCAAAAATAGCAATTGAAGTAGTTTGGGAACCGATATTAATCAGAACACAACCTGATACTTTTTGAATTTTGGTCAAAGTGGAAAAAGAAGCGGCCAGAGGAGAAGCAACAATGTCTTCGATAATCACTCCTGAATCTTCGACGGCTTTAACCAAGTCTTTCAAATGTTGAGCCGAATAAGTGACAAACAAAATTTTAGCTTCGAGTTTGGAACCTTGCAGACCCTCTGGGCGACCTAAAATTCTTTTGTTATCAAGTTTGAAAGCAACAGGGATTCGATGAAGAATTTGTTTATTTTTAATATCGGGTAAAGTGGTTTCGGTCGATTCAATACAGCGATTGATTTCTAGTTCATTAATTTCGGCGTCTGGTCGAGAAACGGCAATGGTGCCATCAACCAGTTTTGATTCTAAAGTAGCGCCACCAATTCCCAAAGTAATTTTGCGAATTTTTTGTTTGATTACTCGTTCAGCATCAGCAATGGCAGTTTGAATACTTTCTGAAGCTTCGTCAAAATTAATAATATACCCGCGTCGTAATCCGCGGGAATTTTTTTTGACCATGGCTAAAACAGTGGGAGTGCTATCACCCTTTTTTACTTCGCACACGACGACTCGGAGTGAGTTTGTGCCGATATCGAGGCCAGTTATTATTTGACGAGACATGGGAAGCGAAAAGATTGAAGAATTTTTTTTCTTCTCTAGACATTATAGCGCCATGTGCCAATCCTTTCAAATGAAGGCAGGCGTGGATAAAAAGAAAGAGGATATGATCAAGAGCTTCGTGCTGATAAGCGGAAGCTTCTCTGAACGCTTGAGATAGATTAATCACGATGTCACCTTCGGTGTCTGATAAAGGAAAACTTAAAACATTAGTCGGATAATTTTTCCGACGATAAATTTTATTGAGGGTTTTTATTTCGGTCGGCGATGCCAAAACGAGACCTAAATCATATTTAGGTCCCAAAATTTTAGCCGACACTTTTTTAAAAGCGAGGTCGGGAGTTTTAATTTTTAATTTATTTACGACGGAAAACATCCTTGATTTTACCTAATTTTCGCAAGCGTTCATATTCAGTACTACGAGTGATACGTTTAAGGGCTTCATTTTTTTGTTTTAAAGTAGATTTAGATCGTTCGGCGTATTGAGTTTTGCGGACGCGTTTAAGCGCCCCGGCCCCGGTTACCCGTTTAGTAAAACGGCGGAGGACGCTGGAGCTAGTCTCATTACCATTACGAGTGACTTCAATTGCTGACATAATGAAGAGATGTTAACACGTTAAATATTCTTTTTCAAGTATTCGGCTAATTTATCGATCTTGACCGTGTCCTGAGAACGATTATCCATATTGCGAATGATGACGGTATTTTCTAAGGCTTCTTTTTGACCTAAAATAATAACAAAAGGCACTTCTTGTTTTTCGGCCAAGGCTAATTGAATTGATAAAGAATCTTTAGATAAAGAGTGCGCCAGAGGAATACGGGATTTTCGTAAAGCCTCGATTACCTCGAAACTTTTTTGTTTAGCGTCTAAACTTAATTGAATGAAAAAGACTTTTGGTTTTTTAATGATTCGAGGACTTAGCTTGGTATAATTTTCTTGAAGTAAAACTCGATCGACACCAATGCCGGCTCCGACAGCTGATAATTCTTTTTTGCCAGACAAAATTTTAGCTAAACCATCATAGCGACCACCACCAGCGAGAGCGAGAGGAACGACCTGTTCTTCGGGATTGGTTCTTGGATCTGGAGTTAAAACAATTTCGAACGCGGTTCGAGTGTAGTAATCTATTCCCCGAACTAAATTACTATTGATTTCATAAGGAATATTCATTGATTCTAAATATTCAAGTACTTCTCGAAAATGTAATTTACAAGCTGGACAAAGAGAAGCGATTGATTCAGGAGCGAGGTCTTTGATCGGTTGGCAAATTGGATTTTTACAATCTAAAACCCGTAAAGGGTTGATTTTTAGACGTTCACGACAATCAGCACAAACATCTTTGAGGTGTTTTTTGTAATAATTAGTCAATTCTCTTTTGTAAATTCCTCGACATTCTCCATCGCCAATACTGTTGACTTGGACACTGATATCTTTCAAACCAACTTCTTTGAGAATCGTGTAGACGATCATAATAATCGTCGCATCAGCAATACTTTTTTGGGTACCCAGAATTTCTAGATTAAATTGATAGAATTGACGATAACGTCCTTTTTGGGGACTGTCGTGTCGAAAGACTGGTCCGAAAGAATAAAACATCACTGGTTGAGGCCAAGATTGCATCCCGTGTTCAAAATAAGCGCGCATAATCGGTGGCGTAAATTCTGGTCGGAGAGCGAGTCGGTCACCTCCTTTGGTTTTGAGGGTGTACATTTCTTTAGACACGATGTCGGTTCCTTCGCCAACACTGCGATTAAATAATTCTTCTTTTTCTAAAATCGGAGTTTCGATGGGTTGGAAACCATAATAGAGAGCAACCTCGGCTGCTTTTTCAAAAAAACCTTGGAAGAGGTAAAAATCATCACCAATTAAATCGCGCATACCTTTGGGTGATTGGAGTAAATCGTCTTTGGCACGTAATTTAGGAATTTTTTTGGACTCTTTCATATAGTTTTAATTAAAATATTTTTTAACTTAATTGTTTTCACTAGCACCGGGTAAATAATTGATACGAGCGAAAGGGAGAAGTCGGAGCCATGCTCGGCCACGGATCAAATCGAGTTTGACTGGCCCCCAAGCGCGGGAGTCGTAACTAAGTTCGCGGTTATCACCGACGACAAAATATTCTTGATCTTTTAGGGTGATGTCTGAGATATCGGAAAAAGTTTTGCCTTTAGCGTAAGGTTCATTGAGGGCTTGCCAAATGTCATCGGCTTGTTTGATTAAAATCCGATTATTTTTAATAGCTAAAGTTTCGCCCGGTAGGCCGACAATGCGTTTGATAAAAAAGATTGAAGGATTTTTAGGATAGCGAAAAATTATTACCTCACCCCGAACGGGGAGACGTAAGAAATAAGATAATTCGTCGACAATTAAATATTCATTCTCAAAAAAAGTATTTTCCATTGAGCCACCGTGGACGATGAAAGGCTGGGCGATAAAAGTGCGGATTGGGACGACAATGACGAGAGTCAAAATAACAAATTTAACAATCTCCCAGATTGAGAGTTTAAGTTTAGCTTTTAGTTTAGAGTCCGGAAGTTTATTTTCAGGGGAAGTAGGAGTCGTAATCTGGATTTCTTCAGATAGTGAGTTTTTTTCTGGTTCCATCGGCAGTATTTTACCTGATTTTTTGACTTGACGCAAGGACGCTGACTAGATGCGGATTTACCCTATGGAGTAG
>Ga0210057_1007138_pt1 | contig 13652 bp, 11 predicted proteins | sample CryGeyCG2114_010_2_FD_183968 | JGI IMG/M metagenome (GOLD analysis project Ga0210057, IMG submission 183968) | Groundwater microbial communities from aquifer - Crystal Geyser CG10_big_fil_rev_8/21/14_0.10 (SPAdes) (version 2) | ecosystem: Environmental > Aquatic > Deep subsurface > Groundwater ... | reverse complement strand
TAATTTTATGAAAAAATTAACCGCCGTTTTAGACCGAATTGAAGGCGAACGCGCCGTTTTAATTGCCGGGGCTGACGGACAAACTATCAGCTTACCGGCTAAATTCTTGCCGGAAAACGCCAAAGAAGGCGACGCCGTATTCGTTGCCATCAGCTTAAATGAAGACGAAGCGGCGAGCGACTCGCAAAGAGCCAAGGATATTTTAAACGAAATACTTAAAACTTGATGTGAAACCGCCAAAACTAAAAGAAAAATTTAATTTCTTTTCCAACTTAGCGGCCAAAAATAAAATAATGCTGCGCGAACTTGCAAAAAAAATTCTCGCCGGAAGCATTATTTTTTTAATTGTCCTGCTTGTCTACTCTCTGCTTTATCTGGCTTACCAAAAATTTTCCGCGGATAAATTTTTTAGCGGCGCAAAACTCGCGCGCATTGACTTGAGCGGCCGAACTTTGCCTTCCGCCAGACGGGAGATTTTACGGCAAATTGACGCGTTCAGCCGCGAAGGACTGACCGTCGTTTACCAAAATAAAACCATCTCTATTCCCGCGGCGGTCATCGGCCCTAATCCCGACTTGTCTTTTGACCTTTTTTCTTTCAACCAAGAAGAATCTTTGCAAGCGCTGTTTAAACGCGGCCGCGGCCGGAATGTTTTAAATAACATTGCGAGCCAGTTAAAAACTTTCGTTTCTTCTCCCGACGGACCTTTAAACTATTACCTTGACGACCAAAAACTGCTGGCGATGCTGTCCGCTAATTTCAGCTCCTTTGAAAATAAAGCTCGCGACGCGGAAATTATTTTAAAAAACGGTTCTTTAACCGTTTCTCCGGAAAAATACGGCAAAATTTTTAATTACGAGCTGATAATCGCGAGCGTTAAAAATCGGCTGGCTTTTTTGGACAACGCGCCGATAAAGCTGTCGCTGCAAACCGCTTACCCGGCGATTTACGCGAGTGAATTGGACGAGAGCGTTTTAGCGCAAGCCGAATCAATTATTAAACTCGCTCCAGTTAAACTTACCGCCGTTTCCAAAAATCCGGAAGCAAAAGATGCCGGCTGGTCTATTTCCAAAGAAAAACTGTCCGCCTTGATTACCGCTAAAAAATCCGGCTCAAACGAATTATACGTCGGTTTAAAACCAAAAGAATTCGCCGAATACTTGCAAGCCGAAGTCGCGCCGGTCGTTACCATTGAACCGGTGGATGCCAAATTTCAAATAACCGGCGATAAAGTTACTGAATTTAAATCAAGCCGCAACGGCCAAAAATTAAATATTGATAATACCTTGGCGCGCTTAGAGCAAGCGCTAATTAAAGCTGACGCCGCCGGCCAAATTACGGTTGAACTTGCGATTGACGAATCCGTTACCGCCGTTACGAACGAAAATATTAATACCTTAGGAATAAAAGAAATCGTCGGCACCGGCTTTTCCAATTTTGCCGGTTCGCCGGCAAATCGCCGCCACAATATCGCGGTCGGAGCGGCCGCCGTCAACGGCACCTTGATAAAACCGGGCGAAGAATTTTCTCTTTTAAAAACTTTGGGCGAAGTGGACGCTCGCGCCGGCTATCTGCCGGAACTCGTGATTAAAGAAAATAAAACCATTCCCGAGTATGGCGGCGGCTTGTGCCAAATCGGCACGACTGTTTTCCGCTCGACGTTAGCCAGCGGCCTGCCGATAATTGAGCGGCGCAACCATTCTTACCGCGTGCAATATTATGAGCCGGCCGGCACCGATGCCACGATTTACAGCCCGGCGCCGGATTTTAAATTTAAAAACGACACTAAAAATTATATTCTAATCCAAAGCCGCCTAGAAGGAAATAATTTATACTTTGATTTTTGGGGGACGCGCGACGGCCGCGTTATTGAACAAGCCAAGCCAAAAATCTATAATGTCGTTTCTCCGCCGCCGGGAAAAATAATTGAGACCGAAACGCTTAAACCGGGCGAAAAAAAATGCACGGAAAGAGCGCATAACGGCGCCGACGCGTCTCTAGCTTACAAAGTTACTTACCCTGACGGCAGTCTTAACGAACAAATTTTTTTGAGCCACTACCGCCCTTGGCAGGAGGTTTGCTTAATCGGCGTTACCGCAAGTTCAACGCCGGAAACCACTCTGACGCCAAATGCTACCGATAATAATATATCGCCAGCAGATTTACAGTAAAACTAAAAAATAATACAGCATTAAAACATTAAAACAAAAATACAAAATGTGCCGGCTATTTTAATGTTTTTGTGTTCTCGTGTTTTAATGTTTTTATGTTCCGGTGATTTTCCCTGTGCATAACTTTTTATAAAAATTTAATTTTAAAAAAATTAAGCAACAAAAAAAAGTTGGCTTAAGCGGGACAGGCAGAAAAATTTTCTATCCGAAGTTTCGAGCGTAAAGCCAGAAAAATCGGATAAAAAACTCCCCATGCTTGTCGTGCCTATCCCGCTTAAGCCAACTTTTTATTTTATTTTTGTTTTTTCTTTACAACCAGCCATCTTATCACGGCAAAAATATTTTGTCAAGCGCGAGTTGTAGCGTTAGTTTATTTTTGGCTAATATTAAATATAATATTTCTATACTAGCGCTATTGCCTTATATTTTTTATAATCTTTGCGCACCGTATTTTTTAAAGCGCAAGGATTGCGCCGTGATTGTTAAGCCGGCTATTTCTTGGCGCCGAAATTAACTGAAAAAAAATAATCTTTCCGATTAAAACAGCCGCCGCTTAAAATATTTAAAAATATAAAACGCTAAAAAAATATTTGGCAAATAAAAATTTTTAAAATAAAATTTCATTGACAAGTTGATTTTTGCTATTGTGAAAACAAAAATTTTTCTTTATAATTATATTAAGAGTTAAAAAATTATGTCTCTAACGAAAAAATAGAGACAAGGAGGAGAGGAGGTGTTATACGAGTATGGCAAAAAAGAAGAAGGCCAAAAAAACGGCTAAGAAAAAGACTGCTAAAAGAAAAAAGAGATAGTCTTTTTATAATAAAAACCCCGCGCCTTGTTTTGTTGCCAAAAAAAGCAAAAACGCAAAGCGCGGGGTTTTTGTATTAACCTCATCCGTCCGCCTATCGGCGGACACCTTCTCCTTATAAAGGAGAGGGATTTTTTTATAGCTCCCCTCTCTTTGCGAAGGAGAGGGGTTGGGGGTGAGGTCAAAATAATCTTACTTGTTTATTATTCGCTTTTTCCTTCGGGCTAAAAATTTTTACGGTGCCGTACTCACCGTCAAAACCCGGTTCAATAATTAATCTTCCCTCCCGCACGCGCTTAATTCCTTCCGCAATTTCGGGCAAAGTAAATTTTATTAAATTATTCAGCGGTTCGTCAGCCAAAATATTTAGTTCACTGCCGCAATGTTTGATTAAATTTTGGTATTCGGCTTGCACTTTTTGCGAGCTGCGGCTCCGTATATCCAAACTTTCGGCGATTATTTTATCAAGTTCCACGAGCTTTTTATAACCGGCCACGCGCTTTGGCTTAAACCCCAATTCCCTGTCCGCGAGTTCGCTAACGCGGTAACAAACTCCTATCGTTAAAGGCTTTTTGCATACCGGGCAAAGGCCTTTGTTTTTTTTGGTTTCGGCGGGAGATAAACGCACATTACAGGCGCGGTGGCCGTCATAATGGTACATCCCCTCTTCTGGATAGAATTCTATCGTGTATTTAATTTTGCTCAAATCTTTTTCTTTAATAACTCTATAAATTTCATCGTAACTGATTTCATTTAAATCAAAGACATTTGCTTCCCGGCCGATATTGGGCAAACTGTGCGCGTCGGAATTGGAAAGTAGCGTTAAATTATCCAAGCTTGACAGCCGCCAATTCATTTCCGGGTCGGATGAAAGTCCGGTTTCATAGGCATAAATATATTTGGTAAATTCGCCAAAGCATTCTTCCGGGCTGTCAAAGCCGCTTTTGGAACCGAATACGGAAAACCACGGCGTCCAGATATGCGCCGGAATGACCATAAATTTTTCGTCAATATCAAATAAAACTTTGCATAATTCTATCGCGCTCATCCCTAAAATCGGCCGACCGTCGGAGCGGATATTAAATTTACTTCTTTCTAAATATTCATTAAACTTTTTAACTGCTGCCAGATTCGGCGCCAAAACGACAATGTGCAGGCGGCGGGCGTGCCCTTCGCCTTGTTTATAAATTAACGCCAGTTCGGTTGATAAAATAAATTTAATTTTTCCATCGCTATTTGGTAATTGGTAAAGTCCGCTCTCTCCCCCTCTCGCCCCTTGGGAGAGGGGGCAGGGGGTGAGGTCGTTAATGGCGTCAAACCACTGCGGATAAGTAAAATCACCTGTGGCAATTATATCCACGCCTTTAATTCGGCACGCTTTATCCAAATTTTCCAAAGTTAAATCTTTGGAACAGGCGCGCGAATAGCGGGAATGAATATGGAGGTCTAAGACTTGTTGCATAGTTCCTGCGAATTACAAATCCCGAGTACTCGGGACGAATATGCGAATTACCTCTTTTTGTCATCTCATGCAAGAAATAATTCTAATTTATTAAGCATTTCTATAACGTCTGGAAAAATTTGATCTGGATTCACTTAGTTTCCAGAATTTAACGCAACAGTATTATTAATTAGTTGATTAAATACCTCATACGGTTTTAGATTCTGGAATCAAACTAACTATATATTATTATATCGCTTAATATTAACAATTCTCCCACTTTTACCCTTCAAAGTCAAACAAAAAAACACGCCCCATCCTAGGCGAGCAGGCGCAAAAATGGCGCAAAAATTAAGCCCAGCCATAAATGGCCGGGCTTATATTCAATCCCAATAAATTGGGATTAATTTTTTGTTTTTACATTACTTCGTTATAAACCCGTTTTAACGGGTTTGATTTCTAGCCCGGGCATTCATGCCTGAACTGAAAAAATTTACAAAAAAATAAAGCGCATTGTCTTGGCGACGACCTACTCTCCCAGGGCATACGCCCAAGTACCATCGGTGCTGGTGGGCTTAACTTCTGAGTTCGAGATGGGATCAGGTGTACCCCCACCGCTCAAGCCACCAAGACAATGCGCTTTATTTGTTTGTAGTATTTGTAAGTTTACCCCGTGAAATAAGTTTGCCTGCGGCAAACATTTCACAGGGTGAATGAAAACTAAAAGGTGAAGAGTAATGGTTTATTAGTACCTCTCGGCTGAACCCCTTACGGGGCTTACACCTAAGGCCTATCAACGTCGTCGTCTACGACGAACCTATGAAACCTAATCTTGCAGACAGCTTCGCGCTTATATGCTTTCAGCGCTTATCTAAACCGAACGTGGCTACCCAGCGATGCTCTTGGTAGAGCAACTGGCACACCAGAGGTTCGTGCTTCCCGGTCCTCTCGTACTAAGGAAGCGCCTGCGCAAGTTTCTGCGCCCACAGTGGGTAGGAGACCAACCTGTCTTACGACGGTTTGAACCCAGCTCGCGTGCCGCTTTAATTGGCGAACAGCCAAACCCTTGGAAGGTGCTCCCCCTCCAGGATGCGACGAGCCGACATCGAGGTGCCGAACCTGGTCGTCGATGTGGACTCTTGGACCAGACTAGCCTGTTATCCCCGGAGTAACTTTTATCCGATGAGCTTCCGCCGTCCTATTTCGAACGGTCGGATCACTAAGTTCCGCTTTCGCGACTGCTCGACTGGCAAGTCTCGCAGTAAAGCTGGCTTGTGCCTTTACACTATCTCTCGGGTTTCAATTCCGAGATAGCCAACCTTTGTAAACGCCTCCGTTACTTTTTGGGAGGCATCCGCCCCAGACAAACTACCCGCCAGATATTGTCCCCATTCCGGATAACGGAATAAGGTGAGTGTTTCAGCATACTGAGGGTGGTATCTCACTGTTGTCCCGATTGCTCGGGACTCCCACCTATACTGAACAGAGCAAACCGAAACACAATATCAAGTTGTAGTAAAGCTTCACGGGGTCTTTTCGCCCAACTGTGGGTAATGAGCATCTTTACTCATCTTGCAATTTCGCCGAGTCCCTCGTTGAGACAGTTCTCAAGTTGTTATGCCATTCGTGCAGGTCGGAACTCACCCGACAAGGAATTTCGCTACCTTAGGACGATTATAGTTATCGCCGGCGTTCATCAGCGCTTCGGATCAAAGCTTCGCACGCTCCGCTTACGCTCCGCTAAGTCCATAAAGTCTATAAAGTTAAAAGTCTATAAAGTTAAAGGAATTTTATCCGATGACTTTATGGACTTTATAGACTTTATAGACTTTTGACTTAGTGCTGAGCAAAAGCGAAGCACGCTAACCTCTCCCCTTAACGTTCTGACACTGGCCAGGCATCACCCCCTATACATCCTCTTTCGAGTTAGCAGGGAGCTGTGTTTTTGGTAAACAGTCACTTGAGATGGGTCGCTGCGGCCTCGCTTACGCGAGGCAGGTCTTATTGCGAACTTACGACCGCTTTTTTGCAGAGTTCCTAAACGAAGGTTCTCTCGTGCACCTGAGGCTACTCGCCTCGCCTACCTGTGTCGGTTTACGGTACGGTTGCTGTTTCATTAGCTCTAGAAGTTTTTCTGGGCATCAGTTCCGCTTAAATTACTTTGGGCATTGCCCTCAGCTTTTGCCGCAAGTTTTAGCTAAATTGTCCCGGATTTGCCAAGGACGGCTAAATGACTCGCGTCAACGCCCATACCATGGAACGCTCAAACTTCGCTAATGCGTCACTCCATTGAAATAAAACAGCAGTTGCCGAATATTAACGGCATCATCCATCGGCTACCCCCGCATTACACGGGACTCACCTTAGGACCGACTAACCCTGGGCCGATTTGCGTTGCCCAGGAACCCTTAGGCTTACGGTGGGCGGGGTTTTAACCCGCCTTTTTGCTACTCATGCCAACATTCTCGCTTCACTACGCTCCATCCTGTCTCACGACAGAACTTCAGCGCGTAGAAAACGCTCCTCTACCACTTTCCGCCCTAAGGCGGAAAATCCACAAATTCGGTACTATGCTTAGCCCCGGTACATTTTGGGCGCGCGGCAACTTGACTAGTGAGCTGTTACGCTTTCTTTAAAGGATGGCTGCTTCTAAGCCAACCTCCTAGTTGTCGCAGTCGCGACACCACCTTTCACACTTAGCATAGATTTAGGGACCTTAATTGGTGATCAGGGCTGTTTCCCTTTTGACTAAATGGAGCTTAGCCCCCATAGTCTGACTCCCGGATTACACCCGCAGGGATTCGGAGTTTGGCAAAAGACGGTATCCGAAGACCCGCCCTTTATCAGTGCTCTACCCCCTACGGTCAGCATCCGAGGCTAGCCCAAAAGCTATTTCGAGGAGAACCAGCTATCGCCGAGTTCGATTGGAATTTCTCCGCTAACCACAACTCATCCCCAAGTGTTGCACGGCTTGTGGGTTCGGTCCTCCTGCCGTCTTTCGACGACATTCAACCTGGTCATGGCTAGATCACCCGGCTTCGGGTCTTGTCCATGCGACACTCTTACAAATAAGGCAGGAGACTAAAAGGATCTCCTTCCTTATAAGTAAGATACGGGCTATTAACCCTCGCTTTCACTGCACATCTGCTCCAAACGGAGCTTATGTCAGCCGCATAGAACAAACTCGTTGGCTCATTCTTCAATAGGCACACCGTCGCTCTGTACCTCATTAATCGTTTATCATTAGTATCGCATATAATAATATTAATCTATAATCGACATAGTTAATTAGGTACATAGTTAATCAGTTACTTAGGGGTATTAAATTTACACTAACTAATTAACTAATCAACTAAGTACCTAATCAACTTCATTTAAATCATAATAAATTATAATTAATGGTAAACATTAAAGAAGTACAAAGCTTCGATTCCTTGTAGATATATGGTTTCAGGTACTATTTCATCTCCCTCTCCGGGATGCTTTTCACCTTTCCCTCACGGTACTTGTTCACTATCGATCATTAAAAGTATTTAGCCTTGGAGCATAGTCGCTCCGGATTCAGACGGGATTTCACGAGTCCCGCCTTACTTAAGAACATTTACCATAGAGTCGCAACCTCTTTCGCGTACTGGGCTATCACCGTCTTTGGCCGGTCTTTCCAGACCGCTCTGCTAGAAAAGTTGTATTTTTTTTTCTCTATCTTACCCGTTCCAGGGGGTAAACGTAAATGTCTTGCAACGCCCTGCAAACATATGGACCTGGGTCCTTTCCTAATCATCCCGATTGCTCGGAACAAGAAGTTTAGTTTACAAAGTTTAGGCTCCTCCGCTTTCGCTCGCCACTACTAACGGAATATAGCGCTACGCTTACGCTTCGCTAATCAATTACAAATTAACAATCATCAATTACGAATTTTAATTCGTAATTTTTAATTGATAGCTGTTTATTGATTAGTGCGGAGCGAAAGCGAAGCACTGTTATTTTTTTCTTTTCCTCCGGGTACTAAGATGTTTCAGTTCCCCGGGTACTCGTCTCTTAGTTCTATGGATTCAAACTAAGGACATCCCAACTTCATCGGGATAGGTTTCCCCATTCGGAAATCCCCGCGTCAAAGGTTGCTTGCCACCTCAGCGAGGCTTATCGCAGGCTGCTGCGTCCTTCATCGTCTTTTAATGTCTAGGCATCCACCATATACCCTTAAAACTCTTCACCTTCCAGTTTTCATGGAAGGAATTTTTTCACCTTAAACTTAATTAATTTAGATGCTTATTACTTATTACTACTTTATTACTACTTATTCAATTGTTAATGTGCATCGCGTCTGATTTCCCAACCAGCCAACAATAAATAGCAAACAAAAAATTTTATGTGCTAATTACTGATTACTAGTTACTCGTTACTGAACAAAAGGTACTAAAAAACCGCCCGAGCGGCGGCTTGAATACACTAAAAATTAACGTGTTTCCTAACCGCCATTTTTTTCAAGGATGGTTAATATTTTCAACATATTTTTTAGCATTATTAACAGTGATTACAATTATATACTAATAAAAATAGTTGTCAAGCTTTTTAATCCAGTATCGCGTCAGTGGAATAAATGTCCATATTCTCCTTTGAAATCAGCCCTTCTTTCTGCAGATTCTTTAGGGCTTTGTCCATGCTAATCATCCCTATCTTACCGTTAGTTTCAATCACCGTTGGGATTTGGGTGATTTTATTTTCCCGAATTAAGTTGGACACCGCCGGCGTATTTATTAAAACCTCCCTCGCCGCCACCCGCCCGCCCTTGATGTTTGGCACCAGCCGTTGAGAAAAAACCGCCGATAGCACCGAAGCCAGCTGTTGTTTTATCTGCGCCTGCTGATACGGCGGAAAAATATCAATAATGCGATCAATAGTTTGTGCCGCGCTGTAGGTATGCAAAGTCGCGAGCACCAAATGTCCGGTTTCGGCGAGCGTGATAGTCGCGGCGATAGTTTCCAAGTCGCGCATTTCGCCCACCATGATAATATCTGGATCTTGGCGGACGATATGCTTTAAACCCGCTTTAAACGACAGCATGTCAGAGCCCAGTTCGCGCTGGATAACGATGCTTTGTTTTGGCTTAAAAAGAAATTCGATCGGATCTTCCAAAGTAATAATGTTTCTTTTTTGGTTTTGATTGATGTATTCAATCATGGCCGCGAGCGCTGTTGATTTGCCGCAGCCGGTCGGTCCGGTCATTAATATCAAACCCTGCTGCAACGACAACAAATCGTAAGCTACTTTCGGTATGTTAAGCTCCTCCATACTGGGAATGTCGCTCAAAATAATGCGGGCGACCAAACCTAAATTTCCTTTTTCATAATGAACATTAATGCGAAAACGCTTTTTATCGGAAGTTTCATAAGACAGATCCAATTCCAAGTTCGTCTTTAATCGCTCCATTTGCGACGGGTTTAATAAAGAAAAAACTTGCTTTTCTATTTCTGACCGGATAACTTCCGGCTCTTGTTCTAAAATAGTCAGCATGCCGTCCACGCGCAAATACGGTTTAAGCCCGACGACTAAATGAATGTCGGATGCTTTTTTAGCTACGGCGATTTGAAAAAGATTATTGATATTCATAATGGGGATGGCCTTAATTGATAATTCGCTCGCCTCCCTAAAGCTCCGGCGAAGCGGGTAATTTTTAATTGACTTACCAGCCTTTCTTTTTTAAAGCTTCCGCCGCCGCTTTTACCTGCGCCTCCTGTTTGCTCGTACCGTTGCCTTGAGCGATGAATTCATCGCCGATGTACGCGCCGACCGCAAAGTTTTTGGCGTGATCCGGCCCGTTCTCGGAAATTACGATGTAGTGGGGAGTAATGCCGTAAAGCTCCTGCGAGCGTTCCTGAAATTTGCTTTTGGGATCAAGATACAGTTCCCGCTCAATCACCTCGTCCAAATGGCATAAAATTTTACGGCTGATAAATTTTTTGGCGGCGTGCGATCCCTGATCCAGATAAACGGCGCCGATTATCGCTTCTACCGCGTCCGCCAAAATAAATTGCCGCGCTTTGCTGTTCGCGTCTTTGGATTCTCCCCGGCTTAAATACAAACTGTCTTCAATTTCTAAAGCTTCCGCCACTTGCGCGAGCATTTTAGCGTTGACCAAGCTCGCGCGCAGGTTGGTAAGATCGCCTTCCGGCTTGTCCGGAAATTTAAAATATAAATGTTCAGTCACAATTAATTCCAACACGGCGTCCCCTAAAAATTCCAAGCGCTCGTTATGGCTTAAAGCAAAACTAACATGTTCATTTAAATAAGAACGGTGCACCATCGCTTGCTTTAACAGCTCCTTGTTTTTAAAGCTTACGCCAATCGCCTCCTCCAAAGCTTCTATATTTTTCATAAGCAAATAAATTGCTCAATTGTTAAATTGTTCAATTGTTTATAATAACAATTTAGCAATATAACAATGCAACAATAAAAAAATAATTAATTTTCGATTGAGTTTTCCATGTCTTTGTAAATCGCGCCTAAAACGCCGTTAACGAATTTGCCGCTACTTTCGCCGCCGTAAGCTTTGGCGATTTCAATCGCCTCGTTAATCGCCACCCGCTCCGGTATGTCTTTATTAAACAGCATTTCGTAAATTCCCAAACGCAAAATATTACGGTCCACGGCGGTTATTTGCTCCAGCGGCCAGTCCGGCGCGTATTTGGCGATATATTGGTTAATCACGGCTAAATTTTTTATGACGCCGTTGACGGTTGCTTCTGAAAACCCTTCATCGTCAAAACCGGGCGCGAACTCGCGCAAATTTTTTTGCAACAACGACTCTAAATTTTTTTCCCGCTGGCCGTTAAAATCCCACATGTACAAAGTTTGCATGGCAACGGTGCGGGCTAAATGGCGGTTAGACATAGAAATAAGTTAAAAGTCTATAAAGTCCGTAAAGTCGAAAGTCATATGTTTTAATGCTTTTTTTCTTTCTTTGACTTTAAGGACTTTTGACTTTTGACTTTAAGGACTAATCTGCCTTTATAATAGCCGCAATAAGAGCAAGCGGTGTGTTGTAAAATGGCTTTGCCGCATTGCGAGCAAACGGCTAATGACTGCTTTTTTAAAGCAAAATGCGAACGCCGCCTTCTTTTTTGGCTGCCGGTCCGTCTTTTTGTAGGTACTGACATAATCAATTAAAAATTACGAATTAAAAATTTAAAATTTTTGTTGATTTTAGTATAAATTATTATTGATTTTTTGGCAAATACGAGGCGACATTAAAAAAGCATTAAAACATTAAAACAAAAATGTTCTGGTGTTTTAATGTTTTCACGCTCTTGCGCTTTCATGTCATCAGCATCGCGTCGCCAAAACTGTAAAACCGGTATTTTTTACGGATGGCCGTTTGATATATTTTTTTAGCCAAAATAACGCCTTTGTTCTTATTTTTATTTTCAATAAAAGCGGCTGCGAGCATCAATAAAGTGGATTTTGGCAGATGAAAATTAGTAATCAGCGCGTCAACTATTTTAAATTTATAGCCCGGATAAATAAAAATATCAACCGCGGTTTGAATGCCGTTCTCTTTCGAGCTAAGCCGGCTTAATAATTCCAAGGCCGGCTTATTTAAAATTCCTTCCAATGCCCGGGCGCTGGTGGTGCCGACGGCGACCACCCTATTCCCTTCCGATTTGGCGCGCACAATTCTTTGGATAGCGTTAATGTTAATCTCTGCCCGTTCGCCGTGCATCCGATGCTTTTTTATATTATCAGTTTTGACCGGCGCGAAAGTTCCCAAACCGACATGTAAAGTAAGACATTCAATTTGCACGCCCCGGCGTTTTATTTTTTTTAACAGGCCTTTGGTAAAATGCAGGCCCGCGGTCGGCGCCGCCACCGAACCGATTTTGTCGGCACTGGCAAAAACGGTTTGGTATTTTTGCTTTACGCCGGCCGGCAAATTTTTTATGTACGGCGGGGTAGGAGTTTTGCCGATGCGCTCCGCGATTTTCATTAATTCTTTTTTGTTTTTATTAAATTTAACCAGCCAAGTGCCGTCTTTATTATCTTTGATAATTTTACAGCTTAGTCCTTGTTGAAATTTTACCTCCAACCCTTCTTTCCGCCCGCTCCCGCCAACTAGACATTGCCAGCTGTCTCCTTTTATCCTCCCCTTACTAAGGGGGGGTGGCGAAGCCGGAGGGGTTATTGATGCCGGGTATAATAAAAATACTTCAATTTTTCCTCCCGTCTCAATTTTTTTGCCGATCAGGCGCGCCGGAAAAACTTTGGAATTATTTAATACCAAAACGTCTCCCGGCCGCAGATAGTTTATAATGTCGTAAAAATGCTTGTGTTCAACTTTTTTTGTCTCACGGTTAAAAACGAGCAGCCGCGAATGGTCGCGCGGACTGGCTGGCTTTTGAGCAATGAGATTTTTTGGCAAATTGTAATCAAAGTCTGACAGCTTCATATACGCTTATCATAGAAAGAAAAAAGGCCCGGCGTCAACTTTGGCGGTTAACACGGGGCCGTATTTTTTGCGATTTTGAAATTTACTTTTTTTTGCCGTTCTTGCGTTTAGTGTGTGCGCTAACGGCTTCTTCTTCAATCCACTTTTGATCTTCAGAGAAACAATTAAAAATATTATTAATTTTTTGAGCGATAAGAGCGTCTTCTTCCCCGCAAACAGCTTCAACGCTTGCAATGATTCTTGAGCGCCAAGTTTCCAGTTCGTTTAAGTTCTTGACGCTAATGGATAAAGAATACTCCATGGTTTCTTTACTCGCTCGCGGGCACTCATAAGCAACAAAATTTATTTGAAATTCATCCGTTTTCCCACATTCACCGTCGGATACTAAAAAAACGTGTATGCTCATTTGAATGTGAATTTTCCCCTGTTCTATCGCAAATGCCACCAGTCTGGCAAGCGACGGCTCTTGAAAAAATTGCTTGCCGTTCTGTTTTATATTGCGGCTGTGCTGAATAAAAGTGGATTTTGTGGACATTTCCTGTTGCTGTGTTTGTTTTCCTAACTTTGCATTTTTTCTCATCAGTTTTTTGCCCTTTCAGATTAAAAGATCGGAATTATTCTATATTTACCATACTTTTCAAAAAAAGTCAAGCAAATAAGGTAATGTGCACACACATATGGCGGTTTTCCAAACAATATGAGAAAATCGCTGAATATGTGTACAAAATTGCCAAATAACGCTCTGGAAGAGCGTTTGCGGTGGGTATTTTGCCCATTGTAAATAAA
>Ga0210057_1007137_pt1 | contig 13657 bp, 13 predicted proteins | sample CryGeyCG2114_010_2_FD_183968 | JGI IMG/M metagenome (GOLD analysis project Ga0210057, IMG submission 183968) | Groundwater microbial communities from aquifer - Crystal Geyser CG10_big_fil_rev_8/21/14_0.10 (SPAdes) (version 2) | ecosystem: Environmental > Aquatic > Deep subsurface > Groundwater ... | reverse complement strand
GATGATAGAAACAGAAGATTTTGATTTCAGTTTCAGCGGTTTGAAAACAGCAGTGATTAATGAGGTCAAAAAACTAAAAGACAATCAACAATTTAACAATATAACAATTCAACAATTATCATTTGAGATTCAAGAGGCCATCACCGATGTTTTAGTGGAAAAAACGATTCGGGCGGCCGAGAAATTTAAAGTTAAATCAATTCTTTTAGCCGGCGGAGTGGCTGCCAATAAGAGATTAAGAGAAAAAATGAAATTGGAAATTGGAAATTGGAAATTGGAAATTGATCTTCATGTTCCCCCACCTCCACTTTGTACCGATAACGCTGCCTACATTGCCAGTTTTGCATTTTTTAACTTCAAGCCTCTTCCCTGGAAGAAAATCAAAGTTGAGCCTGGACTGACAATTACTGGTGAAGTATAATAAGCCTTGATGGAAAAAGTTTACAATCCGCAAAAAGTTGAAGGAAAAATCTATCAAAAGTGGGAAGAGTCCGGGGTTTTTTCCCCAAAAATGAAAAAGGGCCTGCCTCGCCGCAAGGCGGGTAAAAAGCCTTTTACCATCATCATGCCTCCGCCAAACGCTAATGCTCCTTTGCATATTGGTCATGCCAGATTTGTGGCTATCCAAGATTTGCTAATCCGCTTCCACCGAATGAAGGGCGAACCTACTTTGTGGCTTCCCGGAGCCGACCATGCCGGCATTTTAACCCAGGTTGTTTTTGAAAAAGGGCTTGCCGAAGAAGGAAAAACAAGATTTGATTTGGGAAGAGAAAATTTTTACCAGGAGATTTTTAAATTTACTCAAGAAAACAAACAAAAAATGTATGACCAAATGCGGGCTTTAGGTGCTTCTTGTGATTGGAAAAGAGAAAAGTTTTCTCTTAATCCCGAGATTTCCAGAATTGTTCTTGAAACCTTTGTTAAGATGTTTAAAGATGGTTTAATTTTCCGCTCCGAAAGAATTATCTCTTGGTGTCCTCGCTGCCAAACCGCCCTTTCTGATTTAGAGATTGAACATAAAGAAGAAAAGACCAAACTTTATTTTATCCGCTATGTTTTAAAAAAAGAAGACAGATTTTTGACTGTGGCCACTACTCGACCAGAAACTATGCTTGGAGATACGGCCGTCGCCGTTAATCCAAAAGATAAGAGATATCAGGATTTGATTGACAAAACCGTCGTCTTGCCTTTAATGCTTAGGGAAATTCCTATAATTGCCGACAAACTCGTTGATATTGAATTTGGCACCGGAGCAGTTAAGGTTACTCCTGCTCATGATTCCCTAGATTTTGAGATTGGTCAAAGAAGTGGTCTTTCTTCAATTCAGATTATTGGTTTTGATAATAAAATGACGCAAAAAACGGGCAAGTATGCCGGCCTTTCCCTTCAGGAGGCAAAAGAATTAATAATTCAAGATTTAGAAGCAAAAGGTTTGCTTGAAAAAATCGAAGATTATACCCATTCGGTCGGGCACTGTGAAAGATGCAAAACCTTGGTTGAGCCTCAAGTTTCTTTACAGTGGTTTGTCAAAACCAAACCCCTCGCCCAAAAAGCAGCCTTTATGGTTAAAAGTAAAAAAATAAACAAGTTTGTTGCTGGCGCAATCAAAATTATCCCTTCGAGATTTGAAAAAAATTATTTTTTGTGGATGAAAGACATCCGCGACTGGTGTATCTCTCGCCAGCTTTGGTGGGGAGAGAGAATTCCTATTTGGTATTGTGGAGGCGAAAATCTTTCTCCTTTACAAAAACTAATGAATCCAGAACTTGAAAAACTTAAAGATTTAGGTTGTGGGGAAATAATTGCTTCGCTAGAAAAACCCAAGAAATGTCCAAAATGCCAAAGTAAAAATTTAATTCAGGACCCGGATACTTTAGATACTTGGTTTTCCTCAGGTCAATGGCCCTTTGCTACTTTGGGTTTCCCAGATTCCCCTGATTATAAATATTTTTACCCAACCACCGTTATGGAAACCGGTTATGAAATTTTATTCTTTTGGGTTGCCAGAATGATTATGCTTGGCCTTTATCGAACAAAAAAGATTCCTTTTGAAACCGTTTTTCTTCACGGATTGGTCCGGGATGCTTTTGGGCAAAAAATGTCAAAAAGTAAAGGTAATGTTATTGACCCTTTGGATGTCATAAAAATTTATGGCACTGACGCTTTGCGGATGGCTCTGGTTTTTGGCTCAACTCCAGGCAAAGATTTAAGTCTTTCGGAGGAAAAAATTGAGGCCATGAGAAATTTTTGCAATAAAGTCTGGAACGCGGCCCGCTTTGTTCTCTCTCATCAATCATTAATCATCAGTCATAAGCAAAGCTTGTTGCTACGCAATAAGCCATCAAAACATCCTGATGATATTTGGGTTTTAGAGGAATTAGACAAAACAGTAAAGTCTGTAACTGAAGGTATTGAAAAATTTAGACTTGGTCAAGCAGCCGAAGAACTTTATGAATTTTTCTGGCATAAGTTTTGCGACAAATATATCGAGGCTGCCAAAACCCGCCGGAACGAAGCCCAACCAATTTTACTTCAGGTCTTAGACACAAGTCTTAGACTATTACATCCCTTTATGCCGTTTATTACTGAAGAAATTTATCAAAAATTGCCCGGAAAGAAGGGTCTTTTAATCACCACAGAATGGCCAAAAAACTAGATAAAGGTTTTAAACCCTGGTTTGAGAACAAAATTCAAAAAATCCGAACTCTGCGCGAACGCCAGGCTTATCGTTCTGCCAAAAGATGGGGGGCGCCAGCTGGGGTGGCTCTTCTTTTATTAATCACTCTTTACTCTTTTTTTCTTCCTAAAGATAAATTTCAAATGGCTCGCGAAAGAGCTTTGAAAGATCCTCGGGACCTTGAAACTCATTTAATTTTGACGGAAGAGTTTTTGAAGAATAATCAAATTGAGGAAGCAGAAAAAGAGTTAACTATCGCTCAATCATTAACCATCAATCATAAATCATCTGTTTTAGGCGCCACCTCTAAACTTGAAGAATTATATTTAAAATATCAAGAAGAAAATCCCCAAGAACTTCAGAAATTAATTTCTAACTGGGAAAAAATTACTAGCGAAACTCCAACTTATCGCGACGGCTACCTCTATCTTTCGCTTTATTATTTTAAACTCGGAAATCAGGAAAAAGCCCAAGAAAACCTAAAGATTGCTTTAGAACTTGAGCCAAACTCTGAAACTACAAAGGAGCTAGAAAAGTTAATTCAGTATTAAGACAGAAGCTTATTCCCGTCGGTTTCTGTAAACTAACCTCTTCTTAAAAAGCGCTTCGCTATATCCTCCCTCTTTGATAAACTTTTTTTCTAAGGAAGTCTTTTGTCTATCTAAAAGATAGTTAGTTCTAATTATTAAATCTATTAAGTAATTTAGGGGATAGAAGGGATTAGAAGGTTGAGAAGGACTAGAAGGAAGTATATATCTCCCAGTCTCCCTCTTTACCCTCTTCACCCTCTCACCCATCTCTTTCAATCTAGGGTCGGATTTCTCCCAAATAGAAATATTTCTTAGCCGGGCAAAATCTTGGTAGTCTTTAAGTAATTCCTCTAACGAACCACGGCTAATCCCCAACATCTTGATATATCCTTTAAGAGAAGTCTTTTGCGAAGCACCTTCGGCAATACATTGTTTTGCCGAGCGGGCTGCCTGAATCATTTGTTCTCGTTGGCGAAGATTCTCTCTTCCTGGCAAAAATCTCTGACAGAACTCAATTGTTAAATCGTAGATTTCTTCACATTGGGTATAAGTAAGGAGATTTTCGTATCCAGCCACAGATTTATCTTACCACATTAAGAGGGGAAAAATTACTCCAAAAACCTAAAAGTCGAGAGCATGAGGTTGAGGGTTTGTTTGTTTGCCTCTCTCTCTTCTTCGGTAAATGCAGTTTCTTCTATATTAAATTTTATTTCTTTATTTATCGCTTCTACCCTATCAAAAAATCCTCCTGTACTAGAACCGGTAGTCCTGACGGCTCTTTTGCCATCTAGTTCAACCCAGGCTATTGTTCCAATGTTGGCAAATTCTTTCTGGCCTAGATATTGGCTAAGTGGTTCTTTATAAATTTCCTCTATCGCCTCATTTTCCGTTCTATAAAGACTTATACCGAATAAAAGTCTGTATTTGGGCGCAATTTTTTCATCTCTAGCCTTGGGGTCAAGAATAGAGACTCCACCTATTAAAGGCGTGTTGGCTATCTCTGCCTCTTTTATCTCAAAATCCGGAGGATATTTAATTGAATACCCATATTTTGTATTTGTATAAGTCTTCCAATTCGCGGTTTCGTCTGGAGTTGGAGTGGCGACTGCTTTAGGAGTTGGGGTTGGCCAAGGACCAGGTTGAACTTGTCTTTGTCCAAATTTATAAGCTCCAAAAACCGCTCCGGCGAAAACAAAAATTCCTAAAACCCCACCTAAAATCTTCCCTTTGTGAATTCTTAATTTCTCTAACAATCCGGCTTTGGGTTGTTCTTTAATTGTTTCTTCTGGATTGGCTTCGATTTCTTCTGGCATTAACTTTATTATCAAATTCTGCTTGAGAAAAAGCAAATTTTAAGATAAAATAGACTTATGGCTTTACCAAAATTTTTACAATCTTGTTTGCCCTCTTACGATTTGTCAAAATTAAGCTTAAAAAGAGACAAAAAAATAATTATTACCCAAGTTTTAAATCGAGGAGATGATACCGCCCTGAAGTGGTTAGGAAAGACCTATTCTCAAAAAGATATTAAAGAGGTAGTCTCTTCCCCTACTCGCGGCATGTGGATTAAAAGTATACTTGCATACTGGCAGAAGATTCTAAACATTAAACTACCAAAAAATACCTTTAAAAAAGCCATCTTAGACCTAAACCCCTAAATGAAGAAGTTTCATTTTGAAGTTTTCAATAAAAACCAGGCGGAAATTTTTCCAAAATTAGATTTTTTGACAAAAGAAAAGTTTTACTTAGCCGGCGGAACTGCGTTAGCTCTTTACCTTGGTCACCGAAATTCAGTTGATTTTGATTTTTATTCTCAGAATCATTTCGACGCCTCATCTCTTTACGAAAAAATTAAGAAAATCTTTAAAAAGAAGGTTAAAAAGACCTTTTCTGAAAAAGATACTCTCTACTGTTATGTAGGAGAAATCTCTTTGTCTTTCTTTTGGTATCAATATCCCTTAATTAAGCCATTAAAAAAACTAAAAGGGGTAAGTTTGGCTAGCCTGGAAGATATTGCCGCGATGAAACTAATCGCTATCCACCACCGCCCTGCCAGAAGAGACTATATTGATGTTTTCTATCTTTTAAAATTATTTTCTCTTAAAGAAATGTTCGGCTTCGTGAAGAAAAAATATCCCGAGTTCAACCAATATTTAATTTTGAGAACCTTAACTTACTTCGATGATCTCGCCGAAGAGGATACCAAAAGAGCCATTAAAATTCTTGACAAAAAATTTTCTTGGGAAAAAGCAAAGAAAAAGATTTTTGAGGAAGTAAAAAAATATCAGCTGGGGATGATAAGAACCTAGGCTTTGCCTAGAACCTTGTTTTTCGCTTCGCTCAAAATTAAAAAGTAAATTACTCCCCTTGGCCTGAGCCTGTCGAAGGCAAAAACTTAAAAGTCGAGAGTATGAGATCACTAGCTGATGTGTCCCTGGTTCCTCCACCGCTTAAGACGTAAGTCTTTTTCTCGCGGAGAATAATCAGATATTGATTTTTTACCTGGGCAACAGTGTTCTCAAAAACAAGTTTGGTGGCAGAGTAGCCATTAAACTGAGTCTCAGCCTCAGACAAAAGTCTGGTTGGGGTACCTGGCGTGAGCATCGTATCTTTAGTGCCAGCAACCACTTTCTCCATGGTGTCGCTTGTAACACGAACGCTTGCTAAAACATCTTCTTTAATAGAGATAGGCGCTAATCCTAGATAAATACTCGATGTCTTCAGCCATTCCAAATTACGATTTATAGATAAGAGATCTCTAACTTTCCAGTCTGCTGGATACTTAAAGATAAAATCAGCACTGGTATAAGTCTTCCAGTTGGCGGTTAGGTCGGGTGTTGGAGTGGCAACTGCTGTTGGTGTAGGAGTCGGCTGAGGAGCGGGCTGAACTTTTCTTTGACCAACTTTATAAGCCCCAAAAACTGCTCCAGAAAAAATAAGGACTCCTAAAACCCCACCTAAAATCTTAAATTTATGAATTTTTAGTTTATTGAAGAAACTAGCTTTTGGTTGTTCCTCGATTATTTCTTCTGGCTGGGTTTCTACCTCTTCGGACATATTTACTCCAACAATCCTTCAGGAATTTTCTCAAGTACTGGGTCCGTCTTACCAATAGCAGTGCCTGGACCCCAGATTACACTCCATTCTCCTCCACTCTTTTCTAAAATTACCATAGCCTTATCTGTCACAACATCCTTCGGCACCGCCGTAACTTTAGCAAAATTACCGAGAATTTTTAACCCCTCGAGTTCAAAAACCTTAACCAATGAGTGTGCTGGAATATATCCATCTAAAACTTTCCTTATTTGTGTCTCATCGCTTTCCTCCAAAAACTTAAAAGTCGAGAGCATTTGATAGAATACTTCTTTACTTTCAGGAACAACGGGCTGAAGACTAAAAGTAACTACCCCACTATTAGGATGACGAATCCAAACACTTGCTTCAGTTTGGGCATCTGGTTCTTCTCTTCCCCAATCGATTGTCGAATTAACCCCACCAATCTTAATTGATTCGCATCTTGATGTATTATTTGGATAAGCGCCACAGTAGGTAACTCCCATTACATTCAGCTGGGCCTGAGAGATATATCCGAGGGTTATCCAAAATGTCTTGTCTGCAGATTTAGCAATGAAGGGGTCATTTCTATATTCCTCTTTTATGGGATACCCGACGACAAAACTTGTGTCGCCCTCAGAACGCGAGGGTTCCAACGGGTCTGGCGGATATCGAAACTCATATTTTAAATCAGGGTCTCTATAGATTTCCCAATCAGCGGTCTCGTCTCCCTCCTCCGTTGAAACCTCAGAGGGCAAGGGTGTTGGCGTCGGCTGAAGACCTACCGGAATTTGTTTTTGTCCGAATTTATACGCCCCGAAAACTGCTCCAGCGAAAACCAAAACTCCCAAAATTCCACCTAAAATTTTAAACTTGTGGATTTTTAATTTATCTAACAACCCAGCTTTGGGTTGCTCCTCGATTGTCTCTTCTGGTTGAGTCACGGTTTCTCCCATATCATTCTTATTTTATCCGGCTCGATTTTAATGAATAAAATACAATTCCTATATTGTTGGGTAATTGTGCTGTTGCTGAATTTGCCTTATGAGAAGCCGGCTTAATAATGTGAATAATTCCATTTTGAGCATAGATGAAATGAGTGCCTACTTCTCTAGAATAGTTAGAGGGAGGACCACCGGTAACAGTTAGTTCTAAATAAGTTTGGGGGCCTATTTGATGTTCCATGGCATTGGTGATTTTCCCTCCAACAAACTGATAAGGCTTTTCTGTCCAGAACTCCCCATCTAACAATTTTTGATACCAATCTCTTCTAGATTCACCCGTGTAATAGTTTTTGAGGCCATCTTTTCCTGGAAACACCGAAGTCGAATAATCCCAAAGTTCTGTGCCATCCGCACTCTGGATTGTAAACTCTGAACCAGTAAAACTAAAAGAAAATTCTGGTGGCAAGGAAAGCGTTGTTTTTATCCCAAACTCAGGATCGGTAGCAGTATATTCTTGCCAGTCTTTTGGGATCGAAATGAGTTGTGAGGTTGCCGCTGGCGAGGGGGCTGTCTCTGGAATGGGGGTTGGGCTTACAAGTGACATCAGTGTTGGCTGGGAAATTGGCTTGGGTCCTAAAAGTTCAACAACTATTTTTTTCTGTCCAAGCATAAAACCAGCCAGAAAAATCCCTAGTGCCACAAAAATAGCGAATATTCCCGCCATTATTTTAATTTTGTGGATTTTTAATTTATCCATGAATGATCCTCCTTCGCTAGAAGCTTCGGAAGGAGACGCAGGAGGCTGGATTTGAATTTCTTGCCGCGCCTCGCCGAAGTCCCGTATAGGCGGCGGGACGGAGGCGGGTGGGCTAACTGGCAATTCTGGTGTTTCTTCGGGCATTAGTTAAATTCTACTTGCCTTTTTCCTTTTTTTCAACTTTTTCCTCAGTTGGCCTACCTGCCGACGAGGTTGGTTTTTCTTTGACCGGCTTGCCCTCCTCTGTTGGCGGGGCGCCCTCAGGTGCTGGTATAGCTTCTTCAGCCGGAACTTCCTCGGCGGGCACTTCTTCAGCCGGAGGTGGAGCAACGACTTCTTCTTTTTCTAAAGGCCCAACTTTAACTACAATTTCTGAAAGCTCGGCTTTTATTTCAACCTTTTTCTTGTCAATTTGAATATCAGAGACAGTCACCTGATCATTAACCTGAGCCAACTTCGAAATATCAACTACCAAATGCTCAGGCAAATCCTGCGGCAGGGCCTCAACCTCAATTTCAGAAATCGGCTGAATCAAAACCCCAATTCCCTGCTCCACCGCCGGCGATTCTCCGGAAATTTCAATTGGAACAGTGGCCACAGTTTTTTCAGTCAAGGAAACCTGGCGAAAATCAGCATGAAGTGGCTCACCTGTTACTGGGTGAAGTTGAACATTGTGGATTAAAACTGGCCGGGTCTCTGAGTCAACTTTTAAGTCAAGAAGCCCTGTTTCTCCTGTCTCTTGATAAATTTTTTGAAAGTCTTTTAGAGAAATCTGAAGTGATTGCGATTTTATCTTTTTTCCATACAAATTCGCTGGCAAAATTCCTTCTCTTCGAAGTTTTTTTACCTTTCTTCCAAGCGTTTTTCTTTTTTCGGCAATAAGTTTTGGATTTGCCATTTACTTTTTTGAAAAATTTAGCCTGAATACTAAGTCACGGGACAAATTTGTATTATAAATGATTATGCCTGTTCCCGTCAAGGCAGAGGGTTGGGTTTCCATCAAGGTAAGATTCTTTGGATAAGAAATTGACAAACTAAGATTGTCTCTTGCACTTCCTGATTGTTTTTGAAAAAGCGAAACATATTCTCCTCCAGCAAAAGTTTCTGGCAAATTATAAGAAATCTCAACTTTTTGTTTTTCCCCAACCGGCACTTCAACCAAAAAACCAAAAACAGTTCTTTGATGCTCTTCTGTCAGGTCAATTTTACATTCTTCGCTGTCAATTTTACATTCCCCAAGCGTACTTCCTTTTGGTACATATATTCGCAAATAATTTTTATATCTTCCGGCCGGAAAAATTTCTGATGGGCTTTGATTTTCGTAATTTATAATTAGGCGTTCGCTTACTTTTCCGTCTTGTCCGATCTTAACCGTTTGTTCTAGACTTCTCTTCAAAAAGTAATTACTCTTATTCACTCCCACATTTGCTTCAACCAAAAACAAATAATCTGTCAAACATTTGACATTTGAAATTTGACATTTAACATTTTTAATCCCGCCATCCCAATTAAATTTTGCCAAAACAGAAGCTTCTAGGGGATCTTTCAAAAAGATGGTCATGTCTTTTTCCTCAAGAGAAGCCAAAAAGGCGCGGGCAATTAAAAATGAGGTTTTTTCATCAGAATTTTTAATTTTTTCAAAAAGAACTCGGCCGACCTGACCTAAGAAATTTTGTTTACCAGTTGAACCTGGAAAAAATCCTGCTTCAGAAAAATACTCGGCCCTCTCAAAAAAATTCTTTGCCGAAATTTTCTCTGGATAATCTGGAAGCTCTATCTCGCCAACGCTCTCCAAGATTCTTTGAGCCACGGTCAAATTAATTCCAATCACTCCATCAATTGTTCTTCCAATTTCTTTATCAAGAAACCAGGCGGCTCGCTCGGCCGAGGCAGGAAAATCTGGATCCCAATTTGAGTCTCGAAGATACCAGCCGGCTGTTCCCAAAAATTCTCTTAATTTTGCCGGCGGTTCGACATGGCCCTTGAGTTGTCCATCGGCAAAGTAAACATCTTGAATTTCAAAATCCAAAAGGCGACCCCTTTCAAAGGTCAAAAGCCCAAATGAGCCAATAAAGCCTCCAGTGGGGCGAATTTCCATATTATTTTGAAAAAGAACCAAATAAGTTTTCCTTTCTTTCGTTCCTAAGGCTTGGGGAATAATATCAATTACTTCCCTGGCGATAATTAAATTTTTTCTGAAGTTCGGCAAACTTTTGGCGGCCTTTAAAAAATAAGGGCCAACCAAAGGCTCCTTTCCTGAAAATTCGTCCAAAAGCCCTTGGGCATAAGAGGTCTTTTCATAGACCTTATCAATTCCAAGGCTTATTTCCGACAAATCTTCCTTAAGGCTGATTTCTTCATCAGACAGAACTTTCTTTAAAATTTTTTCTCCCCCTAAAGATACTTCCGCCAGCTCATAAAGACTCTCGGAAGTTATTTTTCCAAAAAGAAGAAGGTTTTGAATCTTTGAGAATTCTTCCTGAAATCCCAAAGTGCCCAAGAGGGAATTTGAAACTTCCAAAAAATTAATATCTCGGCCAAGACTTTTCTCCAGACTTTTTGCTTGACCTCTCATTCTTACTAAATCAAACGCTTGAACTGATTTTTGGATTTGTTTAATCCGAAAAGCTGAAAGCGAAAAATTTATGCCCAAAAAAATCAATGGCGAAGAGATTAGAAGAATAAGTAAAATAGCAAAAAGAAGAGTAAAATTTTTCTTTTCTGGCTTTGGTTTTTCCTCTTGAAAAATCTTTTCTGCCCTGTGAAAAAGATCTTCTGGTTCTTGAAAATCTACTGTTTTAAACATTGTAATTTCGTCAACGTGAAACAGAATTTAGTGTTTGATTAATTAAACTGTCGGCGATTTTATTCTGTCGTCGAGAAATCAAATTGTAAAAAATTTTTCTGCCAATTTCTTGCTCAAGAATTCTTGCTTTAATTATTAAGTTTCGCAGTTTAGCATCTTTAATTTTGAAAAAACCATTAAGTTGATTGACAACTAGTTGAGAGTCGAGAAAAAAATTTATTGTTGTATGTTGTTTGTTGTTTGTTGTCTGTTGTTTCAACCACTTCAGGGCCTCAATTACTGCCTGGTATTCGGCCACATTATTGGTTGTCTTGCCAATTTTTTTGGAAAATTTATAAATAATTTTTCCGTCTTCTGAAACCACAAAAGCGATGGCCGCCGGACCAGGATTTCCCCTCGCCCCTCCATCACAAAAAACTGAAATTTTTTTCATCTCTGACAGTTAAAAGATTTTACCACGAGTTTTAATGATTTCAACCAGAGTTTTTGGAAAAGAAAAAGACGGTTTAAGATTAAATTTCCGAGCTAAATAAACACTGGTTAAGATTAAAACCAAACCCTCGGTGGCGATGGTAATTGCGGCGGCCGCCAGATAGGAATATCGGGGAATAAAGATTAAATTAAGACTAACGTTCCAGACTAAAGCGATAATGGCAACTATTAAGGAGACTTTCTGTTTGCCTAAGGCGATTAAACTATAGCCAGTTAAATGATTAAAATAAGCAATAAAAGTGGCAAAAACCAAAATCCGTAACACAAGCACACTTTGGAAAAATTGCGGACCACCAACGATAGCCACGATTAAAGGAGCAAAAATATAAACCAAAACCACCAGGATTATCCCTGCTAAAAAAAGAACGTCAAAAGATTTTTTGTAAATCAAGGCTAATCTGTTTCCTAATCTGCGCTCATCTGCGCATCTTGAGAGAATCGGAAATAAAGCATTGGCTAAATAGGCTGCCCCTAAAACTAAATTGTCATGAACTTTGTAGGCCAAACCATAAATCCCAACTGGCTCTGAACCTTTTAGGGCTTGCAAAATTATGATATCCACCCTGTTATAGATTGAAAAAATCAAAAGAAGAGCACCGGTCGGCAAGGCTTCAAAGAAAATTTTTTTAATAATTCTTGGGTCTGGAGAAAATTCAAATTTAGCCAATCTTTGCGCCAGAAAAAATGCCAGGATAGTTCCCAAAAAGTTGGCAAAAACTAAAAAAAGCAAAACTTGATAAAGGGTTAAGGATTTTAAAGCCAAAACCAAAAAAATTAAAAAAGAAAAACTGATCGCTACCTCGGTTATGGCAATGTTTTCAAACCGAAGTTTGGTCTGAAAAATAATCTGACAGGAAGTCCGAAGCGAATGAAGAAAAAGTAAAATTGAGGCAATGGTGGTCGCCAAAGCAAGAGTTTTAAATTGAGGTAAAAATCTAATTAGAAAATTAACCAATAAAAAAGAGACTAAGGCCAAAAGAAGGCGGAAGACAAGCGCATTGCCAAAAATTTTTTCTTCCTCAATTTTACCTTTGGCTGCCTCCCGGATTGAAATCATTCCTGTTCCCCAATCAGAAATAGAGGTAAAAAGTAAAATAAAAGAAGTCACAAAAACATAATTGCCAAAACCAGAAATTCCCAAAGAACGAGTTAAAATAGCGGTGGTAATAATCGTTGCCAAAATCACTCCAACTCTTCCCAGTCCTTGAACCAGAGTATTTATAGCCACTTTCTGAAAAAGATTCATGATTTTATTTTACTCCAGGCCAGACTAAAAATAATCGTTGCCAAAAGCTGGTTTTGCTGCAAGGTAAACCAGTAATGGTCGGCCACTCCTGTCAATAAAATCGCCATGAGTGGAATTACCAATTTCCAACTGCCAATTTCCAATAATTTTCTAAAAGTTAAAACGAGAAACCAGAGAAAAATTATCAGTCCAACCAAGCCTGTTTCGGCCAAGATTAAAAGATAAATATTGTGGACTGGTTGGAGAAGTCTAATCTGACCGCTTTGCCAATATTCCGGCAGGCGGACAATAAAATTATTTAAGCCAACCCCCAATATTGGATTTGATTTTATCATCTCCAAAGAAAACTTAATCAATTGAATTCTTTCCTGAACTGGTTTCTCGCTTATTCCAGGAAGACTGGCCACAAAAAAGATAGTAAAAAGTAAAAAGTAAAAAGTAAAAAGTAAAAATTTTCTCTTCGTAAACAAACCCAGCAACGCTCCCACCAGCCAAACAGCCCGAGAGAAAGACAATAAAATAACGACTGTTCCCAGTCCTGTGGCCGCCCATTTTATTTTACTAGACGCTAGACGCTTACCGCTAAACGCTAAAATCAAAATCAGGCTTACCAGCATAAATCCTGCCAGAGAATTTGGATGAGAAAAAATACTGTAGGGTCTTAAGAATTGTCTTCCCCAAATTTCTCCTAAGGCAATTCCTGGAGTTTGAATATTGAAACTTCGTTCTCCAAGCCAATAAAATATTCCACCCAAAGAGGCTTGTTTAAAAAACTGAAAAATGGCAATTAAAGAGGAATAAATCACGGCAATGGATAATGGATGATGGATAATGGATAATGAAATCCTATTTTTTGCAATATATAAACCTAAGAGACTGAATTCAATAATTTTGGCAAATTTATACAAGGCTGCGCCAGGATTTTTTGATAAAAGACTGGTTAGGAGGAAATAAACAAAAATTGCCCCAACCCACCAATATTTCTTAAACCACCTAATTCCTAATATCCTTATCTTTTTTCTTTCAGCCCAAAACCAGGAAAACAGAACTCCCGCAACCAGTAAATCTGTTAAATAAATTATTGGTGAAAGATAATCTACTCTTAAACCAAAAACCAAAGAAAAATCTGGCCAAAAATGTCTCCCTAATTG
>Ga0210057_1007135_pt1 | contig 13659 bp, 10 predicted proteins | sample CryGeyCG2114_010_2_FD_183968 | JGI IMG/M metagenome (GOLD analysis project Ga0210057, IMG submission 183968) | Groundwater microbial communities from aquifer - Crystal Geyser CG10_big_fil_rev_8/21/14_0.10 (SPAdes) (version 2) | ecosystem: Environmental > Aquatic > Deep subsurface > Groundwater ... | reverse complement strand
ATTCTTTTTAACTCGATTAAAGCAATATTCTCTGGATTCTTTGTTAGTTTAGAGCGAATATATTTGATTACGTGGAATTGACACCTTTGTATTATTACACCTGGAAACCTTTGTTTAATAGCCTTAATCATGCCTTTTTGTCCGTCACACACTATTGAAAAAGGTATTTGTTTAAAACTACTAAAGAAAGCTAGCCAGCTACTAAAGTTTTCTCTTTGAGAGAAGTACCAACTTGATACTTTTTTATCACAGACTGAAACTAAAACACATCCATTTTTTGCAATATATTTTCCATCAATGATCACTACCTTGCTTGAAATATTTGTTTGTTTTGGAATTGGTTCATCATTCCAAAAAGAAGAAAACCAATTTACTAATGTTCTACGGCTAACGCCGTATTCACTAGCTATTTCATCTTTTGAATATTTTCCAAGAAGCCAATTAACAAACAGAATCTCTTTATATTTTTGGGTTAAATCAAGGCGTTTTCTAATAATACTTGTGGAGCAATTTTTACATCTAAATCTTATATTTCCACGAGCATCTTTTCCCCATTTTTGCATGGGTTTTTTGCACCTAAAAGATCTTTTTTTTTTCGTCATTTAATCTCCTAATACATTAAAGTATTGAGATTATACGGCAACATCAATGAAAAGTAACTAAAAAACCAACACAAAATTTCCCTTAACCCAAAAAGCGGAGTTATAAGAGCCTATTCAAAGGCTTTCATGGGTTTGCTTTCAAAGTGTTTTCAACCACTCAATCACACCTTTGGTTCCGTCCCATGCTGCATGTTGGTGTTCCCAGAATAACCAAGCTTCCTCTGGACTGCCTACCCTCACGCCATCAAACGGAGAGTCTGATTGAGGAGGTTGTTTATGAGTGGTGGCTACCAATTCACCCCGAAGGTGTTTTATAAAATCAGCACGCTTTTGATAGTATTTTTGTGCTTCAGATATCTTGCCTAACTTATACAAAGCCAAAACTTTCCCCATGGCAAGCTCTGGAAATATGTCACTTGGGAATTTTTTACTTAACTCTATGACTTTTTGTGGTTGATTAGTAATGAGGTAAATAGTAGCTAGCCAGCCCCTTACCCCTTGGTTATCGTTGGGGTTAAGATCAATGATTTTTTCTAAATAGGGTATTGATTTTTTAGCACCGCTCAGATGATAAATATGGCTGGCGTATTCAAGTAAGAAAGTTAAGAATGGTCTATTTGGATGTATGCTCCATGGAAAAGTATCTTTTCCAGGGGTAAATTCATTTGGAAAAAGATGGAGTAGTTGTGAGTGGGCATACTCCATCAGCTTATTGGCTTTAGTATCGTATCCCAGTTCTCTATAAATATAGTTCAAATCCAAAATCGCAGGTAAATATAATGGTTCATTTTTTAAGAGTTTTTCAATCATTGATTTAGCCTGGTGTATATCTTTTTGTTCTCTAATTTTTTCCAATTCGCTTTCTGCTAGGTGAAAGCTTTGATTTAAGTTAACTCCCCAATGATTATCTCCCCACGAACCAATATTAATGTCTTGGGGCAAAGAGTCAGTGATAAGTTCGTATGCTTTGGTCTTGGTTGAGCTATACTTGGGTTTATTAACTTGTATTTTTTTGCCCGTGTGTAATTCTAGCATCATTTGGTGTGGTGATAGATTGTTTAAAAATTGATGAGGACTGTAATTCCAGGCGGTTTGGATCGTTTCCACTATTAGTTCCATTTGTTTTTGATCATTTGCAAAAGGAATAATTACATTAAGTAGATCGGTAGAGCCAGATAATTTGGGTGAGTGGTAAATAATATTTTTGATGTCATCAGAAGTTATTGAGTCTTCTAATTTTAATGTTTTAATCATATGATTTGTTCGCTTATCTACTTCGTCGGCTGGGATATTGGCAGGCATTTTTCCTGTTGGTCTTGGTTGGTCGACTTCTGGGAAAAGTCTTAAGATGTATTTACCTGTTAGGGTAAGTTTTATTTTGTCAATTTTTGTAAATGTCCAAGAATGTATTTTTTCTTTTTTTGTTTTTAATTCAACTAGATCAAATTTTTCTAAGATAGTTGATATTATCCACTCTAAAGCACTGGTTAATAGATCTTCATTATCGATTGAAGAATATCCTTCTCTGAGTTCTGGTGTGATACCCAATTCCTGTGCAGTATCTTCAGTTATTTGTTTAAGGTCATACCATTTTAACGCTTTTTGTTCTAGTAGTATCAGGAAATTCATAACTTCGAATTGCAATTCTTTCAAAACTTCTTCTCTGCGACCACCATAGGGAAACAAATATAGCCAATTACAGTAGAAAAACTGCATCTCTACAGTTAGTATGAATTGTTGTTCAATGGATTGTTGTAAAAACTTTTTGCCTTTTTTGCTTAGCCAGAGTTTGTGTTTGCGTTTAGTGGCGAACTTACTTACTTTGGCTAATTGACGCAAGTGTTGAAGATATCGCAAATCATATTCAGATCGGATTGGAAACAGTAATATGTCATCCTCATCTCTGGGGAAGAAATCAAACTCACACACCTCATGTATGGCATCAATTTCTTTAAGAGTTAAGTTGTCCGTCTGAGTTAAGGCTAATGGTCTTTTTTCAAGCAAGTGCAGAAATTTCAGGTAGTCCTGAAAAAAGATTGATTTTTTGGCACTGCTGGCGATAGTTTTAGGATGTTTTTGTTGGCTCATTAATTTTCCTCCAAACTTTTTTATAATTTTTATTGGATTCCGCCAAGAGAGATTTAAACCCTCATTCCGGCTTAACAAACAAAACCCACCCACTTCAGGTATGAAAGTCATACCATCGACTATAAATTGTTTGCATTAGTTTTTTTTAACAACGCCGGGTCTTCTCTGATGCAGGTGTTTGGAATCCTTACCTGTCTATGACCATTGGCTGATTCTAATTATACCATTTTTGAACACCTGTTTATTCTTCCCTTATGCGGTTAATACCCCAAGGCTTGCCTCGGAATTTGGGTCCAGGGTTTGCCTTGGGGTTTAATACCTTCTATTTTCTCTTTACATACAACTTTTAATCCAAACACTAGTACTTTTTAATTCTTCTTCAAAGCTCTTGAAATTGTTGTTGAATGTGGAATCTTAACTAACTCTTTTTTTAGTTATGTTTTCACCCTAGTTGAAAACAATTTATATTACATTACACTTTACATTAAAAATACATTTCATATTTTTAGGTTACATTCTTGTTGACATTAACCAAAAATAGTTTACATTAGTGTTTACATTAATATTTTATAGTTTACATTAAGGTTTACATTAACTATGACATTAAAACAGTTGATTTTAGAAATGGCTAAAAATAAAAAAAAGTTGCAAACTTCTGATATACAGAGGAAAACAAGTGAGTATACAAGACAATACATTGTTCAAAACTTAAAAGATCTTACTGAAAGCGGACAATTGGTTAGATTTGGAGCGGGTGCAGGAACATTTTATACTTTACCAGAAAATGCAATGTCTTTAAGCAATAAGTTGAGAAAAAGATTAAAAAACAAAGACTTAAAAGAACACGAAATATATTTTGATTTTGAAAAAAAGCTTCATTTGAAAGAAACGTTGGATGAGAATGTCTATAGTATTTTTACATATGCTTTTTCAGAGATGCTGAATAATGCCATAGAACATTCAGAATCAGAAGAGATTGAGGTTACTTATTATGATAGTAAAAAGAGTTTATCCTTTGAAATTAGAGATTATGGAATAGGAGCATTTAGAAATGTTCAACAAAAACACGAATTAAAATCAGAAATAGAAGCGATTCAAGATATTCTTAAAGGTAAGACAACAACTAATCCAGAAGCTCATTCTGGACAGGGGATATTTTTTACCTCGAAAATTGCCGACTTATTCATAATAGAGAGTTATGGTTATCGTTTAAGGATTGATAACTCTATTCCAGATACGTTTATTGAGGAGTTATCCCCAAGCGTTAAGGGAACAAAAATAGTATTTACTATTAGCGCAAACTCTAAAAAACATTTGAGTGACATTTTTTCTTCATATCAAACTGATCCGGCTGGTTATGATTTTGATAAAACAAAGATTTTAGTTAAACTATATACAATGGGGACAGTGTATGTATCTAGATCACAAGCAAGAAGAATACTTGCGAGCTTAGAAAAATATAAGCATATAGTACTAGATTTTCAAAACGTACCTACAATAGGTCAGGCTTTTGCTGATGAAATTTTTAGAGTTTTCAAAACACGCTACCCAGATATTGTTATAGAACCTGTTAACATGGTTGAAACAGTGGAATTTATGGTTAAGCGTGTTGATTAATATACCAAGTTATCAAAAATTTAGTACAATACAATCATGTCCTGTCAAAATTCTTTAAATGTAACGAAGATTAAAGCAATACTATTAACCCTAATTGGCACTACCATTATAGTTTCTGGTTCAGCGGCAAATAACGTGATGTATTGTATTCAAGCTCCTTGTCCTCAAAATACTTCAACAATAATTGGTCAAATTATCTATCGTATCCTTACTTTCAATGAACTGTTTATAAATACCCAGTTTGCGGTTGGTATAAAGAATTTATTGCAACCGATATTCTCTGCTGGAACAACCTATCTAATGTTCTCCTTTTTTATAAGTATCGTTGTTTGGCATTTGATAATTTCTTTGTTACTTTGTTTTTATAGTCGTTTCTCGAAGAATAACAAGACAGATTAGCCTAATAATCGAACTGCCAAATAAACTCCTGCTATAATATCCAAATATGACAAGCTAAGATTTAAAATTAGCATTTGATAGGGAATCTTTCAAAAAGAAAACACTAAAAACTGTGGGTAGTGAAGTCTTTGTTCCTCTAGAAGGTGAAAATACGGTTGTAAAAATTTCCAAAAAAGACCATAAAAAAGATATTTCTGATTTAGTTCGTAAAATTAATGATGAAAGAGAAAAACTATCACTAGTGAAAGAAATGGCTTCCAATACTTCTTTGGAGGCAATTCTTGATCAAGAATTTGTTAGGGTCTTTCCTAGTTTAATATTAGATTCAATGAAATGCTATTTGAAACATGGAGTTAACTTTGATTTATTTGGAAGTGATGCAAGAGATGATATTAAAAATAATAGAGGATTAAATATTAAAAGAATAATTTTTCCACTAAGAAATTCAACAAATATCATTTTGTCTGAAGAAGGAATTAAGTTTATAGATGCTGACACTATTGGAAGACCTGGAGAAAAGTTCAAAATGACGGCTAGAATGTTTCAGAACTTGCTTTTTTTGTCTTCAGCAGTTAATTATCTTATATTGTCAGCCAAATTGTTAATATCAAAATAATTTTTTATTTGAGTAGTATTGTTGCCAATCCCAAAAATGTCACAAATCCAAATACGTCTGTTGCAGTTGTAATAAAAATAGTGGCTGATGAAGCTGGATCTTTTCCTAATTTTTTCATGATGACAGGCACAATAGTTCCAAATGTGGAAGAAACAATTAGATTTACGATCATAGCGACTGCAAGAATTAAAGCAATCATGATATCGTGGTTTAAAAGCATAACAAGCACTGCGACGATAAAACCATTGATGAGACCATTTACTCCTCCAGTAATGATTTCATTTTTTAGAGCTTTCAGTATCATACTTTTACTTAATTCACTATTAGAAAGACTTCTAACCATGACTGCTAATGTTTGAGTACCAGAATTTCCACCCATACCAGCAACAATCGGCATGTAAACAGCTAGTAATACATTTTTGGCAATGGTTTCCGAGAATGATTGCACAACAAATGAAGCTAAAAATGCAGTAGCCAAATTGATTATCAGCCACTTATAGCGAAACTTAATTTTCCTTGGAGCAGAATCAAATACAGTTTCATCCTCGCTAACTCCAGCAAAGTTATAAAGAGAAGCAGATGATTGTTCACCAATCAATCTTAGAATATCTTCGGAATAAATTATTCCGACCACTGCTTTATTTTCATTTAAAACTACTATTTTGTTATATGCATTCTGCTTGAAAAGCTTGATGACTTTATCATATTCTGAAGAGTGGCGAATAACATTAATTTTTTTAACGTAATCCTTGATTTTTTTAGATTTGTTTGCAAGTGCAATTAACGAAAATGAAAGATATCCACTTAATTTTCCTTCTTTCATAACCAAAATTGTTGGGAGTTTTCCCGTGCGTTTTTCATTCACTTTTAATTGCTCAATTACTTCAAAAATAGTTACATCTTCATCAACTTGGATATAATTTAAATTCATTAGTCCAGCCGCAGTTTTTGGATCAAATTTAAGAAGTGTTGAGACACTTTGTTGATAATATTCGCTTAGTTGATTAATTAACATTTCTTGTCTTTTTTTTGGTAAAAAACGCAATATACTAGTGACCTCATCTGGATCAAGATATTCTAGAAAAGGAGAAATTTCTGTATTGTTGAGCTGCAAAATTAGCTGTTGCTGAACTCTTTTTGAAAGTTGATTGATAGTTATTGATTGTTCCTTTGGGGATAAAGATAAAAATAGATCATGTCTATTTTTTGAATTATATGAAATATCGTGAACAATTGTTGACATAGTTACATCTGATTATAATCATTAAGAAAAGAAGTTACTACAGCAACTGTACCAGCAATTGCAATAATTATTTTTTGCTAAACCGAGCAAATATACCTGTAGACAGCAATTTTTTTGATTGAGATTCTTGGAGAACTAATTCTCCTGATTCAATATTGCCGTCATATTTTTTCGTTAAATCATTAAGCATTTTTTCTAATGTTTCTGGATAAATTGAGACAGCATAAGCATTTACTAAAATGAATAATGGATTCTCGACCAAAATTTGTTTACACAAATCTATTAGTTTTGGAAATGAAGATTTGAAATTCCAAATTTCTCCAGTTACTCCATGTCCAAAGGCAGGTGGATCCATAATAATTCCATCATATTTAATACAGCGTTTTACTTCTCTGGTTACAAATTTCATTACATCGTCAAGTATCCATCGAATTGATCTTTCATCGAGGCCGGAGGCTGCTTGATTTTGTTTCGCCCAGCCAATTGACGATCTTGATGAGTCTACGTGTGTGACTTTTGCTCCAGTTTTTGCGCAGACTATACTAGCCATGCCAGTATAAGCAAATAAATTAAGAATATGAGGTTGATATTCAGGTTTTTGCTTTTTTTGTTCGACTAATAGATTTTTCATCCAAGCCCAATGTGCACTTTGTTCTGGAAATACACCTGTGTGTTTAAATGGAGAAAGGTATACATTAGCTGTTAAATCTTTCCAGTGAATTTTCCAAGATTCTGGAAGTGGTTTTTTGGTTTTCCAATATCCCTTATCACCTTTTGTTCTAATAAAAATTGCATCAGCGCGATCCCAAATTTCTTTTGGTTGAGATTTTGACCATGAAATTTCTGGAAAAGGACGAACTATGATAGTTTCGCCAAATCTTTCGAGTCTCTCGCCGTCTCCAGTGTCAATTAGCTCATAGTCTGACCAAGCAGTTTGTGTTTCAATTATAGATTGATTCATAGTCAAGGTATTTTAGCATTATTATATTTTACTCGGTTTTGCTACACAAAAATCAGACAAATTGACATATTATTGAATTATCTTTAAATAAGAATTTTAATAACTTGAGAATCAGTTTTAATCGTGGGATAATTTTTTTATCAAAAGATAAATATGTTTAAACAAATTGAAGCAAGTGATATGCCCTTAATTTTGGATGAACCAAATGCTTTGAAAGCTTTGGCAAGTACCATTAAAGCTCAAAGTGGTCCAGATGGTTTTTACTTCGTAGACGAAGGACATCTTTTTGCCGGTGGCGAACCATCTGCTGAATTTCAACTCGTGATTGAGCAGTTGCAGGCTAGAGGAGTTGATGTCGTTATTATAACTTCTGATAATCCAAATAATTTGACAACTAGAGAAATAACAGATCAGATGACAACTGAGCTTGGGCTTGGAAGCGATGCTAATGATACTTTAGGTGTTAGGGTTATAGTGTGTACTTTTAATAAACATATTCAAAATGATTATGAGCACAAAGAAGTTGAATGTTTCTCTGGTGATGGTTATGAAGGACTAATCAGTTCGGCAGACACAACGCATGCTCAAGAAGTTATTAGAGATGGCTATATTGCTGATGAGCCAGATGCAGGTTTTTATGAGACTAATAAAAAAATCGTCGATTATAGTGTCATTACATCTTTAGTATTTGGGGTTTTAATTGGTACAAATCTCTTAACAGGACCAAGGAGAATGTTTGTCAAGGGAGTTAAGGATGCCAGAAGGTCAGCGATAACTAAATTTGACACATTAAAGGGAGAGGTTGGCACAGGACTTAGCTCTTTTAGTGCCATTAATTCTTATTTAAGTGCTTCTTATCCAGATCAAGCTGAGGAATCTAGAGCAGAAAAAAGAGTTTTTGATAAAGATTGGGGAGCTTTAGTTGAAGCACAAGCAGCTTTGATTGCTGCCAAAGTTAGCTTTTTCAAAAATAGAGCTAAGATATCAGAAGTTGAAGCAGCTGCCGAAAAAGTTGGGCGAATTTCTCAAAGATTGCAGGCTCAAAGAAAAGAGAAAAACGCTGAAGCAGAGGATCTATATGAAAGAACTCAAGCTGCACAAACAAACACAAATACTGCAAAGAAAAAACTTGAAAAAACCACTGATTGGTATGAGGATAAACAGAAAGTTTTTGGAAAGGCATTGCCGTCTACAAAAATAGCTTTTGCACAAATTCAAGCTATGTTTGATGAAGCAGAGTATAATTCTTATCAGGATATTGCGCTAGCATTAAGAGGTAGTGACCAGGCAGTTGAAGTAACTAAAACCTTAGGTAAGTTTGGGATTGCGGTAGACGCGATCCTTCACAGTTACGATTTTTCAGTTGATACTTTTAGAGCAATTACAACAGATTTAGCTAACTGGCCAGATTTAGCTGTAAACCCAACTCAATTAGTCAGTTCAGGACAAAAGTTACTTGATGATGCTAAGGCTGGAGTTTCAATCCCAGACAAATTGGAAGAAGTAGTGAAAATTTCGCAACAAGCTGAAGAACAAATCAGATTTGCCAAAGATTTTTCAAGCGCTGAGGCTACAGTTCTTTCATTGCAGGACGAAAATAATAAAAACATCAAAGAAATCAATGCAGACGTTGAAACAGCTACTGGCGCTGAGTTCTTTGGAAGTCATATTCAGAACCTGAGAGATGAAGCCGCCACCGCATTATCTAAATCAAATCAAGCAGCTTCACAGGGAATGTGGAGTGAGGCTCAAACCCAACTTGGAATTTTGAGAGTGAAAACAAATGAAACTTTAGCTGAGATGAATCGTATAGATCAACTTCGTAAAAGCAACGAAACTGATCTAGATTCAATTGCAAAAGAAGTTAAGGAAACAAGAGTTACTTATCATTCAAAAACAACCACAGCATGGACCGATTTAAATAAGAATTTTAAATCTGATAATTATGATGAATCAACTGAAACCTGGAATCTTTTGAGAAAGGATATGTCGAAAAAGGAAGTTGCTAATTTTAGTGACCATTTTAAATTGATTGACGATATATTAACAGAAGTTACTGATAATCCGAATGATCCTAAGGATATTGCCTCAGTTGCAACTTTAAAAAATTCAATGCAAAAGCAAGAGTTTGACAAAGCCACTGTATTGATTCGTGACATGGAAAAACGCTTAGCTCATGCGCAGCAACTAATGGATGGATTGTTGGAGAGACAGAAATTAGCCAGAAAATCAGAAGCAGAATATTCAGCAGCAATCGATAACTCTAGAGCTCGTTTGAAGGCGGCCTTATTAACTGTTGATACTGATGAAGAGCAGCGTTTTGTTGATCGTCCAGCAGAAGAAATGATGGCTAAAGCAGGTGAAATAATTAAATTTGCTGAAAAGGCTGGAAAAAATTTAGTATTTGTCGCTGCCTTAGAAGCTGCAACTAAAGCTACAAATATGGCAATTCAAGCAAAGAAGAATGCTGAGGACCAAATTGATACTTTGCGAGATCTTTATGATGATCTTGGCAAACATAAAAAAAGAAGTTTAGAGTCGGCAAATACTCTAACTGCTAAAGTTGAAAAAGAGAATGATGAAGTAATTACAACTATTTCAACTCAGGCTATGAAAGCATTGGAGACTGCAATTTCAAGTGCTGCTAATGATGAAAAATCATTAGCAGCACTTGAAGATCATGATTTGGCAAAAGCCATTGGGGTTTTATTAGCAACTTACGATACCATTGATAATTTAAGAGAATCATTAAATGGAAAATTAGAAGCTGATAGAGCAAGTTATCAAAAATTATTAAACGATCTAAATAATGCAATTAGTAGCGCAACTACCTCAATCAATTCTGCATCTTCTAGATGTAGCCAAACTGATGCTGGTTATGCAGGAGATGCTGCCTTATCTTCAGCTAGATCAACTTTGCCTTCTCAAGGTAAATTAGGAGATAAGAGGTCGAGTTTGCAAAGTGATATTAAATCGGCAAAAAGTGCTGAAGAATATGCAAATAAGGCACGTTCTCAAGCTAATTCTGCGATATCTGCAGCTGAAACTACAAGAGCATTGAAGGCAGCTCAAGAAGCAGCAATAAAAAGAGCAGCTGACCAAGCTGCTGATCGAGCAAGAGAAGCAGCGACTAGAATCACTACAACCAGTAACAGAACTAACGGTACTAGGTTTTAATTAATATTTTTTTATGAAAACTTTTTATTTGGTTCGTCATGCTCAATATGCCAATCCTCTAAATATTTTAGCAGGCAGACTTCCGGTGGAATTATCAGAAGCCGGAATTAAGGAAGCTAAAAAATTAGCCATTTTTTTTGAAGATAAGAAAATAGATAAAATCTATGCAAGTCCAGTTTTACGATGCAAGCAAACTAGTGAAATAATTTCTTCAAAAAAGACTCCTGTGGAGTATGATCTCAGGATCGCTGAGACGCTTTCGGCTTTTCAAGGTTATTGGAAGATGGATTGGGATTATTTTTTTACGCACGCTGAAGAGTTGGGTGGTGAATCACCGCTAGATATTTCTAATAGAGTAAGCAATTTTTGGAATGAAGTTAAGAATACTAGCCACGATAATATAATTATATGTTCCCATGGTGATCCACTATATTTACTCTATGCAAAGCTTGCAGGGATTCCTTTGCCAACAATTAGGGAAATTTACAAAATACCTGAAGATCAATATCAACCAAAAGCTTCCATAAGAACTATTACTCTTAAAAACAATGATACTTTGATTGGACCAATTATTAATCTATAGACTCGGAAACTTTTGCTTTAGGTGCTTTTTTTGCTTTAGCTTTTTTCTTTGCCACTTTGACAGGTGCAATTTTTTCAACTACTTCCTCAGTAGGTATTGAAATCAGTTCAGGTGTTACTTGTTCAACTAATACTTTTTTTGTAACAACTTTTGATTCATTAGTAACTTGTCCATTTGAATTCAATAACTTAAAAATTTTATCTAACTTAGAATTAATGATTTCAAATTGCTTGTTGTAGTTTTCCTGTGGTCGAGCTGTTGGAGGAGAGAAACTTCTTTTATTAGGTGAGAAGCTAGGTCTTCTAGAATTACTATCACCGTTACCTCTTTTTTCGAAACAATTACTGCAATAAACAGGTTTGCCCGAACTTGGCATAAACGGAACTTTACAGTTGTTACCACAATCTGCACAAATTGCATCATGCATTTGAGCAGGTCCTGAATTTTGAGAACCAAAACGAGGTCTATCAGAGTTACGTCTGTCAGAGCCTCTATTGTCAGAACCTCTGTGATTGGATCTTTGTCCACCTTGTGTTTTTCTAAATTTATTAGTGTCGTTGTTGTAATTATTCATAGGTGCATTATATCAGGTAAATATTATATTTCTAAATTTAGTCTACAAAGCTTAAAGCAATTCCAGTTTTATTAGCTCTTCCAGTTCTACCAATTCTATGAATATAGTCTTCATAAGTTTGTGGAAGATCAAAATTGATCACGTGAGTAACATTATCAATATCTAATCCTCTAGAGGCGATATCAGTTGCTAAAAGAACTTGGACATAGTCTTGTTTGAATTGTTTTAATGCTCTTTCACGTTGGGATTGAGATTTGTTGCCATGAATGGCGGCTACTTTAATTCCTCTTTCAATAAGAACTTGAGATAACTTATTTAAGCCGTGTTTGGTTCTGCCAAAAACTAAGACTTTATCAAAACCTTCTTGATCTAGCAAACCATGCAATACATCTACTTTTGATCTGCCTTGGATTTTCACAATTTCTTGATTAACATTTGTTGAAGCCTGTTGTTTTTCAACTTCAATTTTTACTGGGTTAGTTAAAAAGCTTTGAATAATATCCTGCATTTTGTATGGTAGTGTTGCAGAGAAAAATAAAGAGTGTCTTTTTTCTGGTAACTTTTCAATTACATATTTCATATCGTTAATGAAGCCCATATCAAACATTTGATCGACTTCATCTAAAACGATAGCTGAAAATGAACCGAAGTTAAATGAACCACGTTTTTCTAAATCAATTAATCTTCCTGGAGTTCCAATAATAAAATGTGGACCTCTTCGTAGTGAAGATATTTGACTGTTCATGTTAGCGCCGCCAATACAAAGAGCAGAATACATGCTCATTCGGTTAGCAAAAAGTTTAAATTCATCATTAATTTGCACAGCCAATTCTCTAGTTGGTGCCATAATTAAGACTCGGCCTAATTTTTGATTTTTATCTTGAATAGTTTCAAAAACGTTATTAATCAATGGAATTAAAAAAGCAGCAGTTTTGCCGGTGCCTGTACTAGCAACACCAGTTACATCTCTACCTTCTAAAATAAGATTAATTATTTGATCTTGAATTGGAGTTGGGGTTTCGTAACCTCTTTCAATAATATTTTGTTTTAATGGTTCACAAATTTTAAAATCAACAAACCTATTTTTTGCAATGTAAGCTATTTTATCAGGTTTAGTAACAGCCACGATAGCTGCATTTTGGATTAAATTAGATGGATTGAATGAACTTTGCTGTCTTGAGCGTCCTCCTCTTGAAAAGTGGTTTCCACCTCCACGAGAGTTGCCTCCTCCAGAATTTCCACCTCCACGATGACTATTTCCACCGCCGCGATTACTACCACCACGAGAATTATTACCACCAAATTTTTGGCCTGAGTTCGCAGACGAACTCTTTGAGAATGAACGATACATACTACTGCTTTCTTTGTCTTAACCTTGACGTGTTTATAATTTAAAGGTTAAAGACAAGAAGCAAAAATTGGGAAAATTGAAATTTTGAAATTCAAAGATCTACGCTAGCTTAAACCCATTGGTTATTTCTTAAATTTAATTAAGAAGCTAGTAGTATAGCATACAGTCTCTATAAGTGCAAGTTATAATGGGCTCTTCTCAAATTAACGGGGTAAAAAAACAACTAGTGGTAGACAAGCAAGAGCCATTTTTCTGATATATACCTCTTTGTTTCTGAAACCATAACCTAATCTTTTTAATAACTTAAACTTAGTATGCGGGTTAAGGCTATTAAACAAAGGTTTCCAGGTGTAATAATACAAAGGTGTCAATTCCACGTAATCAAATATATTCGCTCTAAACTAACAAAGAATCCAGAGAATATTGCTTTAATCGAGTTAAAAAGAAT
>Ga0210057_1007133_pt1 | contig 13665 bp, 10 predicted proteins | sample CryGeyCG2114_010_2_FD_183968 | JGI IMG/M metagenome (GOLD analysis project Ga0210057, IMG submission 183968) | Groundwater microbial communities from aquifer - Crystal Geyser CG10_big_fil_rev_8/21/14_0.10 (SPAdes) (version 2) | ecosystem: Environmental > Aquatic > Deep subsurface > Groundwater ... | reverse complement strand
GGCGTTTCCGACCCCGCTGCCTGTCCCGCCCCCCGTGCCAACGGGTGCGGTGAAGTTCGTCAACACCTGGGAGACCAGTGTCGACGAGTTTTCCGCCGAGTTCGGCGGGAGGCTCGAGACGGACGACCCCACGGTCGAGCAAATGACGGGGAGCTTCTCGCTCACCGCCATGGCGCCCTTTCCCGGTGGCCTTTCCGGTGTCGGGGGCCAGCTCGGGTTCGGTCGCAGTTCGGGGTTCTCGTTTTACCAGCGGGTGACCGGCCTAGACTCGGACACGGAGTACTTCCTTGAGCTTGTCGTCAAGACGGACGCGGGGGAGTTCCGCCACATGGCGGTCATTCGGACGTTGCCCAAGCTCGAGACTCGGCTCACATTCCTCAAGGAAGGCGCCGAGCAGGTTAAGGCGATTCGAGCCGAAGTCGAGCGACGGCTGCAAGCTGCCACTGCGGCGGCTGATGCCGAGGAGCGCCACGCAGTGGCCCTCCTCGTGGGCCAGCTCGATGCCATCGAGGAGAAAATCGTCGAGACGGCCACCCGTGGGAACATCCGTGGGGCCATCGACGAAGGGCTCGTACGCGAGCTCGTCGGGGTTTTCACGGAGGGAACCGCGACGGCGTTTGACGCCGCGCGGTTCCTCGAGAACTCGGAGATTGTGGCCGACATTCAGCTCGGCATCGACAACCTCGACGGGCCGATCGCTATCCCCGGCGAGCCGGTGAAGGGGAAGACGAATGCGCCCACCCCACCCCAGCCCTCCCCTGGCCAGGAGAGGGGGAATCATGCGGTTTCGGAGAAGATGCTCACCCTCGGCCTGGCCAAGGCGGGCGTGGAGGACACGGCGAAGCTCACGTCGGGAGAGGTCAAGCTGACGGCCATCAAGGGATTGATCGCCGCTGGTTACGCGTATCGCGAGGGCATCCTTCAGTCGCTCTGGTGGGGTTCGCCTACCCAGAGCGACATCGCCTCGGGCGAGCGCGAGCTCCTCGAGGCCGAGGAGGCCATCGTGGCCCTCTCGAGGGATGGTGAGGTAGTGCCCCTCCTCACGGAGGAGTACCGGTCGTCCATTCGCGACTTCCGCTTCAGGGTGCACGACACCCGCGAGGCGCTCGCGGATTGGCGACTCGAGCGTCTCAAGGAGAGGCAGAGCAGGATGCGCAGGGTCGTGAACGACCTGCGCGGAAGCTACCTGCCAGAATGGCGTGGGCTCTCGCAGAAGGGCTAGTGCCCCGCGCCGAAGGCGGGGCTGCGGACTAACGCGGAACGACGCGGAAGAACGCGGACAAATGCGGAAAGGGCCCCGACCGAGGACTGTCGCACGTTATCCAAACGTGCGGTGGGATGATACGGAAGGGGCCCGCAAAGACGGTGTCGAAACTCTGACTGTTGGCGAGAGGAGGTGCTATGAAAGCAACCAACAGCGCGCTGTACGGATGCAACTGCGTCATCGTCGAGCCAGGCGACGATCCCGTTCGGGTCGTGAACTTCGCCACCGAAATCGGGGCGGAGTACACAGACTTGGAGGGCGAAAGTCAGATCGTCGCCCAGTTCCCGGGACAGGAGCCGGCGCCGTACACATCGGCGGAACTGTTCCGCCATGTGAAGCGACTCGGCGAGGCGCACGCGGCCGAGATGGCCGTGGTCACGACCGAGAGCTGATTCACTTCGATTTCTGGCGACAGAAACTCTCTACTCCACCTAGCCTCCCCTGGCCAGGGGAGGGAGAACTATTGTCGCCCATCACTTCGGGGCCCTACAAGGGTGCCTGCGAACGTCCGGCCGGACAACGCATGCACTCAAGTAGGGCCCTTTCTTTTTTACTTTTTTGATGACGAGCTGGAAGATTGAGAAAATAATCTTTGTAGGGCTTATCAGTAATCCAAAGTAAGTAAGGCATTGATTTAGCGTCTAAAATACCGTGTGTATAGTGTGAATCGTACAAATTTGTTATACTAACGCCACATGATTACGCAGTATTTACAACGAAAAATGAAGACTGCTCGCTATAAGACATTAGAAGATGGGACTTTTTTTGCTACCATCCCAGGGATGAAGGGTGTATGGGCTAATGCAAAAACATTGACTGCCTGCACAAAAGAGCTTGAGGAGGTTCTTGAGGGCTGGTTGCTTTTAAAAGTCCGAGACCGTGAAAAAATCCAAGGTTTTTCAATACGATTTGACCAGAGAAAACTCGTGCGTTCATGATCAGAAGTATCTCTTGGCAAAAACTTGTCAAGAAGTTCAGGAGCCTAGGTTTTACTGGTCCTTATTCTGGGGGCCGCCATTTGTTTATGGTGCGAGGTGGCCTGAAGGTTCGAATTCCAAATCCACATCGTTCTGATATCTCAAAGTCATTAGTGTTAGAAATTCTGCGTCAGGCAGGCATTTCTGTAGACGAGTGGAATGGAGTTTAGGTTTTATGAATGCCACCCCCCTTTTTTTCTAAAATTAAGGAGGGCGCTGGTCATCTTTTACCTCAGACACAGACGGCACTTGATTTTTAGAGCGGTGTTTGATATGGTGTTTCTATAAGCCGTAGACAGCAGGTGGCCTAAAAAACCTTAATTTCCTGCCGAGGGTCGATACTTCATTCAATTATGGCATGGATCCCGGCCTCCGCCGGGATGACATCCAAATTGAGAAGCGCTTACGGCATTAAGCGTTTTTTCTTTGGGCAGAGAGAGGTGTTCTTTGGCTATTTGGTCTGGTTACCATCTGCCATCTACCATCTGCTACCTGCCAAATACAATGGCAATTACAAAACAGAAGAAAGCAGAAACTATCGAAGCGGTGAAAGAGGCCGTCGCGAGCGCCGAGTCGGTCGTCTTCGTAAATTTCCACGGCCTCACCGCTCCGGATACGGTCGCGCTTCGGCGTGTCCTCCGCAGTAAGGAGGTTGGTTACAGGGTGGCCAAGAAGACCTTAATAAAACGTGCTCTTGCGGATACTGGGATTACGGGAGACCTACCTACTCTCGATGGCGAAGTGGCCATCGCCTACGGCAGTGACGCCGTCGGTCCAGTGAAAGAGGTGACAGAGTTTGCAAAACAGCTCGCCAAGAAAAAAAAGTTGGCGGCCGGAGTAGCTTTGCCGGTGAGTGTCATCGGTGGCATCCTCGAAGGGGCCTACCTTTCCCCACTCCAGATGGCAGACCTCGCCAAGATTCCGTCTCGAGAAGTTTTGCTCGCTAAACTCTTAAACGTGATGCAAGCTCCAATTCAGGGGTTGGTGGGGACACTCAACGAGGTGCCTGGGTCGTTTGTGAGAGTGCTTGATGCGATAGGGAAGAATAAGACAAATTAACAAACGGAATCTTGAATCTGGAAGCTAGAATCTAGAATAGCCCGGAACCCGCACTGGACTATTCCAGATTCCAAATTCTAGATTCCAGATTCTAAATTCATTAACACTAAAAATATGGCAGACGAAACAAAAGCAGAAGTACAGGTTCCGGAAAAGTTCAAAGATATTGTGTCGAAGATTGAATCAATGAGCGTGCTCGACCTCTCGGAGTTGGTGCACCTTCTAGAAGATAAGTTTGGAGTAACGGCGCAGGCCGCGGTAATGGCCGCTCCAGCAGCCGGGGGCGCGGCAGACGGTGAAGCGGTCGAGGAGAAGTCCACCTTTGACGTGGAGTTGACCTCGGCTGGCGAGCAGAAGATTGCCGTCATCAAGGTGGTGAAGGAGGTGCTCGCCCTCGGGCTTAAGGAGGCGAAGGACCTCGTAGATGGCGCTCCCGCCATGTTGAAGCAGGGCATGAAGAAGGAAGAGGCGGAAGAAATCAAAAAGAAAATCGAAGAAGCGGGAGGAAAAGTTACACTGAAGTAGTAACCTGCGTTACTGTTTCAGGTACTTTTCGGTCGGAGCAATGTTTCACCAGTAGGCGAAACCGCGAGACGTGGTCAGGGAAATTTTCGAGCGACGGCGAGAAAAGTATCCGTGACAAGGTCACACTGAAATATCCTCGTCTTCACAATTGACAATTAACAATTAACAATTGACCACGCTAATGAAAATTGCCCTTTCGGGCAATTTTCATTACACTCAAGGCCTACTGCCTACTGCCTAATTCTATGACAGAACTCCTTGGCAAACTTTTCGGTTCGATTGACCGCGTGAAGATTATGCGGCTTTTTCTCATGAACCCCGATAAGGCTTTCACGAAGGCGTCCGTTTCTCGTCGAAGCAAGGTTGCCGCGCGTACTCTCACAAGAGAACTTCGTTTACTTTCAGACCTTAAATTTATAAAGCAAAAGCAAGGAGTGGAGGAAGAGGAAGGGGGGAGTGGACGCAAAAAAGGTTGGCAGCTCGACCGTTCTTTTCCTTTGCTTACGCCCGTAAATCATCTTCTCTTCAATACTGAACCATTTCGCAACGACGAGCTTGTAAAGAAATTCAAAGGCGCGGGCCGCATTCGCCTTATTGTAACCGCCGGCATTTTTATCCAAGGGGAAAACAGCAGAGCCGACATTTTGATAGTGGGTGACAACTTAAAGAGGCGTGCCCTTACAAATGCTCTGCGTAGTATTGAGGCCGAAGTGGGTCGCGAACTCACCTACGGCATTTTTGAAACAGAGGAGTTCAAATACCGTTTGACAGTCTACGATAAATTCGTACGCGATCTTCTAGACTACCCGCACGAAGTGGTGCTCGACAAGCTCGGCATTACTGCCTAACTACAATAACCAAGATATGGCTCAACCACGGAAGGCCTCGCCTTCCGTGGTTTTGGTTCATGGCCTTAGTAAAGCATTAATTGAAATATGTTGCTGAAGCTTTGTTTATCCCCAGTTCTTCTTATGAGGCATGCTCTAAAGCGGGTATAATATAGAGATGAACCGAGCGTTTGCAAGGCGACTTTTTTTAGTAGCTCTAATTATCGGAATACTGAATTCTGGTGCACCTATTTCTGCACGAGCCGCCAGCTTTGATGCGGAGCGATTTACTGATGCTAGTCGAGCGAGAGTAAGCCAGATGGCAACGGTGACAGGGTCAATCATTAAAGCACTTAGAGATTTTTTCCGTAGTGATGTACCCGAAGAAAGCCTACCTCCTAAGGCGTTTCCACCAAAAATACCAGTCATCGCTCCTCCGGTCGGCGCGGCAAATGAAAATAAGGGGGAGCTTTTCGAGCTTCTGGGTCGTATTCGCCAAGTAGAAGAAAAGCTAGGTTCTCTGCCGAGTGATGCTGTCTTACAATCATCGGAGTCAGACGCTAGGGTCGAGAGAGTGGTGGAGAGAGTGGTCGAACGTCAACTGGTTTCCTCGCCCATCACGGTGACTGGTCTTGACCGCGACGAGATGGAAGCCGAACTCAATTTACTAGACAACAAGCTTACTTCTCAGCTCGCTAATCTCTCGGCCACTAGCAATCAACAGTCAGCGAGCATATATCGCGCCGTCTCTCTCACCAATCGCATCACCGACCTCTCAAACGTCAATCTCTCCAACGTCACTATTTCTGGTGCGACCGGCCTCACTACCGCAGATATTCCCTCGCTTTCCGGAACTTACCTCTCGCTTGGCGGGGGCACCCTCACCGGCACCACCATCCTCTCTGGCGGTTTTTTCGGCATCGGCACCTCATCCCCCTACGCGGCCTTGTCGGTTGAGGGCGCCTCCGCGCTTGGCAACTCCGCCACCGCCGGCTACTTTATCGGTACTACGACCGCTACCTCCACCTTCGCGGGAGGCATTACCACGAATGCGCTCAATGTCACTTCCTCAACTGCTACTTCGACGTTTGCAAATGGTATTCAACTTTCGGGCGGCTGTTTTCGCTTACCGGATGGCACCTGTTCGGTGAGTACGGTCGTAGCTGGATCGGACACCCAAGTACAGTTCAATAGTGGCGGTGTGCTTGCGGCCGATAGCAGTTTTATCTGGGACAACAGCACGAAGCGTCTCGGCATCGGTACCACCTCCCCCTATGCCAAGCTCTCGGTGGTGGGGGAGACGGTGGCCGCCTACTTCACCGCCACCACTTCGACGGCGAGTACCTTCCCCTATGCCTCCTCGACCGCCCTCAGCGCAAATACACTGGACATACTGAGCGGAGGCGCGCTTACCTACAATGGAGTAGCTATTGCTCGAGCATCTACTACTCTTAACAACTACTTCGGTGGCGCCGCCGGCAACCTGACGACCTCGGGCTCAGGAAACATCGGCTTCGGATACCTCACACTAGACGCCCTGACTTCTGCTTCCGATAATGCCGCTTTTGGATATCAGGCTCTGGGTGCAAACACGACCGGCTACAGCAATGCGGCTTTCGGGACTCTCTCTTTATTTTCCAATACAACCGGCCAGAGTAATGCAGCCTTTGGCTACTCTACCCTGCAGAACAACACCACCGCGAGCTACAACGCCGCCTTCGGCGGTTTGGCACTCAGCAATAACACGACCGGTTTTAGTAACACCGGCCTGGGGACGCAAGCGCTCAACTCGAACACGACCGGCTACGAAAATACTGCTGTCGGCCGCGACGCCCTCCTTGGCAACACTACCGGAGCTTCGTCGACGGCCGTCGGCCTCTTCGCGGGGCGATCCAACACGACAGGGAGCGGAAACACTTTTCTTGGTCTTAACGCAGGATATACGGATGGGGTATTTACGACACCTGGGAACTTAACCAACGCTACGGCCATCGGGTACAAGGCGCAGGTGCAAGCATCAAACAGTCTCATTCTTGGTGGTGTCGGGGAGAACGCGGTCAACGTCGGCATCGGTACCACCTCCCCCTATGCCAAGCTCTCGGTGGTGGGGGAGACGGTGGCCGCCTACTTCACCGCCACCACTTCGACGGCGAGTACCTTCCCCTATGCCTCGACCACAGCCCTGACTGTTTCCGGCACCGCTTCGACCACAGCCCTTATTGTCTCTGGTGGTGGCGGTCTCCAGCTGGCCACCGGCCTGCACGGCCCATTGCATGTGAACAACGGCCTCGTCGGGGCCACGACCACTATTGGCCTTCTTTACGGCGGCACCGGTGCCGCCACTGCCGCCGAGGCCCGTACTAATCTGGGTATTGGCACCGGCGACACCCCCTCCTTCACCGGCACCATCCTCTCTGGTCTTGGTCAAGGTTGGTTGCACACGGCTGGTGACGGCAGTGCCCTCACCGCTTCCACTTCGCCGACGGTGGCGTACTTGGTGGCGACTTCGACAACGGCCACAACGACTTTTGCTACAGGCGGACTTAATATCGGTTCCGGCCAGCTGGTCGTGCAGCAGACAAGCGGGAGAGTGGGGGTGGGCACCACAACACCAAACGCGGAGTTTGAGCTGTACAAACTGGCCACTGGCGGCCCGGAGTTGCGTTTGACTGGTACGGGAGACATGGCACCCGGGGAAGTGTGGAACTCCATTACCTCCTACCAGAATGGCACATCCTGGTACTTGGGTCGCACATACTGGAAGGGCGAGAGTGATGGTCTTCCTGATTGGACCCTAGACTTGCGTAATTTTGCGGACGCTCTGGTTGCCGATGGTAGTACTGGTAATATTGGCATCGGTACGACTACCCCATACGCACGTCTCTCGGTGGAGCATCTATCCACAACAGGAACAGTCATCGGTGCGGATGCACTCACAGGTTTCTCTGGATACCTGCTTGACCTCAAGGTGGCAAGCTCTACCATGTTCTCGGTCAATGAAGCGGGAAATTTGCTTGTAATGGGCTCAACCACCCTCCAGAACGTGACCTTCGCAAACGCCACGGGGACGAATGCGACTACCACCAACTTTGCAGTTACGGGATTTGCCACAACATCAGCTTTACGAGTCTCCAACAACGCCACCATCGGAGGCACGCTAGTCGTGGGTACTACAACAGCAACGGCGGGGGTGTTGACACTCTGGGGAGCGGGTGGTACAGCCATAACGAATGGCACATCTGATGGTGCTGATAATCTTCCCCTCATCATTGCGGGCGGAGGGGCGGCCTCACCCACAAGAGGGGCATTCCTTGCCCTCCACGGAAATGAGTCTTTGGCTACAGGTAATGCTGTCCTCGCAGCAGGAGCACAAGGGAGTGGTGGCGATATCGTGTTTGCTACAGACGGAAGTGACCGTGCCATCATTACCGATCAAGGTCTCGTGGGCATCGGGACGACGACGCCTTACTCCAAACTCTCTGTATGGGGGAGTACGGCAGACACGGGAGCGCGAATATTTGAAGTAACAAACTCGGCCTCTACAACTATGCTCTCGGTCTCCGACTCCGGCACCACCACCATTAGTTTCCTCGATGTCGGGGCCATGGGATTTGAGACTGATGCCGGTCTGATTTCTTGGACCAACATGGGCTCAGCGACATCTACCGGCAACTTACAAATGGGCTATGTCGCTCAATTGGGAGACAAAGATATATTTGGTCTCTATGGCTCCACGACCGGGAGCGGCTCTATATATGGCCAGAAAGTGATTGTGGGCACAACCACCGCCGGCATGCTTGGTTTGAAGGCTGGTTCAACGACGCCCTTTCTTGTCTCCAACGGCGCGCTTTGCGTAGGAGCCGGAGCGGCAAACGGAAGCGTGGGAAGTTGTGGAGACGCTGACCTTACGGCGGCAGGAACCGTGTACGCAAACGCCACCGCCATGATCCAGACAGACCTTGCCGAAACCTATCCAACCCTTGAGGACGAAGCCACTCTTGGGGCTGGAGATATTCTCATGTTTGATACTACTCGTGGCGTGTTCGTAAAGAAGTACAACAGTAGTGGCGGCGACCAAGTGCTTGCCGGCATCGTCTCTACTAAGCCGGGTGTTCTCCTTGGTGGATTTGGTGGTAAGGAGTACGAAGATTACCGCCAAGTGCCGGTGGCTCTTTCGGGACGTGTGCCGACAAAAGTAAGCGTAGAGGCGGGGGAGATCGCCATTGGAGACCGCATTACTCCGTCTTCTATTTCTGGGGTGGGCATGAAGGCGACATCAACTACCCAGGCGACTGTGGGTATCGCTCTCGAGCCATTTGACGGCAAGGTAGCGTCCACAACGTCAGACATTGAAACATATGAAAAAACCGGAACCATCATTGTCTTCGTCAATCTCACCAGTGCCCGCTTGCGCGGAATAAGTGGTGCTCAGCTAGACTCTGGTTGGCTTATCGACCAAGAGACGGGTACGATGAAAATGGCCGAGGCGGGAACACTAGATTTACAAGGTAAAGACATCGTACAGGTGCGCAGTATTGTTTCCGCCAGTGGAAAGTGGAGCATTACTGCGGATGGTAATTTGGTTGTGGCCGGTCTCACTGTTGGAACAGCGGAACAGCCCACCGGTATCACCTTATTTGACCGCGCCACCGGCAACCCCTACTGTTTCTATATTGAAGACGGCATGAGTCAGACTGCCGCCGGTATCTGTGGCACACAGACCTCAGATACCAGTAGCCAGACATCAGAAACAACGCCTTCTTCTACGCCCTACGCCCTAGCCCCTACGGCCTCGGATTCTGAAGCTCCTGTCATCACCTTAAACGGTAACAATCCGGCAGTGTTGCAACAAGGCGAGACCTTCCTCGACCCGGGCGCCACTGTTACGGACGATAAAGACGAAAACCTCGGTATCAAAGTGGGAGGCGACACAGTAGACACCGCCACACCCGGCACCTATAGCATCACCTACAACGCTACCGACGCTGACGGCAACGAGGCCGAGGAGGTTACGCGTACGGTTGTCGTAGAGGCGAACGACACCTTCACGAAGACGGAGACAGAGGAGCAGATTTCAGATGTCGGTGAGCAGATATTAGAGGAGACCACCCCGCCGACAAGCTCAGAGCAAGCAACGACGACGGAGGAGACAAGCTAATGGAATAGGACCTACGCAAAAGGGCGTCTTTGCGAGGTACTCCGAAGCAATCCAATGATTTCAGGCTTATTTCTGGATCGCCACGGCCTGTGTACAGGCCTCGCGAAGACGAAATGCGTAGGTCCTATGGAAAATGGAAATCTCAAAGTAAAAAGTTAAATGAAAATTGAAGATTTCAAATTAAAAGCAGTTCTCTACCTCCTCCCTATTCTTGTAGTAGCGCTGTTCTTCCCAAAGACATCTTCTGCCGCAATTGTTATCACCACTTCATCCGTCCGTGACGGTATCTCCTCCGGTCTCGTCGGCCACTGGACATTTGATGGCAGGGATTGTGGGGCAACTTATTGCATAGACAAAAGCGGGAGTGGGAATACGGGGACGCTTACTAATGATCCGACAAATGCAGTAGGCAAAATAGGGCAGGGGCTTAAGATGCTTAACACTAGTTATGTGGCTGTTGGAACCGCTGTCTCCAATGATACCTCTGGTACAATAACTGCATGGATACTTCCAACATCATTTTCTACACAAAAGGCAATTTATGTAGCAGAAAACGCGAGCTTTCATTTTTTTGGGTTGTCACTTCTTACCGATGGGAAGCTAAGACCTCAATGCAATAATTGTACTGGTGGTACCAATCATACAGACTCTGTCGGTGCGCTGACTCTAAATCAATGGAACCATGTTGCCGTAACAAGTAGCGGCACACAGTGGACAACATATATAAACGGTGTTGCCACTGGAGATACTGTTACCTTAGGCAATAATGTTGGTGATTGGTTTGGAGATGTTTCCTCAACAAAAAATCATCGCATCGGATATCTTGCGGGAGCTGGAAACTATATTAATGACGCAACCGTTGACGACGTCCGTGTCTACGACCGCGCACTTTCGGCGACGGAGATTGCCTCTCTATACAAATACGGCGGCACACCAAACGCGACCGTAAACTCCACCACCCGCCCCGACCCCATCTCCACCACAGGTCTCGTCGGCCACTGGACCTTCGACGGCAAAGACTGTGGAGCCACCTATTGCGTGGACAAGAGCGGGAATGACAATATCGCAACAAAAGGTCTCGGTAATATTGGTCGCCCGGGCAAAATAGGACAGGGGGCAGATATAGCAAGCACTACGGGTAATGTTTTTGACTTTGGAGAGCCAGCAGAGCTAGTAACAAATTTGGAAGAAATGACAGTGTCGTTGTGGGTAAAAATGGACGAAACAGAAAGTCAGAATATTTTTCTTTCGTGGTCTAGGGGAAATGCCTTTGGTTCCGGACAGCAGGAGATATACTTAGATGTTGATACTCGCACAGGGCAACATCTCGTGCGTTACTCTGGCTCTGTCGATGGGACAGGTTGCACGGGGGCAACAGCGGCTAATACATTTCCCACTGACCAGCGCTGGCATCATGTTGTTATTGTAAAAAGTGCCACAGCCACAGAGCCGGGGGGCTATCCTGTCTTTTACATAGATAATAAAAATTATGCGATAACAGAAAGTTGTACGAACAGCAAGTGGTATGCACCAGGAAATGTCGCGCTCTCATCTTTAGATGAGAATAAGATTGGTGCGCTTACCCGTAGTGCTGGGAACATCGGTATCATGAACGGTAGCATTGATGATTTAAGGATATATAACAGACAGTTGTCTGTTGCCGAAATAGCCCAACTATACAATCACGGCACAGAGCGCCTGCAAATAAACTCCACCGACCACATAAACAAAACCCTCACCTCCGGCCTCGTCGGCCACTGGACCTTTGACGGCAAAGACTGTGGTGCGACCTACTGCATAGACAAAAGCGGGAGTGGCAACACGGGGACACTTGTAGGTGGGGTTTCAAAAGTGGTAGGCAGGGTGGGACAGGGGTTGAGCTTTGATGGCGCCGATGACAAGGTTGCCGCAACCGTTTCGGGTACCCAAGCAGCGACCTATTGGTATAAACCCACCAACGGGAGGTGGACTTTTAATGCGAGCTCAACTAATACCACCTATGTAAATGGACAAGCAGATACGCTTTCAGAAGACACGGTTTTAATAGAAGGAACGACAGTTGAAATTGGTAATACTGGCAGTGTCGCTTCTCCAACTTATTTCTCCGGGCTCGTTGACGATGTCCGCATATACAACCGCGTCCTTTCGGCCACCGAGATTACCGAGCTCTACAACCTCACCAAATAGCCACTTATCCACATATAAACTTCAGAGGTTTATTTGTTACAAATCTAGGCCGATCTCTTTCATTTCTGCATCATCCACCTTTCTCTCTCTCATAATATGCAGGGCGTCCATCGCATAATTGTTATAATCTACCTTGTTATCGAATGAGGCCAGTACCACCTCTTTGTTGCAGAAGCCTGGCATCTGCTCCATGTATTCTTGCCAGCTCGACCTTACAAGCGCACAGTTGTCGCTTTGGATTCCGTGCACACGGTCATTCAAACTTACATATGTACTCGCATGTATCAAGTATTCATCGGTTGCTATGTGTCGTCGTCCGTATTTACGGTAAAAGAGCGCCCCCTTTCTCTGATATTTAGTATTGATGTACTTTGAGTACGCCATAGTAAACTTCTGAAGAAAAAGTGGTACACCATTCTCGCTTACTTGCTTAAGTATCAAGTGAAAATGGTTTGGGTTGAGACAGTAAGCTACCAGTTCAACTAACGGGTCAGTATTGTCTTTTCTTTTATACTTATCCGAGCCAGAAAGCAGAATACGTAGTGTGGTTTTATCAATACTTGAAAGGGTCTCTTGTATGCTACCGATTACCTTGCCTGTATTTAGCAATTGCAGAAGCAGAACAAAACGATCCGAATCATGAATATCTCTAGTAATCAAACAGTCCTCCACGCCATGGTTGAAAATGTGATAATATTCATCATTTGCAAAGCCCGGAAAGTAGTCAAGTCGCTTTCGTCCCATGCGGCAATACTATCACAAAGACAAAATAAACCTCTGAAGTTTATGTGTGGATAATTAGCGGATGGAGGTGGAGATTATTTCTAGGGCTTGGGGGGAGACTGCGGATTCGGGGACTATGCTCTCTAGCTGGTAGCTTGCTTGGTCTATGTGCCCGATGTAGCCGACGTTTTGCCAGGGCTTTTTTGCTTTTACCATGTCTTTATACGCAAAAAGTGGGAATGGCGCGCCCGCGACAGGCTCAAAGCTAAGTAGCTCGACCGCGAGCGTGTCGCCATCCGCGCATCCGAAGCGCGCGTGTGGGCAGGGGATTTCCTTTGGCAGAATGTAGCGCAGACGCTCTCCATCTACCTCTCCCAAAAGCTCTGAGCGCTCCAAGACAAAGGCCGAGACTCCGGTGTATAGTACCGCAAAGTAGGGGTCGGTCGCGAACATCTCTGATGTTTGCAGTTTCTCAATGTCGGACTTTTGCACAAATACAAGATCCAGCACGCTCTTGTCCTCTGCGTCAAACTGGGTGAGTATCTCCGCGTCTTCCGGTATGCACATCGTAAAGCCGTAGCGTGCGTTAGAATAAGAAACAAGCCCCGGGACGCACTCTTTTGTTGTCGCGGACGCACCATCTTCTGGTTCGTTTATTGAAGACAGAATATTTTTGGGCGCGACCAGTAGAGGCCAGGACGCCACGCGCTCTTTGGGAACGTGGAGTGTTAGCGCTGATATGACAATAATCACAACGAAGATGACGCAAAGAATTATAAGTGGACGGCGATGTTTCATGCAATCTAATCATAGCATAACAAAATTATGGAACGCTAAAAATCAGTATTTCCTGTGGTGTGTGCTAATTATGCACAGGTGTTCTTTATTGCGCGTGATATAATTTAACCACAAACGTCGTCTTATTTATAAGTCTCATTAGTATTT
>Ga0210057_1007131_pt1 | contig 13668 bp, 8 predicted proteins | sample CryGeyCG2114_010_2_FD_183968 | JGI IMG/M metagenome (GOLD analysis project Ga0210057, IMG submission 183968) | Groundwater microbial communities from aquifer - Crystal Geyser CG10_big_fil_rev_8/21/14_0.10 (SPAdes) (version 2) | ecosystem: Environmental > Aquatic > Deep subsurface > Groundwater ... | reverse complement strand
TGAGATACTGCTCAAGATGCTCCGCAAATATGTCTTTTTTGGTTGCCATAGTCATCATGCGACTACGGTAACCGTATTTATGATCTATCCAGTCCTGGTTCGGTAACCTTTTTTATGATCTAGAACGTTCTCTTGACAGCCATTTTGTCTTGCGGTTATACTTCTAACACCGTATTTTTTGACGAGTTTGATCTGTGTGTGATCAACTTAGCGGCGGGCAGGAGCGTATGCCGGGGGTTGCCTCGGACGCCTTTTTGTAAGGTTGCGTGCCTCATACGTCGTTTAGCCTGCCACTCTTGTTTTCCACATCCTTATCGCAGGGCGTCATCTCTGCGTGGGTGTGCATTATTTATTTCTTAGCAGTAGAATAATTACTACGTCCTAATGTCCTCTCCCCTTCGTCAGCGAACAACCTTTACGCGCCAGCTTCCGGCCGTGATTGATCCGCCGCATTTGCTGCACGCAAAATTGGCGTCTTATAGCTGGTTTACGGAACAAGGACTGGATGAGCTGTTTAAGGAAATTTCTCCAATCGTTGATTATGCCGGTAATTTAGAGTTGCAGTTTCTTGACCATTATCTCGATACACCAAAACACACCGAAGAGACGTCTCGGGAGCGAAACGCTACCTATGAGTCTGCGATTCGTTGTGCCGTCCGGTTGATTAATAAGAAGACGGGGGAAGTAAAAGAACAGGAAGTCTATTTGGGCGAGTTCCCGGTCATGACTGAACGGGCGACGTTTATTATTAACGGTGTGGAGCGGGTGGTGGTTTCCCAGCTGATCCGGTCGCCCGGAGTCTTATTTAATGTTCAAGCCCACCGTGGACGCAACTGGTACGGGGCAAAGATAATTCCTAACCGCGGTGCCTGGTTAGAGTTGGAAACAGGAACGGACGGCGCGCTGTATGTACGGATTGACCGCAAACGTAAAGTGCCGGTGACCAGTTTGCTGCGGGCGATGGGCGTGGCTCATGACGATGATATCATGGCCCGGTTTGCTGACTGTGATGCGCCGGTTGAGGCCGGCGAAAGCCTAACGTATCTGCAAGCAACGTTGGCAAAAGATGCGGCTAAGAACCAGTCGGAGGGACTTAAAGAAGTGTATAAACGGTTGCGGCCGGGAGACCTGGCGACGGTGGATAATGCCCGTCAGATGATTGACGACATGTTTTTCCGTTTTGACCGGTATGATTTCGGCCGAGTAGGACGCTATCGCATGAACCAGCGTCTCAACTTGACAGTGCCGGAAGATACAGAACACCGCGTATTCAGAATTGATGACTTAATTGCGGTTACCCGGGAAGTCATTCGGCTGAATGTTACGCAAGAGCCGGCAGATGATATTGACCATTTGGGAAACCGGCGGGTGCGGCCGATTGGCGAGCTGATTCAGAATAAGTTCCGGGTGGGGTTGATGCGGATGGAGCGGATCGCTAAAGACCGGATGAGTACGTTGGATTTAGAGAAAGTTACCCCTTCGCAGTTGATTAATGCGCGACCGATTATTGCGGCTGTGAAAGAATTCTTTACTAGCTCACAGCTGTCGCAGTTTATGGATCAGACTAATCCACTGTCCGAGGTTGAACACAAGCGACGGCTGTCGGCCATGGGGCCGGGCGGGTTGGACCGGCATCGGGCCGGGTTTGAAGTTCGGGATGTCCACCGCAGCCATTATGGCAGAATTTGTCCTATCCAATCACCGGAGGGGCCGAACATTGGTTTGGTCGGTCATATGGCCTTGTACGCCCGGTTGAATGAATACGGCTTTTTGGAAACGCCATACCGGAAAGTAACAAACGGCCGGGTGACGGATGAAGTGGTGTACTTGGACGCGTATCAGGAGGAGAAGTTTGTGATTGCGCAGGCCGGCGAAGAACTGCGTGATGACGGGATGTTTGCCCAGGACCGTGTGGAGGCCCGGCGCCGGGGGGAGTTTGCTGAAGTGGGGCCGCATGAAGTGGATTATATGGATGTGGCGACGGATCAGATTGTCAGTATTGCCGCCGGCATGATTCCGTTTATCGAGCATGATGATGCGCAGCGGGCGCTGATGGGTTCGAACATGCAGCGCCAGGCGGTACCGTCGGTCGTACCGCGGGCGCCACGGGTCGGCACGGGTTTGGAGCGCCGGGCAGCGTATGATTCCGGCCAAGTAGTGCTGTCAGATATTGATGGGACGGTGACGGCGGTGGACGGGCAACACATTGTGGTGACGGGGAAAGACGGGGAAAAGCGAACGCACCGCTTGCAGGCATTCCAGCGCAGCAACCAGTCGACGGCGATGACGCAGCACCCGGTGGTTGCGCACGGTCAGTCAGTTGCTGCCGGCGATTTGCTGGCTGACGGTTCGGCGACCGAGCTCGGCGAACTGGCATTGGGCCAAAATTTGCTGGTGGCTTTTATTCCCTGGTACGGCGGTAATTTTGAAGATGCGATTGTAGTGTCTGAAAACGTGGTGCGGCGTGATTTGTTTACCTCTGTCCACATTGAGGACTTTATGGTGGACGTCCGCGATACAAAACTCGGTCCGGAGGTAATTACACGCGATATTCCGAATGTCAGCGAAGAAAAGCTGCGTAACTTGGCAGACGATGGCATAGTCCGCATCGGCGCAGAAGTGAAGAGCGGTGATATCTTGGTTGGCAAAGTGACCAATAAGGGTGAGACAGACTTGACGCCGGAGGAACGGTTGCTGAGGGCTATTTTCGGCGAAAAGGCGAAGGATGTGAAAGACACATCTCTGTATTTGGCTCACGGTCAGATGGGCAAGGTGATTGATGTGAAAGTGTTTTCTCGCGAAGAAGGAGACAAACTGTCCAGCGGTGTGCTGCAGCAGGTGCAGGTGAGCGTGGCGCAGCTGCGCAAGCTCCAGGTGGGCGATAAGCTGGCCGGCCGGCACGGCAACAAGGGTGTAATCTCTGAAGTGCGTCCGGTACAAGATATGCCGTATTTGACTGACGGCACCCCGGTGGATATTGTGTTGAATCCGATGGGTGTGGCTAGCCGGATGAATATCGGTCAGATTTTGGAAACCCATCTTGGTATTGCTGCCGAGCGGTTGGATTTCTACGCTGCTTCCCTTCCCTTTGCGGGGATTCCGGAAGCAGAGATCCGACGGCAATTAATAAAGGCCGGCTTGCCGGCCGATGGTAAGGTGCAGCTGTATGACGGTTTGTCAGGAGATTGCTTTGACCACGCAGTGACAGTGGGTGTGATGTATGTGTTGAAGCTACATCACTTGGTAGATGACAAGATCCATATGCGCTCTACCGGACCGTACAGTCTGGTGACTCAGCAGCCGCTGGGCGGCAAGGCCCAATTCGGCGGCCAGCGGTTCGGTGAGATGGAAGTGTGGGCGTTGGAAGCGTACGGCGCGGCGTACAGTTTGCAGGAAATGCTGACGATTAAATCTGATGATGTTCCGGGACGGAGCAAGACGTATGAATCAATTGTGAAGGGCACCTCCATACAGCCGCCGCGGGTGCCGGCTGCCTTTGATGTGTTGGTGAAAGAGCTGAAAGGGTTGGCGCTGGATGTTGACTTGGTAGGCGGCACGGCGCCGGAAGCTGACGGGGGGGCAGCGGCGTCAGCAACTGTTCCGGAAGCAGCTCGCGGTGAGGCACGGGAAGTAAAGATTCGTTCATAAGCACCACACTTTTCTATGGATGACGTGAAGAGCATTACTGACTTTGACGCCGTCCGGCTGCGCCTGGCATCGCCGGAGCGGATTTTGGAGTGGTCATTCGGTGAAGTAACCAAGCCGGAGACTATTAACTACCGGACACAGAAGCCCGAGAAAGACGGTTTATTTGACGAGCGGATTTTTGGCCCGACCAAAGATTGGGAGTGCTATTGCGGTAAATACCGGAGGATCCGTTACAAGGGTATTGTGTGTGATAAGTGCGGTGTTGAGGTGACGCGCTCGATTGTTCGGCGGGAGAGGATGGCGCATATTAAGTTGGCGTCTCCGGTTTCGCATATTTGGTTTTTGCGCGGCGTGCCTTCGAAGATGGGCTTGTTGCTGGACATTAACGTCGGCCAGCTGGAAAAAGTAATTTATTTTGCCTCTTATATTGTGACGACGGTGAATGAGGAGGCAAAACAGGACGTCTTAGTACGGATGCGGCGCGAGGCTGATGCCAAGCAGGCAGCCATCGCAGCCGGATACCGGAAGCTGCGGGATGGCGCAACGCCGAAAAAGAAGGACGCACTGTTGCGTCAGGAGAAAGAGGAAGCTGATAAGCTGGCAGCAGCAGTGGCGGCAGCAGAAGAGAAGCTGTCTTCGCTGGTTCCCCACACCATTATTTCTGAAGTGGAGTATCGTGACTTGTCATTGAAATACGGTCACGTCTTTAAGGCTGATATTGGCTCGGAAGCAATTCGTTCAATTTTTGAACAGATGGATTTGTCTGCACTAGGGGCGCAGTTGGAGAAAGATATGGAGACGGCATCGGCGGCCAAGCGGAAGCGTATTTCGCGGCGGCTGTCGCTGATCCGTTCTCTGCAGCGGGCCGGTATTGAGCCGGCGTGGATGCTGCTGACTGTTTTGCCGGTGATTCCGCCTGATTTGCGTCCGATGGTACAGTTGGACGGCGGCCGGTTTGCGGCCTCTGATTTAAATGATCTGTACCGCCGCGTCATTAACCGGAATAACCGTTTGCGGCGGCTGCTGGAGCTGGGGGCGCCGGAGGTAATCACACGCAATGAGAAGCGCATGCTGCAAGAGGCGGTGGATGCACTGATAGATAATTCGGCCCGGCGCGGGTCTACCACGACATTAGCGGCCGGCCAACGCCGTCAGCTGAGGTCTTTGGCAGATATGTTGAAAGGTAAGCAAGGCCGTTTCCGCCAGAACCTACTGGGTAAGCGCGTGGACTACTCCGGCCGTTCGGTCATTGTGGTGGGTCCGGAATTGGCGCTGCACCAGTGCGGATTGCCAAAACTGATGGCGCTGGAGCTGTTTAAACCTTTTGTGATCCATGCGTTAATTGAGCGGGAGCTGGCTCATAATATCCGTTCGGCTACGCGGTTAATCGAGCAGGGTATTCCAGAAGTGTGGGATGCTTTGGAAGACGTAACGCAGCGGCACAAGGTGCTACTGAACCGGGCGCCGACCTTGCACCGCTTGGGTATCCAGGCGTTTCAGCCAGTGCTGATTGAGGGTAAGGCGATCCAGATTCATCCGATGGTGACCTCGCCGTACAACGCCGATTTTGATGGCGATCAGATGGCAGTTCATGTACCTCTCTCGGATGCGGCGCGATATGAGGCGAGTGAGATTATGCTGTCCAGCCACAATTTGTTGAAACCGGCAGACGGTGCGCCGTCAACTTCAGCGACACAAGACATTGTGTTGGGCTTGTATTACATTACGAAAATCGGTAAAGCAGCTGTCGGCGAAGGCCGGGCGTTCAGTTCGGCCGATGAGGCGCGAATGGCGTATGCGCTGGAACACGTGGCGATTAATGCGCGGATTTTGGTGCCGGTGCCGGTCGGCGGGGGCGGTGAGATGATTGAAACAACGGTCGGCCGGCTTATTTTCAACGAAATTGTGCCGGAGAATTTTGCCTTTGTGAACGATGTGCTGGATAAACCGACACTAAAACGATTGGTCGGCACGGTGCTGTCTACATACGGCCAGGAAGTATGCGCGGCTTTTCTAGACCGGATGAAGAGCCTTGGTTTTACCTATGCCACCAAGAGCGGCTTGTCCTGGGGCATGGCTGATCTGGTAGTACCGCCTCAGAAGGAAGGGATTTTGTCGGCAGCGCAAGAGCGGGTGGATACTATCCGCCAGCAATATGAGAATGGCTTGCTGACTGATGAAGAGCGATATCGTATGGCCGTTAGCGTGTGGGAAGGTGTGCGTGAGGAGATGAATTCACTTGGCGCTTCGACGCTTGACCCGGATGGTACGGTGCACACTATGGTAAACTCCGGCGCCCGCGGTTCATGGACACAGGTGATGCAGATGATGGGTATGAAAGGTACAGTGGCCGGTCCGACCGGCGAGGTGGTTGAAGTGCCGATTAAGAGCAGCTTCAAAGAAGGGTTTTCCGCCTTGGAATATTTCTTGTCGACGCACGGTACACGGAAAGGTATGGCTGACACGGCGCTGCGGACGGCAACAGCCGGTTATTTAACTCGGCGCTTGGTGAACGTGGCGCAGGACTTGGTGGTGCGCGAGGAGGATTGTCAGGACAGCGAAGGGGCGGCGGTGACGAGGGTTGATAGTGAAGAAGCTGGCACGACGCTAGGGAAGCGTATCCAAGGCCGCGTGCTGGCAGAGGCAGTGCGGCACCCCAAGACGCACGCGGTTGTCTACAAACGCGGGACGTTGATTGGCCGTGCCGAGGCAGCAGCTATTGATGAGCTGGAAATTTCGGAAGCAACCATTCGTTCAGTGGTTACGTGTAAGGCGCAGCGCGGTATTTGCCGGGTGTGCTATGGGTGGGATTTGGGCCGGAATGCCCTGGTGGATATCGGCCAGCCGGTCGGCGTGGTAGCAGCGCAGTCAATCGGTGAGCCAGGCACCCAGCTGACGATGCGGACTTTCCATAGCGGCGGTGTGGGCGGCGAGGATATTACGCAGGGACTGCCACGTGTAGAGGAGCTTTTTGAAGCTCGTATCCCCAAGGGAGAAGCGTTGATGAGTGAGATTGACGGTGTGGCGGCAGTGACCACTGATGCCCGAGAGACGGTTATTACTATTACGTCGAAAGGTTCCCGGTTGCGCGAATATGATGTGACGGGGGTGACGTTAGCCAAGGGTATTACCAGCGGCGAGAAGGCTGCGGAAGGGGATTTGCTTTTTGTGAATGTTGAAGGCGAGGATGTTACGGCTCCCTTTAACGGGATGGTGACCGTTAAAGACGGCCGTTTATCTATCCGCGGGCGAGGTAAGGATGTGCGTGAGTACCGGGTGCCGCTGAACACGACCCTTAACGTGAAAGACGGTGATGACGTATTAGCCGGACGGCAGTTAACTGAGGGGCATTTGAATCTTCACTCCTTATTTACGGCAGCCGGTATTCGGGCTGTGCAGCACTACATTTTGCGTGAAGTGCAGCAGGTGTATGCCATCCAGGGAGAAACGATTAATGATAAGCATCTGGAAATTATTGTCCGGCAAATGCTGTCGCGAATCCGTATTCATGATGCGGGCGACACGGAATTGTTGGCCGGGCGGGTGGTTGAGCTATCAGAGTTTTTGTCCGCTAACCGAACCGCTGAAGCAGACGGGAAAAAGCCGGCAGTAGGCGAGCGTTTGCTGTTGGGTATTACGAAAGTTTCATTGACGACAAAGAGCTTTTTGGCGGCGGCATCGTTTATGGAGACGGCGCGGGTGTTGATTGACGCAGCTGTGACCGGTCAGGCGGATACGCTGGAGGGCTTGAAAGAAAATGTGATTATCGGACGCTTGATTCCGGTGGGAACCGGCTATCAGCAGCAGCAAGAAAAGCTCGCAGCGCGGGCAGCGAAGGAAGCAGCGTCGAAGAAAGCGGAGAAGAGTGAGTAGTCTTCCAGCCGGCGAGTTGTGAGTAGCTGATAGTTGAAAGAGCCGCGGCTCTTTCTCTGAGCAGGCCCGTTCTATCTTTTGGCCGGTCGCCCATCGTGCCTGGTCGTGTACGCTGCGGAATCAGAATTCCTCTTCTCTTCGTGAGTGCATGAATGCGTATTGCAAGATAACTTTTAAAATACGGATTGTCAATATCTATTTAGCGGTTGTATACTAGAAAAACCGGTTATTTTAAGGTTTTTTACCGTTTTTTTCATTTTACTTTTTTGTTTGATGCGTCTTAATCCTTTCTCCCGAACGCCCCGGCGCGGCCGCAGCCGCCGTTCCAGCGCCGCGCGGGATCCGTGGCTGTCCGCGTTTGCCAAGAAGGCGATTGCCGGCATTTTTTTGATCATCTTCTCCCTGATTGCCCTGTTAAGTTTTTTTAATGCAGCCGGTCCCTTAGGCGCAGCTATCCGCGGATTGTTGGAGCATACTTTCGGTTGGCTGGCATATCCGTCGCCGGCGGCATTGCTTGCCTGGGGTGGTTATTTGCTGTGGCCGCAGCGATTGCGGCTGCCTGCGCTGCAGGTAGTTGGTCTACTGTTAGCGGGGGTAGGGTTGCTTGGGTTTTTGCATACGGTAGCTGCCCATCCGGATGATGCGCTGCAGTTGGCTCACGACGGCGCCGGCGGCGGTTATGCCGGCTTTGTGTTGAGTTATCCGCTCAGCCAGGTGCTGTCCCGCTTTGCGGCCGGTTTGATTTTTGCCGGTGCACTAGGTATGGGAGTGATATTAACTTTCCGCCGCTCCCCGGCCGATCTTTGGGAGTGGTTGACAGTGCGATTAGCCGCGCGGCGGGGATTGCGCGCGGATGAGGAAGGGGCGGAGCTGGCCGATCTGCCGGATAGCGAAACCGAACGCCTGCCCCATTTTGCTGTCGGTGCTTTGCCCGGCAGCAAGGCAGCAGCGTCCCCGGCAGCCGTTGCGGCCTCTCCGGCAGCAGCGCCCGTTCGTGCTTCTATTTCACCGAAGCGATATCAGGCACAGATCTTGCAGGCGCTGCACCGTTCCGGCGGGGAGGGTTCTTCCCGGGATAAAGACTACGAACAGCATATGAAGGCGTTGATCCGCCAGACGCTGGAGGAATTCAATATTTCTGTTGAGATGGCGGAAACGAATGTGGGGCCGACGGTGACACAATATACTCTGCGTCCGGAGGTGGGTATCCGCTTGTCTCAAATTACCGCCTTGCAAAATGATTTGGCCCGGGCGCTGAAAGCCCACCCGGTGCGGATTGAGGCGCCGATCCCTAACACTGATTTAGTAGGGATTGAAGTGCCAAACCGCAAGGTGGCGTTGGTCCGATTGCGCGAATTGTTAGTGTCGAAGTCATTCCGGCAAGCGCAAGGACCCTTGGCATTTCCGCTCGGTAAAGATGTCTCCGGTCAAACTGTTGTGGATACATTAGACCGGATGCCCCATTTATTGATTGCCGGTGCAACCGGTTCCGGAAAGTCCGTGAATATTCATTCATTGCTGCTTTCCCTGCTATTTCGCAATACCGCCGATACGCTGCGGCTGATTTTAGTTGATCCGAAGCGGGTGGAGCTGCCGCCGTACAACGGTATTCCCCATCTGCTGACGCCGGTGATTGTCGATTCGGATAAGACGTTGCATGCATTGAAGTGGGCATTAGGGGAAATGGATCGGCGTTACCGCTTGCTGGAAGAATCCGGGGCACGCAACCTTCTTTCTTTTAATGCCCGACATCCGGACGAGGCGCGGCCGTTTATTGTCATAGTTTTGGACGAGTTAGCTGATTTGATGGTGAAACATGCCCGTGAGATCGAAGGGCCGATCGTGCGGCTTACCCAGATGGCGCGGGCTGTCGGTATCCACTTGGTTTTGGCGACACAGCGGCCGTCGGTCAATGTCATTACCGGGCTGATTAAAGCGAATGTGCCCGCTCGGATTGCCTTTTCCGTTGCCTCGCAGGTGGATTCGCGAACGATTCTGGACATGGCTGGGGCGGAGAAACTGGTTGGCAACGGTGACATGCTATATATGGCCGGTGATAAAGCGCGGCCGATCCGTATTCAGGGAGGGTTTGTCAGCGAAGAGGAGGTTCGCCGGGCAGTGGCGCTGATCCAGCAGACGGGCGAGCCGGAATATGATGAAAGTATTGTTTCACCCTTGGGCGGGTCGGCCGGCGGCAGCGATGGACCGGGTGACGATCCGCTTTTTGAGGAGGCTAAGCAATTGGTAATAGCGTCCGGCAAAGCCAGCACCAGTTTTTTGCAGCGGCGGTTGCGGCTAGGCTACTCGCGGGCGGCGCGGATTATGGATATGCTAGAGGAGCACGGTGTTATTAGCATGGCCGAGGGCAATAAGCCGCGGCATGTGCTAGCCGAGGCGCCGACGGGCAGCACCGACGCCGGTGTCGATACCGTTGATGAATTTGATACCTTTGACTCTGCGCCGCCGGCAGAGGAGGCAGACACGCCATGGTAGGGACACGGACCGGCGGCGGCAGTTCGGCGGCGGCAGTCGGTGCACAGCTGCGGCAGGCACGCGAGGCGCTCGGTTCGGCTGTTGATGAAGTTGCAGCCGAGATCAGGGTTCCGCCGCAGCAGTTACTTTCCCTTGAGGAGGGCAATTTGAGTGTTTTTCCTGCTGACGTCTATGCCCGCGGGGCCTATCTGAACTATGCCCGCTACTTGGGAGTTGACCGCCAGGATACATACCGGGCATTTCTGCGGTCGCTGTCATTTTCTCGTGAGCAGGTACCTCTCACCGTGCCGACGCCGGCACGGTGGCTTTCCAGGGTGTTGACGCCCTATGGTGTGTTTTTACTTCTTCTGGCCGGCGCTGTGGGAGCGGTTGGCAGTTATCTGGGATGGCAAGTTTTTTCATTTGTGCGTTTGCCGGCGTTGACGGTGACGGCCCCTGCAGCGGCGTTGGCGGAGGGGTCGTTGGTGACGGTGGCCGGTAAAACTGAAGCGGGTGTGACCGTGCAGATTAACGGGGAATACGTGCCGGTTGACCGGACCGCGCATTTTTCTTATCAGCTGTGGTTACGCCAAGGTGTCAATACTATCCAAGTGGAGGCGATCGGAGCTTCCGGACGCTCCCGGGTTATTACCCGTAATGTTCTTGTGCCCCGCGCTCTGGCAGGGTAGGGTCACTATATGGCTGCCAACACTGCGAAAACAAAGGCAAAGACGGATCTGCGCCGCGAGGCTGTAGCCGGGGCGATTGAGGCGATTAAGGAACGGTTTGGTGATGGCGCTATTATGCGATTGGGCGAGGCAAAGAAGGTGGATATTGATGCTATTTCGACGGGATCAGTCTCTTTGGATATTGCCTTAGGCATTGGCGGCGTACCCCGCGGGCGCATTATTGAAGTGTACGGGCCAGAGTCCAGCGGTAAATCGACTCTGGCGCTGCATATTTCGGCCAACGCACAGAAAGCGGGAGGGACGGTGGCGTATGTTGACGCCGAACATGCCTTGGATCCCAGTTATGCCCGGCGGGTAGGGGTGGATGTTGATGAGCTGCTGATTAGCCAGCCGGATACAGGTGAGCAGGCATTGGAGATTGTAGAGACTCTTGTGCAATCGGCAGCAGTCGACTTGATTGTAGTTGATTCTGTAGCAGCACTTACTCCCCGGGCAGAAATTGAGGGTGAAATGGGCGATTCCCATGTCGGGCTGCAGGCGCGGTTGATGAGCCAGGCGCTGCGAAAACTCACCGCAATTTCGGCAAAATCGAACACGACGGTTATATTTATTAATCAGATTCGCATGCAGATTGGCGTGATGTTTGGCAATCCCGAGACGACGACCGGAGGCAAGGCGCTGAAGTTCTATTCCAGTGTGCGCATTGAAGTGCGGCGGCGGGCGCAGATTAAAATGGGAGAGAAAATTATCGGTAACCGTGTGTATGCTAAGGTAGTAAAAAATAAAGTGGCACCGCCGTTTAAGGTGGCGGAGTTTGACATTATGTATAACGAAGGGATCAGCTATACCGGGGATTTGGTTGACCAAGGGATGCGGTTTCATTTGGTACAGAAGTCTGGCAGTTGGCTTTCTTACGGTGACTTGCGGCTGGGACAGGGCCGCGAGGCGGCGAAGCGTACTTTGCGGGAGGATCCGAAGTTGGCGGCAACGCTGGAGGAACAGATCTGGGCGGCGGTGGAAGCAGAAGAGCAGAGCGAGGAGCGGGAAGCGGCCGGGGAAAAAGCGGTTGCGGAAAAGTAGAAGGCCATTCTGCCGCTGTCTGTGTGCGGCGTCAGGGTTACCGGTATAATTGGCTGACTTTTTCGTCCGGAGCGGTGCGATTGCGGGAGATTTTCCCGCAGCGTTGGCATTGGTGGACAAGGTCGAGTTTGCCGGGGTCGGTGCCTTCATAGCGAATCGCCGGCATCAATCCGCGGCAGTTAGCGGAGCGGTCGCCGGGAATAGAGCTGTCGACGTGCTTTGAAGTCAGGCAAGCCGGGCAGTGATTGCGACTGGTGCCGCGGGCTGCCGAGACATGCGTCCGGCAGTGTTCGCAGGTGAATGCGTCATTTCGTGCTATAAAGTTTTTGCGGTCGAAATGCAGAGTAAAGCCAAAAAGGTACAGATACCTATCTCCCTGCCGGCGAGACAGGTGTCTGCTGTGCTGTAGGCACTACGTTTTGCACTCCTATTACTGCCCTCGATAGCCTAAGAGTCCCATTTCCCGGGCGCGTTTGATCTCGCGGGCAATGGAGCGCTGGTGCTTGGTGCAGCTGCCAGTCTTTTTTCGAGGCAAAATTTTGTTCTGGCTGCTGATGAAGCGCCGCAGGACATCCGTATCCCGGAATGTCACGGCATCAACATTATGGGTACAAAGCAGGCAGACAGTTTGGCGGGTTCGTTTGATTGGCATTGTTTATCAGTTAAATAAGTAACGTAAGTACATTGAGTAAATACAGTTCGGTTGATCTTGTCAATGTTTTACTGGTTAGAAGGGAATGTCTTCGATACGGATTTCTTCTTCGTTGGCATCAGTGCCGGCACTGGCCATAGCCGGTTCCGGCGTTCTTTCCGGTGCCGACGTCTGTGCTTGTTGTGTGGGAGCAGCGTCTTGGGCGCCGGCGCCTTCAGGTCGGTTGCCCAGCATGATCATGGTATCGGCGATTACTTCGGTGCGGTATCGCTTTTGGCCGTCCTGTCCGTCCCATGAACTAGTTTGTAAGTATCCCTCAATATATACTTGCCGGCCTTTACTAAGGTACTGGGCACAGATTTCTGCCAGGCGCCGCCAAGCGACAACATTATGGAATTCGGTGCGTTCCTGAGTGTTTCCCTGTTGGTCTTTCCAGACACGGCCGGTGGCTACGCCAAATTTAGCAATGGCAACCCCTTGGGGGGTAGTGCTGCTTTCCGGATCGCGGGTTAGGCGGCCGATGAGCATGACTTTATTTAAATCCATACACCAATAAATTAAGCTGATACGTATATTAAGTAAAGTAGCGTGGCCGGGACACTTTGGCTTTCTTAGCTGTATTCACTGTAAGCACTTACTTTACCTCTTCTTCGAGGGCGCGTTCGATGCCTTTTTCGACAGCTTCGGTAGTGACTTCCTTTTTGTCTTTCCTGTCTTCCTCTGCCGGCTTTGCCGGTGCGGCGGCAGCGGGCGGTTGGTCGAAGATGCTGGCAGCTACCTCCGGGCGCCGGGGCGTTTCCAGAACATAGGTACGCAGCACACCCTCCTGCCGGGCGATATCTTGCCGAAGTTCGGCGATCCGGTCGGGGGCAATTTGGACTTGCATCACTCGCAGCCAGGCGACGTTTTTTTTGCCGATGAGATAGTGGAGGCGGCGGCGGCTACCGGGAGCGCTCATAACCGAGGAGTAGGTAATGTTGCCTTCCCGGGCGGCAATAGCGGCATCAATTGCTTCATCCAGCTTTGTTTTAGCTGACTCGTCAAGCTGGGGATCGGCTAGGTAGGTTAGCTCGTATTCACTCATAACTGACTGATAGTATACTGCACCGGTACGGTTGTCAAAAGCCAGTCTTATCCAACGCAAGATGAGCATGAAATAGGGCTCGGTTTCTACCACAAGGTGAGCCTGAAACCAAAAACGTGCGTCGTAGCATGGAAACATGACAATCACCATGCACTACGCACGTCCTCCAA
>Ga0210057_1007130_pt1 | contig 13669 bp, 12 predicted proteins | sample CryGeyCG2114_010_2_FD_183968 | JGI IMG/M metagenome (GOLD analysis project Ga0210057, IMG submission 183968) | Groundwater microbial communities from aquifer - Crystal Geyser CG10_big_fil_rev_8/21/14_0.10 (SPAdes) (version 2) | ecosystem: Environmental > Aquatic > Deep subsurface > Groundwater ... | reverse complement strand
GGCCCCTCTTCTACGTCTTCGTATGCCTGATCTGGTTCGATGCCTTCGGCGTTTGGGATTTCGTCTTCTGTTGCCCCTTGTTCTTTTTGGCCAGGAGGCGGGGCCACAACAACGTCTGTGCCTGGAGGGGCTTTGCCCTCATCCGGCATCAAAGGGACATCTGTCACGGACTGAAGAACATTCTGATACAAAGTAGGATTGTCTAAAACCTCAGTTATATTTTCATAAGCAAATCTCAAAAGCTTAAACATCTGCTCTGCTCTGGGGTCTGAGTTTACGTCTGGGTGGAGCAACTTTGATATCTGCCTAAAGTTTTGTTTAACTTCTTCAGGAGTAGTTGGCCAAGATAGATTGAGCACTGCAAACGATAACCTAACTCTTTCAGGATTGTTTGTCAATAACTCTCTTCGACTTCTAGGCTGAATGATTTTATCTAGAGTATCCAAGTCAACGCTACTCCATCTATTCAAATAACTCTGAGGGTCCTCCAGCGCAGCCAGACAGGTCAACAAGCGGTCGGCGTGGTGGTAAGATCCCTTCTTTTCTAGAAGCTTCGATAGATATGAGGCAGAGACTATCATGTCAAAGACTATTTCCCAAGAAAGATGCCAGCTTCCTGCAAAAATGAAAAACCCCCGAGGGGTTACCTCGGGGGCCATCCTTGGATCCTGCACATTGTTATTCGTTTCGGATTACCCATTTTACAGCTTTGAGCCCGGATGCAGGCTTGGGGCTTTCGTTACCCTCCGCTTCTGTTACCCCGAAGAGGGTCAGTAGGAGCAATGACGGCCTACCGTGCGCGTTCGCGAACGCTGATGCTGACTGATCCAATTATATACCTTCGAATCTACTTGATGATCAAACTGTCGATTTCCGACTTCCAATCATCGTAGTTCTGTGGGTAAAAAATGAACTCGTCAGGAGCCAACTGTTCAATGATTGGGATTTCAGTCCCATGCTTGGACAGCTTCAATTCACCGAGGCCCATTGCCCGCAATTCATCTGCGGTATAGACTCGATTCTCCAATCTGACCAGCTTTGTCACGTCTGCCAGAGGAATGCCGAGGTGAAACTTAATCATCATCTCTATCATGGAAGCTGCATTTTTCACATGATAGATGTCGGCGTTTTCAAAGTCCCGTGCGGAAAGGCCGATTTCCTTCAGCACGTTGAGCGTAGAGTTGTTCTGAATGACGGAAATGAAGTCTTCCCGTTCTTTGGGCTCAGGGAGCAACCTCAAAACATGATTGGGCTGCTTGATGTCGCTGATGCGAAAGACGATGACAGCTTTGTCTCCGAATTTGCCGATAGCAGCCGGATGGGAACCGAAATCGGAGATAAGCCGCCGGTCAAGACAAGCGTGTTTTTCTAACGAAAACGGATAGAAAACACGGTTGGTGACAATCCTTTGTCGAGTTGATTCATCAACCTCATCTTTATCCATGTCCGTTATGTCAGAAATATGTTTGATGCTTCCGACTTGATTATCATGCTCAATCCTGACGTGATAGTTCCTTCGGACTGCTTCCATCGACACCTTCTCAGTGCCACAGTTGAAGTTAACCCAAAGCAGTTGCCACATTCCGATCTCCTTTCAGATCTGAGACTACCCCGTCTCTGTAGCTTCTAAAGTTTTCTTCGTAAAAGATGAAAACTCCATCTTCAATCTCCTCGACAATGGGAATTGTTATACCATCGGCGAAGTATTCGTAAGGCCCCGCGCCCAGGCGAGCCAATTCTTCCAGGGCATAGGTCTTGTTGCCATCCAGGCGCTCCAGGCCCCTTATCGTACATGGCGCAGACCCACAATAGTATCGTACCATGAGTTCGACGATCTGTGAAGGATATTTCGCCAGCAGTAAAACAATTGGACGATTCGACAATTCAGGGGCGGCCTCATCCGGCAATTCGGCCGCTTCCATGGCTCGCCGTATCTCCCCTAGTATTCCCTCATACTCATCTCTGAAAACCTCCAGAACGAAACCCTGTCCCTTGAACCAAGGGATAGCTACCATGACGTGATCTATATCCGGGAATTTAGCATAGGCGCAAAGCTGGGTTGTATTGAAGGTGTCGAATGTCGGCTCCAGATATCCTTCGGGAATTGAATATGGGAACATAATATCCAACAGGCACATGTCTATCCGTTCCAGCTTTTTACTTCCAGTTTGCAAGCTGAAAATGGGCACACCTTGAGTCATTTGAGTCGCCCTGCAACCGCAATGTGTCGCGATTTTAGCAACGTCGTACTCAAGGGCGTTAAATGAAAACGACCTATCGGTAAAATCAAAATCCATCATTTCACTCCAGCACCTTCTTTCCATATGGCATAATCAAATTGCATAGGATCTGCATCATTCTTTTCTGCTTCTTTCAAAAAGATCCTTTCAATTCGCTTGTATTCAGTCTTGCTGGTAGGAGTGTTATCAGGTACAGAATACCCACGCTGAGATAGGTATCGTAGAATATGGCGGTCCAAAATGGCAGCCTTGACGTTGGGGCGATTGCACATCAAAAAAAACCTGGAGGTTTTCTGACCAACGCCATATAACTTCTCCAAGTCCTCAATTGTGCATTCTCTCAGATTTAGACCAGACTCGACAACTCCCTTGATCGCCTTAGCTCGGTGATTGTAGCACCCGACGCCTTTGTGGCGCAGCCAAACAGCAAAATCAACATGGGGATGTTGTTTCAGCCAGACTTGAATGAGTTCGAATGGATTAAGTTCACGATCTGAATCAACATCTGAGTGCATTTTCCTCAGAATATCATCAACCAAACGCACGGTCGTACTAGCTTTCTTGCCAGGAACCATGATGGCGAAAAGCATAAACTCCTCTAGATCATAGTCACTTCGGCCGAAATCAATCTCTTCTCCCAGCTTTACCATGGGTCTTCTTTCTGGTCTATTCGCTGTTCTCTTCGCAACAAATGCGCATCATTTGAGTCTTGCCGCGCCCCCGAACAAGAAGAGCAAATTTCTGCTCGTTCCCACAATGAGGACAGGTCTTTTTTGATGCTTCTCGCTGCTCTTTTCGTGCGGCAACGTCTGTTTTGCTCTTTTTCCCTGCCATTTTCAGCCCTCTAATAGTGAAACTGTGTTTTCGAAAATCCTGACCAATTGAGGCGACATCCCAAAACGATTTCCGTTGATTTCGATGCTCTTTCGCAGATTTCCATCATTATGTCGCATCGAAGCTGCTCTCCAATCACAGAACATCTCCATCAGATCCAACAGGGTCATTTCATTGATACCCTCTTTGTAATGCTCAGGATGATGGGTGTTCTTGGCATAATGATGCTCAAGAGCCGGACCCATCGCCTTGCGGCACTCGTCATATTCTTGGCTGCCATATGTCAAACCGGCTAGTTTTTGAGTATACTCGGTGAAGATTTCAACCTCAGGAGATTCTAGTTTGGACTGGTCATGCTTAATGCCCCTTTCCAGGAGACAAGCAACAAATTTGTTGATGCCTCGATTAACTTCTCTGATGTGTAGCATCGTCTCGTAATTTGTCGCCTTCTCTTCCAGAGTCAATTCTGTGCTCATCATATTCTCCATTTATTCTTCGAATGACTAAACCATTAGCCAAAATGATATCACCCTTGCTTGTCGGTTTATAGTTAGGATCCATTATTTTTGACTGAATTCTAGCAAAAAGAGTAGGGAATGGCGTCATTTCGGCTTCTGAATTTTCCATATCATTTCCATTAACAGAAAACGAGCCCTCAGCAGATAGGGGCCAACATGCTTGAGAATCAGCTTGTCCACTGAGGGCTCGGAGGTATTATATCACGTCTCCTATAGAGATTCAAGCCCTTCTTCTAGAATTCCTGCCCCCAGGGAAGGGATGGACGACTCTCGGAGAGAAATAGTTTCTACCTTTGGAGGAATTGCAATGACTAGAGTTGACACCCACATTAAGAATATCCTTTCTGCCGCAAGTTACTGCGAGAAAAACGATATGCCATATCTAGCTTTTTGCTTTGATGGAGTGGCAATGGATTCTCTGCCATTATCTTCAAAACGATCTGTAGCCTCCTCCCATCATTATGATGTTACTGTCAAAACAGCCAGTAGCTCTCAAACCATCAAGGGAGCAAAAATTGGTCCGAAACCTTCCCGCCCCGACTCGGAATTAATGAGAGCAATGGCCAAAGCTGCCGAAGGGGGAGTCACAAGCATGACCCGATTGGCAGACATGGAAGGTTTGGGTAAGGGCGTATCGAATTGGTCTGACATTGCTGGTTTGGTTCCTGGCGTTGGCAAATATCTTCGCGGTGGTGGCGAATTCATTGGTCAATTGATGCAAGGCAACGGCCTCGGTCGCGCTCTCGGCGGCGGCGCTATGGATTTCGGACTTGGCGCACTTCCTCCTGCTGTTCAAATCGGCCTGAAGGGAATTCAAGGTTTGATTTCTTACTTACAAGGGATGGACATGAGTAAAGTCCCTTGGCTTCAAGGAATTCTTACTAACCTCCAAAAATGGGCTCCTATGATCGCAAGTGGCATCGGATATGCTACAATGCTGGGTATTATTGGCCCGAAGAAAGAGGAACAAGCCGATCCTCAATCTAATCAAAGACAAGAACAGCCTGCTCTACCCGAGTCTCGCGAGAACATGCCTATGCTGGGAGATCAAAGAAATATGCCTCTCGCAGCCATGTTCTCGCTTGACAAGATGACCAAGACTTCTAGCGCCAAAGACGATGATCTCCTTTTGATTGAGATTATCAATGGAAACAAGGAACTTCAAGGCTATGGAGTTCTTCCTAAATCCCTATATCAAGCACTGAGAGCCTAGCTTCAAGCTCTTCCAGACATTTTGGAGCTTGTCCACCAAAACAGGACATGCAAAGGCTGTTTTTGGGTCGGCCGATAGAGTAAGCCAATTCCTCTCTTGACAAATATGTGACTGAATCAAGCCCCAACTCGTCAGCTATCTGTTCTGGGGTTTTATCTTTGGCGATGAACGTGTCTGTGGCTTTCATATCAACACCCAGGCGACAACCTTGCACAATCATCGGTGAAGCGACCGCGACATGGATCGCTTTTGGATTGTAGCTTCTCAACATTTTAACCAGACCCTTCATCGTATTCCCGAGAACAATACTGTCATCTACCAATAGGATACTGTAGCCAGTGACATACTCTGGAATAACCTTGAATTTTATCGCGATCTTGTGTTTTCTCACCTCTTGGTCTGGTTCGATGAAGGTTCTGATTGAATACCTGTTCTTGATTAGAATGGTTCGGAAATCGATGCAACTGGCGTCAGCTAAGCCCTGAGCCGCGATGACCCCCGTCTCAGGAACGCCCGTCACGATGTCTATGTCGTAGCCTCCTATTTTTGAGGCGAGTGCGACGCCCATCTTATACCGCGCAGAAGAAACATAGATCTCGTCAACAATTCCGGTGGAATCTTGGAGGTAGATGTACTCAAAAGCACATGTGGATGTCCCCGTAGACCCCAAATAGGCGCTGCTGATGCCATCTTCATTTATGGTAATCATCTCGCCAGGAGCGATGTCCCTAATGAGTTCTCCTTCAAGTATCTTGAAGGAATAGACTTCACTAGACAGCAAAAAAGAGCCGTTCAGCCTACCCAAAAGCAATGGCCTATTTGCCCATTTGTCTCGGTAGCCAACGATACGGTCTTTGAGCAAAAAGATAAGAGAGTAGCTTCCAATGAATGTGCTCTGAATCTTTTTAATGAGACTTTTCATGTCTCCATCATAGTATGCTTTGACAAACTTAATCAGGACATCTGTATCGCTGTTAGCTGTGCCAAATTCTATGCCGATGCTTTCGAGGTGCTTTCTGACAGGAGCGGCATTAACAATGTTGCCGTTGTGAACGACGTGGATATCCCCATAATCAGTCTTACAGTACATTGGTTGGGCATTGTCAAAATTACTGTCTCCAGTTGTAGAGTATCTGACTTGTCCAATGCCAGCATGTCCATTTATGCTGTTTACAACATCATCAGTCAAAACGTCGAAGACCAAGCCTTCGTTCTTGTAGATTTTGATGCCAGTGCCATTTTGAACAGAGACGCCGCAGGCTTCTTGCCCACGGCCGTTGATTGCGAATAAGGCCAATCTCAATTTATAGACAATATTGTCATTGGGATCGAACATACCGAGAATGCCGCACATAGTTATCCTTTGGTAATAGCCAACCGTTAACCTTCTTTGGGGGCCAACGACTCTCTTATCTATTAAGCAGAAATCCTCCTCTCTCCTTCGCGATCTATTCTATTTCTTTAGATTAGACTGTAACTGGAACCCAACTACCGCTGTCTGCCGACAAGGTTACCGAGTCATAATCTACTGAGAAGACATTAGAAAGATATCCCTTGCTATCTCCAGCGATTATTTTGAAAACAAGGAAATCTTCTACCTTCCCCCACTCAACCGTTATTTCGGAACAATCTTGAGGCAAGAACCTTCGATTTAGACTGATTTTCTTATCTCTCATAGTAATCTCCAGGCCATCGTCTGTTAATCTTCCATAACCGACCATGCCCCCGGCATCCATGATGTAGAAAAGGTTCTCTTTCAGGGCAAAATCAGCGCTTCCAATAAACTCGTAGCCGTCTAGGTTCAAATAGACTCCCTTGATTACATCGTTATAGTGATCAAAGTATGAGAACAAATGGCCAAGGCGCTGTTCTGTTGGCTTATAGAATTTGGCATAGAGCAAAATTGATTTATAATGGGACTCATGCCTAGCCGCCATAAGCTCAGCACTGTGGACATCTTCAAAACTGACCTGCGTGAAATGTAGGCCAGAAGATTCATTAGCTATTTGTCGTCTATTAGCATAAATCGCGAAATACTTCTCTATGTGCATCATAGAGGGAAATTCAAAATCATGACAGAAGTAGAAATCATTAGCCATTTCACTGACAATCTTCAAATATGGCTTTGAAAAATGAAGGCCAACCATATGAACCTTTACTGAGCCGTCAGATAGCTCGACATGATAATCATCAAGAAAATCAGGATCGGCCGCGAGATTATCAACCAAATATTGCCTTCTGCAATGGAAGAAATACGGATTAATGCGGGGGAGCTTGTATGCACCGCAGCGGATTTGAGGGCTTAACAGAGGAACGTTATATTGTCCGACTCCAATCATTGATGGCAGTTTATTGTAGACATCATATGTTTCCGTCCATGCATCAGTGGTTAGAACAAAATCAGAATCTAATGTAGTGAAGAACTCAGAAGAGCACTCGTCGAGGGCCAGAACTGTCCCAGAAATACGGCTCTTGACTTTTGTCTTGTCTGGGTTTTCGATATAGACAGCCTCAAAGATTCCACTCATTCTCTCAGAGAACTGGTCGAACATAGACTTTGTTCTATCTCTGTGTTCTTGGGTGTCATTGTTGTCAACAACAATGAATTTATTGATTTTGAAAAGATCGGTCTCCTCATATAGATTAACGAAAGAATCAAAACACATTTGTAGAGACCAAAAAGCTTGATAAGCTGGGAGAACAATATCTGTTTTAATCTGAGTATACGGTTGGAACTGTACCAAGCCTTCTTCAGAAAGTTCGAAGTTATACTTGCCTGGATCTACATCAGATAGTTGCAACATATGATATTGAGCCTCGAACTCATCGATGTGAGTTCCTTCTACGCTCTCTTCAAAACGCTGCATTGTCCTAACTTCATCGAATTCTATTGGGGTCCTGAGATTGAAACTGCTGTAAGTATTATTGTATGACCATACAACCTGATTGGGGGAGATGATTAGATCCCCAACCAACTTCTCGTCTTCCCTCAGGCAATCGCCAAAATAGATTGGAAAATAGTGGTATAGCCAAGGTACCTTCAAGTCTCCGGTTTGATAGCGAAACCAAAAGCTATTTCTCCAAGTAATGGAGAAGGAAGCAACTGGCTGGCCATCTTTTAAAAACTCAAGGATCTGACCATATGACTTATTTTGATCTAAAAGCGTTGGAAATGAAAGTGTGATTGTTTTTGCGTAGGTGTTCATTAAAACTCTCCCATGGGTGTGTACTTTTTACCTCTCACTCCAAGAGGCCCTTCATTGCCTGCGTAAATTCGTATTATAGCGTCAGTCGCTCGATATTCTTTGATTGGAGAAGCCGTATCCAAAATGAAAGGTTTGCAATAGTTCATGAATTCCTTCCAGGTCTGAGAAAAATGATTCTCTTCATTGAAGACGATTTCCTCCACCTTGCCCTTCTCAGCAAATTGTCTGGCGGTTCCAGCCAAAACTTCGTAGACCCATTTTCTGCGATAGGTCATGTGCCAATCTAGCAGTTCGTCCAAAAATCCGACCAATTCGGGGGAAATTGAGCAGCCCCGATACGCAATCCTAAACAATGGTCGCCAGATGTTTTCTGAGTAATCAGCGTAAATCTCTGCAAACTGGGAAACACCATACCAAACAGGAGGATACAAAACTCCAGTTGCTAGTGTCTTCAAAAAATATGGAGTCGCATACATCTCCATCGTATTCAAATTAATAGAACATTCCGCTAAAGATGAATCGATTCCGTAAACTATATTATCTCTGACTTGTGACAAGAGGTTATTTTTGGCATCCAGATTGAACATCCTGGACATATTGTCAATACCAATGCTGTTCTCAATGGCCGGGTGCTCATTATCGGTGTAAACGATGCAATCAATATCAATAGAGGGCCTGTCTTTAGCCGCAATAGGCCCTTCTTTCAACCCCAATCGGTCAGCTATTAAGCAAGAAGCCACGCCTCCGACAATATAGACCTCTGATTCCGGCCCGACATCCCATTTGACGATCTTTCGGATGATGTCGAATTTGTATCCCCACTCTTCATCCAATTCAGTGTCAAATCTACCTATATACTGAAACCCTAAGACATTCTTCATTTGATTACCTTTTCAATCTCGTCTATCACCATCTGCGGATGAATGAACTTCATGCATGCGTGATGCTTCTGTGAGCACCGCTTCGCGAAATAATGGTCATATGCCTCACAGGGAGCTATTGGACAAACATTCTTGTCTTCTAAATAGACTATGTTCTCTGCTTCTGGGTGCCTCCAACAATCCAGACTCGGGCCACACAAGGCAATACAGGGCGTTCCAGCTAAAGCTGCAAGATGGACAAAAGAGCCCTCGATGTCAATATGTAGTTTCGAGTTGGCTACAAGTTTACAAGTCTGAATGAAACTATGCTCTCCAAGCAAAGATTCAACCTTGCTTGAAAGCAGTTTTTCATCAGCAGCACCTACCTGATAGACCTTGATTCCTCTACCCACAAGGTAATCTATGACAACTTCCCAGTATTCAGGATACCAAAATTTCGTGTTGTATCCATCATAAACAAATCCCCACTGATGGACCGTAACATAGTCATGAGGAGGCGGATTGAATTGAATAAAATCAGCATTTCTAGAGAACAGATCTTTAGCATCATAGAAATTACAGGGAATATTGTGTAAATGGGTCCAGATTTCACCCAGAGGCATAAATCCATCATTCAAAACTGGCTTCTGGAACTTATATTTGTCAAAAACATCATTTCCATAAAACTCCTTTTGTTTCTCTATTGAATCCAGTATGATTGGATTTTGAGAATTGGAGATTGAAATAGTGTTCTTGTAGAGATAGTAGACGATGAACTCTTCGTCAAAATCTGCCCCGGTGAGATAGCGCTTACCGCTATCGCTCCTCATATTGAGGACTGTAGGCTCCCAATAAGGCGCATTCATCTTGTTGTAATCGTGATGAAGACGATATTCGACAAAATTCTCAGGGAAGATCTGGCGATAACGGTCCAGCCACTCTTCTCGCGATGAGAAGAGCACAATGTCATCGCCCAGAATCTTCTTCAGATTCTTGATGAAGGAATAGACATAGAAAATGTCGCCGAAGCCAGCTTGGGGAACGATATAGATCTTCATGGGATATAGGGATTATATGTCCTCAGAGACCTAGTGACGCTCTCATTCAGGAATTTCTCTGCCTGCTCGAAGTCTTCAACGGCCAATAAGGCTCTCAGGTCCGTCGAGCTTGGTTCTTCAGGATTACGAGGAAGACTGAGGATAGGGAAATTGCTACAAAGAAGCTCTGGATCTTTCCAGTCTTCAATGCCCAAAAGACTGTCCGAACCCATGACAAAAAGAAAATTCGAATTGGGTTCTTTCTCCTGAAACGCCTGGAGAGTGTCAATCGTGAAAGATCTTCCCTTCCTTGTACTTTCAATCCGGTCAACCACGATTGGGGTCATCGGGAAAAAGGGGATCAGATGATCCCGCATCGCAATGAGCATCTTGACCCTCTGGTCAAAAGAAGCAACATGCTGCTGTTTAAGCGGCTGGCTAAAAGCTGGCACGATACGAAGCTCGTTGACACCAAGTTTGAGCAAATACCAACAGATGTCATAGTGATACTTCGTCGGAGGATCAAAGCTACCCCCGAAGACAGCTACAGTCCGGCCTGCCCACTTCATTTTATTTGTCCTTCTGGCGGTACATTTGCAGCCATTCCAGCGACTGAACCGCTGGAATCTGCAAGGCTCTTTCGCGATCAAGATCAACGTCTAGAAGGTGAATGCCCTGACACATCTGAATCCACTTGAAGACCGAATTGATGAACCGCCCGATGCAGTTCTTAACCCAACCTTCAAGCCTGTTCTTGTAATCGGCATCCAAAGTTTTGAGTTGCTTCTTTCCAAGGCGATCTTCGATCTGGTTGATGATTTCCTGGTAGCTCAATTTCTCACCGAAGAACATGCTAAAACACATATCGATGACGGGGAAGGGGGCCAGTTCGCTTTGATCGTCTTGGTCTTCTTCAAGCTCAGCCGAAGCAATGGTGTCTTGCAGCATTCTTTTAATGACGGCCGCAAGGCGATAATCCCCCCGCTTCATAGCTAAGTTATATTCCTGCCAAAGCAACAACTCTTCAACCGTCTTCGGGACATCGCTCAGGGGCGAGTAATCGCCCTCCATATCGCCACCAAGAGTTGTATATCCCGTCGCCTTTTCGCTCATACTGCCAGTTTGCCACAGCAAAGCATCCTTGGAGTTGGCAATGGTCCTAACGCGAGCAGCACGCAGCCGAGCCTGCAAGTTTTGCCTCGCAAGACGGGTCAGAGGATGTCCCATTGTTTCTTCAAGGATTGCTGCCTCCTCTTCAAAAGTGGCCTGGATCGGAACCTCTTTGAAGGAAACGCCAAGAGCAGTCGAAACCTCAGCCGCGATACTCTTGGTCGCATCCGAGTTGAACTGAGTCGGCAGAGAATAGCAGAAGATACGCTCGCTCAAATCAGCATCTTTGCCCATCCGACGACGCGCATTTTCGGCTGCATAGATCAAAACTAGCGTCGAATCGCGACCGCCCGACAGAGAAATAACCTCTGCCTTGAATGGAGCGGCTTTAGCGAGGTAATCTTGCATCCCAAGCAAAATTGCTTCTCGCATGTCCTCGATTTCGTTGACCGCGTAAATATCTTCTTCAAGCGAACCCAAGAATTGTTTAGCAGCGTTCATCTGTGCTGCCAAAATCACTTCTTGTGGAAGTGGGTCCTTGTGACGACGCCGGGCCGGGCCGATCTTGATGACTTCAGAAGCCTGTTGGTGCTGCTGTTGGTTCAAACGCCAAGTCGTGTTGCCGCTGCGCTCTCGGCGGATATTTCCGAGATTGAGATCGAAGACGCTGACATTTTCCTGCCAACGCTTTGTGATCATGATTTCTGAGCCAGCTTCGTAGACGTAAACACCGCCATCGAAAACAAGCGAGTCATTCCCGCCGATCTGATTCGAATAGACGAAACCAACAGCGTTGTCGGCCGAGCGGGTTCCGAGCATTCTTCTACGGCGGTAATGGACCCCAGGTCGCCAGGGCGAGGCCGAAAGGTTGAAAATAACCTCAGCGCCCTGGTACGACCGCCTATTACCAGGACCATCGGGCGTCCAGCCGTCTTCGCAGATTTCAGTGCCGAAATGCCCCAAGCCTTCGATAAAGAAGGTCATATCTCCAAATGGAACATTCTCCGAAGCTTTGAACACTTCATGGACCGAATCCCAAGGGCCAATAATCCCAGGAAGACCAGCCGTGATTGTGCGACCCTCGTAGAAGACGCTATACGTCGGCAGCTTTTCTTTAGGGACGATGCCGAGGATCTTGTTGTTGTAAATAACCACAGCGGCGTTGTAGATATGGTCCTTATGATCGACGGCCGCACCGACAATATAAGCCGTGCCACCGGCCGGACAGCTTTGGGCAAACTGCTTTAAAGCCTCATATTGGGCTTCGATGAAAGATGGCCACTGGACAAGATCTTCGGGCGGATAACCACAAACGCACATTTCGGAGAAGATCATGACATCGATGTCCTTGGCCGTCGCCAACAGTTCATCGCGCTTCTTCTCCATGTTTTCAACATTGGAGAAAACTGCGCCTACCGTTGGGTTAGTGTTGACAGCACCGACTCTGAGAATGTCCATGTCGAACCTCAATTCTTTGTAACCTGCCCCTTAGTAAACACACACTTCGCGGTTGTTGTGAGTATGCCCGTAGCGAACCTTGCGCTCAGCTACCGCATCCTCCGGTCCTAAAGCCTTGTTCATATTGTCTGAAAGCTTGACCGTGGACACCCAGATATCGCCCACCTTAACAGCGGTCATCTTGACCACAATCGAAAGGGCCTTGAGGCCAAGATCGTTGGTGCAGTTGGTTCCCCAGCCAAAAACCGGCTGAACCTTACCACCCCAAGCCTCGGCGATTTCCAGCATCACTTCAGGCTTCAAACCATCGCTGTAAACTGCCAGCTTGCCCGAAGAATCAAGGCTGTTCTTCTCGCAAGATGCGATCAGTTTGCGAGTCCACTCATGGGGATCTCCCGAGTCTTGTCGATGACCCTTATAAATCCCGGCAATGCCGCCCATCAAGTTATTGAAGTAGAAATCGGACCCAAATGTGTCAGTGAGGCCGATATCCAGGATACCATCAAAAAGGTCATGCCAATCCTGAAGCGCTAAACCCTGGCTCTCTGCGTTAGCATAAAAAGCATCGTAGAACATGGTCAACTCATGAGCCATTGTTCCGATAGGCTTGATGCCAAGATCCTTCGCTAATTTAACATTCGAGGTGCCGATAAGAAAACCCGGAGCATCTTCCAGGTAGGCTTCCAGAGCGATGCGCTGCCAGACCCGCGAGAAGCGGCGGCGGGTGCCGAACTCAATGATCTTGCCGAGCAAAATAGGGTTAGCCTTGAAGAAAGCAACTTTGTTAGCGATGTTGTTGAAACCCACAGCTTGGAGTCTTGCAAGATCCAAACCACGGTCTACAACGACGCTACGGTAATAAAGCTCATTGACGATGGAGAGGATGATGGTTTCCCACAAAATCGTCGGGAACCAGGGGCCTTCGACAGCGATGCCCAACTGGCCATCCTTTGTGCCGAAAACTTCGGCCCGAGGAAGATCCGAACTCTTGAAATCATGAATGGCGCTGTTTTGCTTCTTGAAATAGGGTTGATCCAAAAGATAGAGCCGCTCATCTTTTGTAAGCATCAAGGTCCTGACATGATCAAGCTCTTCTTGAAGCTCACGGATGTCGATGAAATTGGCAAGATTGACATTGGTCCGGTTGACGAACTCATATCGAACCCAGGCGTCGGGGAAGTAATGGCGAGCAT
>Ga0210057_1007129_pt1 | contig 13669 bp, 13 predicted proteins | sample CryGeyCG2114_010_2_FD_183968 | JGI IMG/M metagenome (GOLD analysis project Ga0210057, IMG submission 183968) | Groundwater microbial communities from aquifer - Crystal Geyser CG10_big_fil_rev_8/21/14_0.10 (SPAdes) (version 2) | ecosystem: Environmental > Aquatic > Deep subsurface > Groundwater ... | reverse complement strand
TAATATATATCATTATAGTGATAGTGAGAATATATTTATTAATATAATTAGGACACGATCACAGAGATTTTTAAAAGAGCTTAAAAGAGTATGGTTATTTAACGGAGTAGCTTAATTTGATCCCTTAACACAGTTGCGGTTTCAAAGTCTAAATCGATTGCGGCCTGTTTCATTTGTTTAGTTAGAACTTTTATAAGTTTTTCCTTTTCGTCGGGAAGAAGTACTTCTTTTTTTTGAAGAGTCTGAAGATATGCAATTTCTTCCGGCTCTTTCTCTTGTTCAACCAGCTTTGCCCTAATAGATTTTTGTATAGTTTTTGGAGTAATTTTGTGCTTTTTATTGTATTCAAGTTGGATTTTTCTTCTTCTTTCTACTTCTTCTATTGCTGACCTCATAGAATTTGTAACTTCGTCTGCATACATTAAAACCTGGGCCTCAACATTCCTTGCAGCCCTCCCCATAGTCTGAATAAGCGAAGTCCTGCTTCTTAAAAATCCTTCTTTATCCGCGTCTAATATTGCAACGAGCGAAACCTCAGGTAAATCAAGCCCTTCTCTTAACAAATTTATTCCAACCAATACGTCGTATTCTCCGCCTCTGAGTCTGTCTAATATGTCCTGTCTTTCTAAAGTTTGTATATCTGAGTGTAAATACGAAACTTTAATGTCTCTTTCCTGCAAATAAGAGGATAAATCTTCTGCCATTTGCTTGGTAAGTGTTGTAACCAAAACCCTTTGTTTTTTAACAACTCTTTTTTCAATTTCTGCAATTAAGTTGGGAATCTGTCCTTTTGTTGATCTTACGCTAACTTGCGGATCTACGAGACCGGTTGGTCTTATAAGCTGTTCTGCAATGCCGTTGTATTCCTTTGCAAGAGAAATTTCGTAATCATCCGGTGTTGCGCTGACATAAATTGAATTGTTAAATCTTCGCATAAACTCTTCAAATTTTAAAGGTCTGTTGTCGAGTGCTGAAGGAAGCCTGAATCCGTAATCTATTAATGTTTCTTTGCGCGATTTGTCTCCGTAATACATCCCTCTAATTTGGGGAACAGTAATATGAGATTCATCAATTATTGTAAGAAAATCACTACTGCAGTGCTTAAAATAATCTAAAAGTGTATATGGGGGCTCTCCGGGTTTTCTGCCGTCAAAATATCTTGAATAATTTTCTACACCATTAACGTATCCGAGTTCATTTATCATATCCAAATCAAAATTAGTACGCTGTGTAAGTCTTTGTGCTTCCAGAAGTTTTCCCGCCTTTTTTAATTCATCAATTCTTAAATCCAAATCATGCCTTATCTTTGGAAAAACGTTTTTATAAGTAAGAGGGTCTGTCATATAGTGTTTTGCGGGATAAATAACTGTTGCATCTAACACGGAAACAGTGTCTCCCGAAAGAGCATTAAACTCAAATATTCTGGAAATTTTTCCATTTTGTGTTTCAATTCTCAGTCCTAAATCCGAATATGCGGGAAAAAGGTCTATGCTGTCTCCCCTTACTCTGAAACTCCCTCTTTTAAAACCGTAGTCATTTCTTTCGTACTGCAAATCGGAAAGTCTTATTAAAATGTCCCGCTGAGAAATTTTTACACCCGGTTTTAACTCCATTACAAATTTTCCGTATTCTATTGGCGAACCAAGATTGTAAATACATGATACAGATGCAATTACTATTACGTCTTTTCTGGTTAAAAGATTAGCTGTTGCAGAAAGCCTTAGCTTATCTATTTCTTCGTTTATCTGAACCTCTTTTTCAATATAGGTATCGCTTTGGGGAATATATGCTTCAGGCTGATAAAAATCGTAGTAGGAAACGAAATAACAGACAGCATTATTGGGAAAAAAATCCCTGAATTCCTGATAAAGCTGTCCTGCCAGAGTTTTGTTATGTGAAATAACAAGTGTCGGTTTTTGAATATTGGCAATAACATTTGCTATGGTAAACGTTTTTCCGCTTCCGGTTACTCCCAATAAAACCTGATGTTTAGAATTTTTTTCCAAGCCTTTTGTAAGTTTTTCAATTGCTTGCGGCTGATCGCCCGTAGGTTTAAAATCTGATACAAGCTTAAAATTCATATTTATGATATTGTTCAATTGTCTGATTGTTCCATTGTTAGCTATCAGCAATTTAGCAATTCAACAATGGAGTAATTCTTACTAACACGATGACCATCTATTCTAACATACGATCAGTTTTAATAAAAGTGAGCCTTTGTGATACGATTTGTATTCTTGACAAAGTTTGACTTTTTTTCGTATAAAATAATAGTACGGATAAATCGGAACACTTCGGCTTCGCTCAGTGTAATTTGATTTTCCGGACAAATTATATGCCAGGAGTATTATATAGAAAAGAAAGAGAAGTTTTGGAATTCCTTGCCCAGTTTCAGAGGCAGTACGGTTATTCTCCGACACTTTCAGAAATAGCCCAGGGAACAGGACACAAAAGCAATTCAACGGTTCATACTCTTATACGTTCGCTGGTTGAAAAAGGCTATGTTCAAAAAGTGGACGGAAATACCAGAGTGCTTAAGATAGTAGACGAGAAAGTCCAGTTTTCTCTTTTGGGAAGCAAACCAGCCATAGAGCTGCCTTTGATGGGTTATATTGCCGCAGGAGTGCCCTTAGAGCCCTACAGTGACCCTAATGCAACCTTTTATGTCTCTGCCTCGTTATTGTCAGGTAAAAACACGGCGTATGTTTTACAGGTTAAGGGGCGGTCTATGATAGAAGACGGTATTTTAGACGGAGATTATGTAGTTATAGAAAAAGTTTCGGAAGCTGTAAACGGAGAAATTGTTGTGGCAATGGTTGACAATAATTTGGCAACACTTAAGAAGTTTTATAAGGAAAACGGAAAAGTTGTATTAAAACCTGCAAATTCAGAAATGGACCCAATTTATCCAACTAAACTTGCTATTCAGGGAAAAGTTGTCGGGCTTGTCAGAAAGTTCTAATCCTATCAAGTCCTATCAAGGTCCGGCCTTCACACGTGCGTAATCAAGGACGGACCTTTAAAAACTTTAAAATTAAATAGTTTTTGGTTTCTGCCCCTTATTATATAAGGGGTTTTTAAATGATTTTATGAGTATAGAAGAAGAGAGAAATAGCCATTATTCAGAGCAAACCGGCCATAATTTAAGAGGAGTTCATAAGGGTGTAGTTATTAAGCTTAACGGATATCAGCCTGAAGCCATTCCGGGATTTAGCGGAATAGAAGGACAGAGAATAAGAAGATCTATGAGAAGAGTAACTAAGACTGGAAAAAGATAACCTTGATTTAATCGTTAAGATGTTCTTTTTTGAACATTTCTTTAATTTCCCCGGCGGTTGTTTTTTTCAGCACTTCTTTTTCGGCTTTAGGTTTTAGCTTGTGTTTTATGTACTCAATTATTATCGGGAGTATTGAAATAAGCACAATGCCAATTACTACATATTCAAAATTCCTTTTTATAAATGGTATTTGTCCGAAGAAAAATCCCGCAAAGGTAAGGCCTGTAACCCAGATAAATCCACCTATTACGTTATAAAATACAAATGTTTTATAATGCATTCTTCCGATACCTGCTACAAAAGGGGCAAATGTTCTTACAATTGGAACAAATCTTGCCAATATTATGGTTTTTCCCCCGTGTTTTTTGTAAAAATTGCTGGTTTTTTCTAGATACTCCTTTTTAAAAATTTTTGAATTATCTCTTGCAAACGCACGTGCGCCGAGATGGTATCCTATCCAGTAATTAACCGTATCACCTAAAATCGCAGCTGTAAGTAAGGTTATATATGCTATTAAAATATTTAAATAATGTCCTCCGGCTAAGGTTCCTACAGCAAAAAGAAGTGAGTCACCGGGAAGAAACGGTGTTGCAACAAGTCCTGTTTCGGCAAAAATAATAATAAAAAGCAAAACGTACGTGAATGGTCCGAATAGATTTATGATTGTTGTAAGATATTCGTCCAGATGGAGAAATAAATTGAAAATTTCCACAAAAATTATTATATCAGAAAACTATGTTTGATATAATAACACGATGACGGGAACGTTATTTATAGTATCAACTCCTATAGGAAACTTGCAGGATATTACGCTTAGAGCAATCAAAACCCTAAAAGAAGCAGATTTTATTGCATGCGAAGATACAAGAACTGCTTCCTTTCTTTTAAAAAGTGCAGGAATTGAATTTGTAGATTTTAAGGATAAAATATTTTCGTATTACGAACAAAACGAAAATCAGAGAAACATTCATATAATAAATCTCCTGTCAAACGGAAAAAATGTTGCATTAATCTCAGAATCCGGTACACCTGCGATTTCAGATCCGGGTTTTAAGCTTATACGGGAGGTTTTAAACAGGGGAATAAAGGTTGAATCTATTCCGGGACCAAGTTCGGTTATGTCAGCAATAGTGTCCTCAGGACTTCCGACGGATAAGTTTGTTTTTTTGGGTTTTCTTCCCAAAAAAATCGGGCACAGAGAAACTTTGCTTAAAAAACTTAAAAACTCACTTTCTTTAATAGAAGCAACGGTTATTATTTTTGAATCACCCTTCAGGCTACAGAAAACACTGGTAGAAATAAAAACTGTTTTTGGAGACATCGATATTGTTATAATAAGAGAGCTTACAAAGATACATGAGGAAAGAAAAAAAGATAAAATCTCCAATCTTTTAAAACAGATAGAAAAAGGTGTGAAGGGGGAAATAGTAATTTTATTTAACTTGAAGTGATCTCAGCTGGTTTTCTATCTGCAAAAGCCTATTGTATTTTGCAACTCTTTCTCCTCTTGCCGGTGCCCCGAATTTGACATAGTCGGCTGATACTGCTACCGCAAAATCGGCAATAAAGTCATCGTTTGTCTCACCGCTTCTGTGAGATACGATAATTTTTAATCCTCCCTGTCTTGCCATTTCGGAAACCGCAAGAGCTTCTATTACCGTTCCTATCTGATTTGGTTTAATAACAATTCCTGTTATTGCTTTTTTTGCAATCGCTTCCTGCAACCGGAAAGGGTTGGTTGCTGTTAAATCATCTCCTATAATAATGGTCTGCTGAGACATTTGCGTACTTAACTCCTGCCAGCCCGACCAGTCGTCCTGAGCCAAACCATCTTCAAGATAAAGCAAATGATAGTCGTTATTTACCATAACATAAAAGGATACCATGTCTTTTGAAGATAAATCTGAAGATCTGTCTTCTATTTTATATTTCCCGTCGTCAAAAAAATTATCAGAAGCGCTGTCCAAACCTATAAACATATCGAAACCCATTCTTAAATTTGACTGCTCTATAGCCTGTTTAAGCAAAAGCAGGGCGTCAACGTTTGTTGCAAGCTTGGGAGAAAAACCTCCTTCAAGCCCAACCAGCGAAGAAAGGTTGTTTGTCTGAATAATTTTTTTAAGAGCACTGTACACATTAGCTCCAAGTTCAAGACTTTCGGGAAATTTTTTGGAAGACGCAGGAATTACCAAAAATTCCTGAAAATCTAGATTTCCCTCTCCGTGTTTTCCTCCGTTTATTAAATTAAAACAGGGGATTGGAATTTTAAGAGTTGTTGTACTGTTTTTAATATATTCCCGGAGATATAAAAATAACGGAAGCGACATGCTTCTTGCCGCAGCCTTTGCAACTGCCATTGAAACCGAGAGAATTGCGTTAGCACCATATTTTGTTTTTGCTTTTGTGCCGTCCATCTCAATTAATCTTTTATCTATTTCCTGCTGACCGTTTGCTTCAATACCAACAAGAACGGGCGCAATAATCTTTTCCACATTTGAAATGGCTGTTAATACACCGTTTCCGTTGTAGCGTTTTGGGTCGTTATCCCTTAGCTCGTACGCCTCGTATTTTCCTACAGACGTTCCGGAAGGAACAGAAGCAATTCCTATGGCTCCATCTGCCAACACTACAGCTGTTTCAAGAGTTGGCTGGCCTTTTGCATTTAAAATCTCACGGGATGTTATCAGTTTAATTTTTGCCATTTATCTTCTGAGTAATTCTTTTTCGGCATTTAAAAGTAAATTTCTGGTTAAATCTATAGCATCGGGAGATACGGATACGCTTGTTATTCCCCATTCAACGACTTTTTTTACAAGTTCGGGATATGTAGAAACTGCCTGGCCGCACATAGAAGAAGTAATATTATATTTATGTGCAGTTTTAATTGTATGCTCAAATGCCCATAAAGCTGCGGGGTTCATTTCGTCAAATTCATTTGCAACCTCCGGATTGTCTCTGTCCGTTCCTAAAATAAGCATTGTAAGATCGTTTGACCCTATGGAAACACCGTCTATCCCTATCTCAATAAATTTATCAAGCATTATTACGTTTGAAGGTATTTCTACCATCATCCATATTTTGAAAGTAGGGGAGCGTTCCAGCCCCGAGTCGTTGATAATTTTTTTTGTTTTTTCAAGCTCCTGCACCGTTCTTACAAAGGGAATCATAACCCACAGATTTTTCAAACCCATTTTATTGCGTACTTGTTTTATTGCGTCAAGTTCCAGCTTAAATACGTCGCTGTCGTGAATATACCTAAAAGCACCTCTAAATCCAAGCATAGGGTTTGGCTCGCCTGGTTCGTAATCTTTTCCGCCTATAAGGTTTTTGTATTCATTTGTTTTAAAGTCAGAAGCCCTGTATACAACAGGACGTCCATCAAAAGCCCTGCAAAACATTGCTAAATCGTTAGCAAGTTTTTCAATATATTGCTTGCTTTTTCCGTCTTTTATCATTTTTTTTGGGTGCACTCCTATTTCTGCCATCATAAACTCTGCACGCAAAAGTCCGACACCGTCTACATTTTTTTGCGCAATGTTTCCGGCAAGGCTTGGTTCCGCTAAGTTTACGTAAAGTTTTGTAGCAGTTTTAACGTTTGTATCAAAAACTTTATTTTCTACATCTTTTTGCGAAAATCCCCCGCTGTATACTTCACCTTTAATGCCGTTTACGGTTACTATATGTCCTGCTTTTAGCTTAGAAGTGGCATTTTCTGTTCCAACTACAGCAGGGATTCCAAGCTCTCTTGAAACAATTGCTGCGTGAGAAGTTCTTCCCCCGAAATCCGTTACGATAGCGCAGGCTTTTTTCATTGCCGGAACAAAATCCGGATTTGTCTGGGGAGCGACTAAAATATCGCCCGGCATAACTTTTCCTATTTCTTCTGCACTTTTAATAATTTTAACAGGACCCGAAGCTATTCCGGGACTTGCCGGATCTCCTTTAACCAGAAGGGCACCAAGCTTGCCCGCATCTATATCTTTAAAAACAGCCGTCTTTGGGTTTTGTATTGTTGTAACCGCTCTTGTCTGAACGATATAAACCTTGTTTGCCTCTATTGCCCATTCTATATCCTGCGGAAAATAGTAATGCTTTTCAAGATCTTTTCCGAGTTTGGCAAGTTTTTTTATTTCATCTATTGTAATTTTTTGTATATCCCGTTTATGTTTATTAAGGGGTATTTTTTTATTTCCTGCTTTATCCTTAATCATAATAAGTTCCTGGGAAGATATTTTTTTATTTATTACTTCCAAAGTATTTTTATCTACTTCGTAATGGTCCGGGGTAACTTCTCCCTGAACAATTAGCTCTCCAAGACCGAATATTGCTTCTACTATGACTTTAGATTTGTCGCCGGTTATAGGATCAATAGTAAACATTACCCCCGACTTTTCAGACTCTACCATTTTCTGGACAACAAGCGCTATGCCTACTTTTGTATGATCAAAATGCTTTTGATGTCTGTAAAATATTGCCCGTGCATTAAAAAGAGAAGCCCAGCCTTTTTTAATGGCGTCTATCAAAACAGCGTCTCCTTTTACGTTTAAAAAAGTTTCCTGCTGGCCTGCAAAAGACGCGTTTGACAAGTCTTCGGCTGTTGCTGATGAGCGTACGGCAACCAGCTCCTCATCCAGTGTGTTTCCTAATTTTTTATAGGCGGAAATTATTTCCCTAACGAGGTTTTCAGATAAATTCCCGTAAATGATTAATTTTTTAATATGTCCGGAAGTTTGTGATAAGGATCTTTGATCATTAAAGTTTGCAGAAGATAGTAAATGCTTTATTTTTACAGATAAGTTATTTGTTCTTAAAAAATCATAGTAGGCGTGGGCTGTAACTACAAAACCGCCGGGGACTGGAAAACCTGCGTTAACCATTTCGCCAAGATTAGCACCTTTTCCGCCTACAGACGATACATCATTTTTATCTATCTCTTTAAACCATGCAATATTATGGGCAGAAATTGACATAGCTTTATTATGAGATTAATTTAGAAAATTTTCAATGGGGGTTATTTCTTAACCTTGTTAAATAAAGCTATGCTTTAATAAAGTCATTTAACAGGGTGGAGTTGTTGTTTAAAATAATCTACCCAGGGAATAAGGCTTGGGTCTTCATTGTATAATATTCCAAGATAAAAAGTAACAAAACTTCCGAAAGAAAGAACACTTAGTACCTGCGATAAAGATGATGAGCCTTCCGGCATATATTCGAGCCATTCTATATTGTTTTTAGAAATTACATCTTTTGTATGCTCTACTCTTTTTTTAACGGAAGGGGAGTAAAGATCTGAATTTAAGAATAAAACTTTTATTTTTTTATCCAAAGGATATTTTAATCCTTCCATAAGATGATGATTTAGTTCCGGAATTTGGGAAAATGCGGAAAAACTTTTTGACGTTTCGTTAAACTGGTTTCTGATTATATGTGCGTTTCCCTCCAGAAATTCCGCTGAAAAAATAACCGGTATAAATCCCCTAATTTTTTGTGAAATATCTATAGATGTTTCCTTAATTGCATTTATATTATCTTCGAGCTCTTTTTTTGCAGTATCAAACTCTTTTGATAAATTATTAATAACTCCAAGCTTATTAAGCAAAGCGAGAGTTCCAAACACCGTATATCCGGTGCCAAGTCGCGGCTGTCCCGAAGGATTATTTTTAGGATCAAAAATATAGTAGAATGAGGAACTTTGTGTAAGAAATTCTCCCAAATCTCCTCCAGTTGTAATTCCCGAAATCTTTGCATTCTTTTTTAAAGCTTCTTTTGCCGACGCCAAAGTTTCTTCAGTAGAGCCACTGTAACTTATTAATATGACAAGTGTCTCTATATTTACAAAATAGGGAAGTGTATAATCATTATTTATATAAATTGGGAGAGATATATCATTTTTTAGTAGTGATTTTGCAACATGCCCTCCGTATGCGGACCCACCCATTCCCGAAATTACGATATTTTTAATGTTTTTTAAATCCTCAGGCGGGTTTATATTTTTAAAATCGTCCAAAACCTGCTTAACCTGATCTGCGAGTAAGCCGGTCGATCCGTATACGTCTTTGGGGTCCAAATGTTTAAATGTTAATGGATTATTTAAGTCAATCATATTAATTTCCGGTAGAATCCCAGTCTCTGCTTACAACATCAAACTTATCCAGTTTTTCTTTAAATATGGCTTTTATTTTATCTAAACTCTCTTGAGTTTTTGCCTCAAAACGAAGTACTAAGGTTGGTGTGTTTGAAGATGCTCTGACCAACCCCCATCCATCATCAAAATAAACTCTTGCGCCATTTATATCAAAAACTCTATTTCCATCCTCTTTAAATTCTTCAGTCAGTTTTTCAACAACATTGTATTTATCTTCGTCTGTGGTTTTTACCTGGATGGTAGGAGTTGAAACGTAATATGGAGTGCCCGCAATAATATCCGATAATGGTTTATCTTGCGTTGATAAATACTCCATCATTTTAAGTGCCGCAAACAATCCGTCATCAAAGCCATAAAAATCATCAACAAAAAATATATGGCCGCTCATTTCTCCCGCCATTGCGGCTTTTTCCTTGGCAAGTTTTGATTTTATATAGGAATGGCCGGTTTTCCACATAATAGGTATTCCGCCGTGAGCCTTTATGTCTTCTGGGAGCGCTTCGGATACTTTTACGTCAAAAATTATTTTTGCCCCTGGGTGTTTTGATAAAACTAATCTGGATAACAAAATTATATAACGGTCAGGCCATATTGTATTGCTTTTTTCATCAACTAAACCGAGCCTGTCTCCATCGCCGTCAAAAGCAAAACCAAAATCACAGCTGTTTGCAACTGTTTGCTTTCCGGTATCTTCCATCATAGCCGTACCATCAGGATTTGGAGTGTAGTTAGGATAAGCGGGGTCTACGTTTGTAAAATGCTCCACAATTTCTGATCCTGTTCGTTTTAAAGTCTCAACATACACAGGTCCCGCTGTACCATTCCCGGTATTTACTAATATTTTAAAATTCTTTGTAATTTTTACTCTTGATAATAAGTCTTTTATGTATGGCTCAACTATATCTTCTTTTCTGACCGCTCCTTTTCCACCTATAAAGTCCTCCTTGGCAATTATGTCATAAACTTCGGAAAGCTCATCCGTTAAAAGTGTGTAAGAAAGATCTGACCCAAGCTTTACTCCATTCCATCCAACCGGATTATGGCTTGCTGTGACTGTTACTAATCCTTTTACTTTTAAATAATATTGAGCCCAATATCCCATTGGAGTTGTAATAGTTCCTATATCTATTACGTTAATTCCGCACTCCGTTAGTCCTTTAATTGCATTTGCATGAAAACTTTCCGAAGTACCTCTTGCGTCGTGGCCAACAACGGCTGTGTCGATGCTATGTTTACGGAGGTATGTGCCAAACCCTTTTCCGATGTAATACATTGAGAGATCATTAAGTTCATCGTCTGCTTCGCGGCCTCTAAGGTCATATTCGCGAAACATTGTTTTTTTGAGCTTTGGCATAATGTTATCTTATAAATCAGACAAAAAAATGTCAATATTTTTATCTAAAGATAGGGGAGTAAGGCCGAATTTTGTTTGATAATCTATTATATATAAATTTTTGTAGATAATAAGTAGTTTTTCTTTACTAAAAAATCTTGCCTGAGACTTAAGTTTGCCAATTTGCCATGGAGCAAGGCGTTTCATTTCATCTATTTTATCTTTCCCTTCATCTAAAACGCCAAGCAGAAGCCTAAACTGCCTTATTATCATAAAAAAAATAAGCTCAACTGCCATTGTGTTTTTCAGCTGATGAAAAAGCTCATTTGAGTGAAAATTTCCGGGCTTGATACTGTCTAAAAAAGAAAATAAAACCTGCGGGTAATTAAAAAGCTTAATCTCCGCAGAATTAAAGGAAGAAAGATAGGATTTTGTAAGTTCTTTATCTTCCCAAAATAAAATATTTACCTTTGAGTTTTTATTTAGGTAGTCTGAAATTTTTTTAAATTCGTTTGAAACTGTTTTAATATTTGAAAAAAAATTTTCTACAAAAACGTTTTTCTCATCGGAAAAAAGTGTGTTTCCTTCAAAAGTTTGAAAGAGAGTATTATAATCGAAATCCTTTCCGTCAAAAACTTTGTGATTATTTAACTTACTTCGAAAATCAATATAGAAATTTCTGGAAGTTACTATGTCGTCTCCGTGAACAATTGTTATCATACTTTACTTTTATAAATATCAAATAACTTATTTGCGGTTTTTCCCAAATGTCTGCTTCTTGTCCTGTGGGGAACAAGTGCGCCGGAAAAATTATTCGGAATGTGCAAAAGTTCATGTATAAGCACTTTGGATTTTTCGTCTCCGTTTAGATTATCGTAGTATTTTGAAAGCACCTCTATTACATAATGCGGTTCAAGCTTTAATGCCCGCTGAAAAATTTTTGGCATAGACCAAATTCTTGCGTATGCACGGGATTTTGAACCGTTTGTACGAAAACAGTGGATGTTATTTGCCTTTATGTGGGGAAGACTTAATGCCTTAAGAATTTTTATTATTTCTTTTTTTACATCCTCAGCTTCTTCCCACTCGAGTTTAGTACTTTTCATTAGAAATTATTAATTAGAAATTAGAAATTAAATTCGCAAAGCGAATTTATGTGTGCTTATCTGCAACATACGAAGCAGCATATGCATAAGGTTTTGTCTTTGCTACAAAACCATTTCCTGTAACCATTCCGACAACTTCTTTAATCATATTTCTTGTGTCTCCGTGTTCTCCAATATCAACGTGAATTTCAAGATTATAGTTTGGCACGGAACCGTTAAGTGTCTTTTTAAACAAAGGCACAAAAATTGAAGCAAAAGTAAGAGAAATTATAGTTTCGGCATAAATTTTTTCCCGAAGACTGTGAATGTTTTTCTGTTCCTGCCGTCTCCAAAAGTATTTACCGCCAAATCCTTTTCTGTGTATTAAAATTGCTGTTACAAGACTAATTGTGCTGGTAAACTTTGCACTGTCTTTTCTTTTCTCATGGGAATCTGTACCTATTACAAGGCTGTACTGTGCATCCGGGTCTTCTTCCAAAAAAAGTTTAATCTTTTCTATAACTTCTTTGATATTTAATATTCCGTGGCTATAGCTATGAAAAATTTCATCTGTTAGGGTATTATTCATAAACGCAATACTAAATTATAGCACAGGGTTTCAAATGTTAAGAAGCCATTTAAAAAAGTTTTTGCTGTTGTTGTTTAATATATTATAAACATTTTTTTTAAGTTCTTCGGTAAAATATTTAGTTTTCAATACTACACTTCTTGCGGTTGACTGTATGGTTTTTGGCTCTTCCTGAGGCTTTCCCTTAGGCTTTGAGAAAGACATATAATTATCAAACAAAGTATTTTTTTTATTATCCGTAATAAAAGAGAACTGCCTGAAGGGCCCTTGTTCTGCCTGAAATATAAATGGTGTTACTGCAACAATGTTTTCATCATCCCAAACTTCCGAAAACGCCTGTTTATAATATTTGGATTGTGTTACAAGGTCAATTGTTTCGGATGACCACCCCGTTTCTGTAATAAAAATTGGGAGTTTTTTACCGGTTGTTTCTACTATTAAATCCTGTTGGTATTTAAATGAATAAATCCCGTTTACTCCCAAATAAGAAGGGTGTGAAGAAAATGCCGGATTGGGATATGCGTGAACCGAAAGCCCGTCAATTTTTGCAAATATACCCGGTGTTTCCTTATTCATCTGACGCATGTAGTTAAATTGATTGACAGATTTTTGGTAGATATCTGCTGAGGCATTATCCAGCCCCCCCATAATAATGAAAAAATTATCGCTTCTTTGTTTAAAAATATCTACAGAGTAATCTAAAATTCTTGCGTATTCAGCAGGATCGGGAACCCCGCCCCATTCATCCCCTCTGTTTGTTTCGTTAAAAATTATTATGTATCTATTTTTAGTCGGCCATTCGAGTGAATTTAAAAAATTTGCAAAATCAATTATGTAGTATTTACTCGGGATTTCCCAGGAACCTTCTATAAAATAATCTCCCTCAGTTGCAATCCTAACAATTGGAATTATCTTAAGCCTTGCAGCGTCATCCATAAACTTCTGCCACTTTTCCAGATTTTTATCGGAAGCTCTAACCGGTATGGTAACATAGCCCCATTCTCCTCCGTTTGAATTTACTAAATGCGCGGCTTCTCCTATTTCTTCCGGAAACAGAATATGTATGCCGAATTTATTGTTTGGAACAGAAAGCGGGTCATAAACTGCAAAGGAGGAGCTCATTGCTGACAAAAATATGAAAATAAAGAAAAATATTAATAAAAAAAACTTTTTCATTTCCTGAATATTTTACATCAATAAGCGGGAGTAATGCTACAAAGGATACCTTGCAAAAATTCC
>Ga0210057_1007127_pt1 | contig 13672 bp, 16 predicted proteins | sample CryGeyCG2114_010_2_FD_183968 | JGI IMG/M metagenome (GOLD analysis project Ga0210057, IMG submission 183968) | Groundwater microbial communities from aquifer - Crystal Geyser CG10_big_fil_rev_8/21/14_0.10 (SPAdes) (version 2) | ecosystem: Environmental > Aquatic > Deep subsurface > Groundwater ... | reverse complement strand
GCATATCTACGCTGACGACGGCCTGGAGAAAATAGTGGTACCTGTAGGTGTCACCGTCAAACCGCTTGACGAAATGCCTGATGAGCGCATCGCCAAGCTGTTGGTGATCACCTCTGATCTTGATGAGCGCCGGGTCAAGCACTTACTGAACGACATCATTGGTCAGCGCCTACCTAGCACACACATCGTCAAGAGCTACAGGCCGTTCCTCAAAGCCTGGACAGCCACCTCGCAGAGAAAGGCACCAAGCACCTGGCAGCACTGCGGCTGGCCCAGCTGCTAGGCCTGGAACCCGATCAGATCGTCGGCATTGGCGACAACCACAACGACTACCCACTGCTGACTGCCTGCGGTTACAAGGTGGCGATGGGCAATGCCCCCGACGAGCTCAAGGAGATCTCCGACTGGGTAGCGCCGCCGTATTGGGAGGACGGGGTGGCGGAGGCGATTGGTAGGCTAATGAACCAAAGCTCAACTTGCTCACTTGACACGACTATTAAAGGTGCTAGCCACACATCATGCTCTTGATACTTTCAAGCGGTTAATATGTCCCTCAAACCTGTTCGCTACTCCATTGCAATGTCGGATTTGACCCAAACTTGACTCTCAAGTGTCCAGATACGTCCTCAGCACTTGCTTTTGGGCTCGAAGCGCCGCAGGCGTGCCCAACTGGGAGCGCCAGTTCTCAATTGGTACCTGAGCGAGTATGTAACTGAGCAGCGCCTCGGCTTCAGGGTCGACGAGGTAGTAGGTTTGTGTCAGCAGGTGAATTGTGTTGACAGCATTAATCAGAATATGACGGTAGGTATCGAGGGCTTCGATCTGAACCTGCAGAAGTACCGATCCAGACAGAGTTGTTGTGGTTAGACCAAGAACTTCAAGAAACTCTTGGGTTAGAAACTGATAATAGGGGTATTCACCGTTGGTAACAGGGCTGAAGTTGGCACTTGGGCCATCTGTTCCCAACCTAACCAGCAGTTCGGCCTTGGCACGGGGCAGCGCCCGTTTGAGAGCGTAGTCGTGGCTAACACCTCTAAAATCTTGAGGGTCATGAATCTTCCTTTGATACAACAGGTCGTATTTGTCCCATGGCGAAAACCCGCCCCAGATGGTGTTGTAGCGGTCGAATTGCTGATCCAGCACTGACTCAAAAACCTTGTCAAAAGCGTGTCGTAGTTCGTGGCGCACATTCTGCTGATTGAGAAACTCATCATGCTGATCGAGGGTGAAAATCACGGGTATCTTCACGATTGTTCCAGGTTGGGTGGGCAGGGGCTGAGGTACCGTTTTTCTGGTATATGTACCACTACTGCCCGAAGAACAGCCCAGTGCTTGATAGTCTTCATCCAAACTAATCATTAAGCCCAACGCAAACGGAACAGCCATCACTTGGATTTTCCCTTGAGCTTTTTGCCCTTCTGTCAGAGTACTAAATACCTGCTTGCCAACTTGTTGAAGCTCTTCAGGTGTCCAGTCAATCAGGTGCTTAGCTTTGAAAGAGGCGTCACTCCTTTCCGGTTTGAATTTAAGGTAGTAAAGATACTGAAGTAGATGGTAGGCGTCACGGTGATCTTCAATCAGTTGCTGAGCAAACCGCAGAGCAGTATCCGCATCAGGGAGCGTTGGCAGTAACTGCTCAACGGCTTGGTTGGCATACTTGACGTTTGGTGAGAGGTGAGGTTGATAAAGCAGTCCGTTTTCAAACGCTTCTCCCATGAATGCCGCCATTATCAGCCTTGTTTTCGCCATTATCAGCCCTGTTTCGACTTGGCGCGACTTATCCCGATCGCTATTTGTGGGCGCAAGCTCGCTCTCGTGCTCAGGACTCTGGCTGGCTCTCGATAAAATTCGTTCGTAAACTGACATCAACTCATGATTATAAACTAGTCATGTGTTGATAGCATTTGATCCGATCTTGAATTAAGCAGCCGGATTTTTACTTTGAGGTTGGTATTTTGAAGCCTGAAGAGATCACGCGAGTTGGGTACATCGACTTGCCAGACTACCAACACGACGCTGTCTACATCATAGACACCAAAACAAGCGACAAGAGCTTCGAGCAATATCTTGACCTAGAAAAGAATCAACATAGCCGTTGGGCAGTGCCTTTTACCTATGTGGAAGCAGGCGCATCGTCAACACGCTCTACCAAAGTAGTTTTTGAGACGTCGCGTATAGAAAGTTATTTCAATGCTGGTGTTGGTTCAGGTGAGCACAACTCGTCTTGACTTGCGGTTTGGTCTTGCCCAAGTGGTGAGCTAACCGAGGGTGTTAGCGGCACCGTAACTACCCCTCAATGATGAGCTTACCTTCCATCCCCAGATGCCGATGGTTGCCGACGCTGCAGTAGAAAAAGACCTCGTCCTGCTCGAAGTCCTCCGGAATGGTGAAGGTGACAGAGTCTGTCTGGCCGGCAAAGATCCGCTCACTGCGCACGTCCAGCTCATCGATCACAAAATCGTGGACATTTTGAGTACTGTCCACTTTGACAGTCACGGCCTGGCCGCGTTTGACTCGGATCTCCGGCTGGGAAAACTCGAAGTTGCTCAGTTCCAGCACCACGACGGCTTGTTCGTCAGAAACTTCAGCTTGCTGAGAGGTAACGTCTGGGTTGTTCGGGACGCTGGGACGTTGGGCTTGAGTGCAGGCGGCCAAGATGAGCGAAGTAGAGACCAGCGCGGCCCCGGTGATGGCCAGACGGCCGGCAGGCAGTGGTGGCAGAAGTATCATCGCAAAAACTCCAGTCGCGCTTTAAGTGTAGCTATCATAATCAAGGAGGCGGTCGTCGGCAAGAGTCAGGTTACAGGTCAGGTTGCTACCAGCGACACTGCCGGCTGAGGCCAGTTAATGAGCTGGTGCGTGTTGCGCCACCGCCCGATTATGACTACACTACGTAGTATGAAGGCAACGGCGGCCACCGGACCAGGATCTCTGGAGCAACTAGTGCTCAATACTTTATGGGAAGGACGCCGATTAAGCTGTGGCCAAGTGCGCCAGTCACTGGGCCGCCGGCACCGAAAACGACTGGCCTACACTACCGTGCTGACGGTCCTTGACCGGCTGTACAAAAAAGGAGCGGTGGACCGGCACAAAGAAGGCAGGAAGTTTGTGTATCGGCCAGCGGCCAGCAGGCGCTCGTACGTCAAGTCTTTGATCCAGGGTACCGTCCGCGGCTTAGTCCATCGATATGGCCAGGAAGCGGTGGTGGCTTTTATTGAAGAGGCTGATGAACTGACAGAGCCCCCGGCTAGTGATGGGAAAGGTGATGGGGGTGGCGGTGAAAGTGCTGGGAAGGGTGACGGGAAGGGCGACGGGCGATGATCATCACCCGGACGCTGGAAGCCTGTTCACTGGCGGTCAAACTGTTGTCTTCGTACTTGATAGCGCCACGGCAGCTGCTGTGGGTAGCAGTGGTGTGGTTGGGAGTGTGGGTAGGACTGTCCGTGGCTAAAACGCTCGAGGTCAGGCGCGGCCGAGCTCGGTTGGTGGTCAGGTCCGGCAAACTGCACTGCTACTTGCTATCGGTCTGTATTCGCTTGGGCCTGCCGGCCCACCAGGTTCAGCTGTTTAGCTCTCGCCGACCGGTGGCGGTAGTGTCGGGGTTACTGTCCCCCAAGATCACTGTCAGTACCGGGCTAGTGAGCAGTTTGGAGAGGTCTGAACTAGAGGCGGTGTTACTGCATGAGCGCTACCACCTTGAGCACGGCCACGTGTTGCTGAGGTGGGTACTCGGCGTAGCGGCTCGGACAGTAGTGTTTTTGCCAAGTTTGGGCGATGTGGTCCGGTACTGTCGAGACTGGTGTGAGTTCAGGGCGGACAGGTACGCTTCCCGAGCACAAGGAACCGACCGGTTTTTGCGCCAGGCCCTGGCCAAGTCCGCCGCTGTCCAAGGCGGTGGGCAAAGTTTCTCGCTAAGGCAGATTGGCCTGAGCGAACCGGCCTTCGCGGCCGCCAACATCACCGAGCGCGTTGGCTGGCTAAGCGGGGTGGGTGGACCGCGGCTGCGGCTGTCACTGCGAAAGTTAACGGTATCTGGACTGATAGTCTTGGCTATGTTTGCGTACGGTTGGTTGTATGGCCGTGTTGAGGCGCTCGGGCACGACCCGACGGCTGTCAGGCTGTGCGCGCAGGCCGGTGAAGCACCGGCGGCCAGCCGCCAATCAGTCCCGGCTTCTTCCAGTCCGGTCCCTGCCAGTTCGTCGTCAACAGACCAGTCGTTGTTGTTAATGTCTAGCTTTCAGCCATAATGGCAATGGCCTGAGGCGCGGCAAGCGAAGTATCAAGGCGGACCATCGAAAGCGAACCATCAGCTTGACGATGCCGAGGATAAATACTACACTTTGTAGTAATAGTGGGTAATCAACACATTTTTTAGAAAGCCTCTCATGCCAAACAATCAAGCCTACTCTTTCCGATCAAGTATGTCGTTCCTCAACCGCCACTTTGCCCTACTGGTGATCGGGGCGCTGCTGTTCGCGGGCGGTTTCCTGGTAGGGTCGCTGAGGACCGAGAACCAGCTGTTAAGTCAAGGCGGCGAACCGTCCAGGTCAGCTGGCACGACCGCGGCGGCCGGCACTGCACCAGCCCAGCCACCGGCGCCAGCCCCGGCCAACGTGAGCGGCATGCCGGAGCTGGCCGACCAAGACCACGTCCGTGGGGCAGACAACCCGTTAGTGACGCTAGTAGAGTACTCCGATTTTGAATGCCCGTTCTGCCAGCGCTTCCACCCGACTATGAACCGGGTGCTGGCAGAGTACGGTGACCAAGTGGCCTGGGTATATCGACACTTCCCTCTGAGTATCCACGCCAATGCCCAGAAAGCTGCCGAAGCGTCTGAGTGCGTGGCCAAGCTAGGCGGTGAAGAAGCATTCTGGAACTTTAGCGACTTGTACTTCGAGCGGACCACCTCGAACGGCACCGGCTTTCCGTTGGATGGACTGGCCGATCTGGCGGCAGAAGTGGGTGTTGACGCCGCGGCTGTTCAGACATGCCTGGATAACGACGAAATGGCCGACCGCGTTCAAGAAGACGTTGACGGTGGGGCGCGAGGCGGGGTGACCGGCACTCCGGGCACGATCGTGGTGACCGATGGCGGTCCTCAGGAGCTCATCCCCGGTGCTTTGCCCTATGAGCAGGTGAGCCAGGTAATAGACCGCTACTTGTAGCTAGGACCAGTTTCTACCTGCTGGCGGCTAACTGCCTAGCAGTTCCTCAAAAAAGGCGATGTCTCGGGCCACTACCGTGTTCCAGTCCGGCTGGAGGTTGTGATCGGCGCCGGGGTACTCGAAGTAAGTAAGTTCGATGGGCTCGAGCAAGGCTGCGGGAGTGCCGTCGGTGAGCTGAGTGCCGTCAGCGGAATTGGTGGCGGTGCCTGGGCTGGGTACGTTGTCCGCAGCCGATTGGACGGCCAAACCATCCGCTCGATTCTCCATGATCTGCAGCCGACGATCGTTCTCGGCCGCTACTTTGTCCACCAGCTCGTCGCTCCATTCTTTGAGGGCGGCTTGGTCTGCCCCGCCGTGGTGGAGCTGGATCGGCCCGACCAGCCGGTCCAGGTGCCGCGTCAAACTAAACTCAAAAACATCGTAGACCTGTTCAAACTCGGCCAGCCAGGCTCGGGCTGCCTTGCCCTCGTCGTCGTGCTCGTCGCTGAAGAACAAGATAGAGTATGGAAACGGTGCGGTCACCGGCGCCCACAAACTGGTGGGGTAGGGCTGCTGAAGGATTTCGAGGACGCTCAGGGCTATCTGACCGCCGTTGCTGTGGCCCCACAGCCCCAGTTGGCTGCTGGCCGCCACGAACGGCTGGTCGTCGCTGGTGACGCCAAACTGCTCGACGCTCTTGAGAAGTTCAATGATGTTGATTGGCTTGACGAACCGAGCTTCCCAAGGATCGACAGGCTCTGGGGCGCTGTTGCCGAAGCCAAAAAAATCAGGGGCCAGCGTGACCAAGCCGGCTTCGGCAAAGATCTCGGCCGCTCGCCGGGTACCCACCCCTGGCTGGTAGATCTCCGGCGGCACGAAGCCGCGAACCATGACCACCACTGGCGCCGGCCGCTCGGGATCAAGTCTTACTGGCACCGTTAGCCGACCGCTCATCGGCTTGCCCATAGTCAGGTACTCAAACTCATAGGCCCTAAAGGTGTTTTCTAAAGCCAGGGTTTTGGTGATCCGGATGGGAGCGGCCCGGTAGCGGCGCTGGGCCAAGTTGTCAAAACTGTACTCCAGCAATGGCCGCGGCACCGGCGAAGGCAAGCCGCTGAGCTTGAGCGGTGACAGCAGGCCTGACGCCCCCGACAGGATGTCATTCGAGCTGGCCCACCAGCCCAACACAAAGGATCCGGCGGTGGCAAACATCACCGCCGCTAAGAAGAACAACACGACTCGCCAGGACATAGTAGTAGTATTAGACCTGTCGCCAAGTAATAATCATCGCTCTTTTGGGCCCACATACACCACCTCAAACAGGATCTTGTCTGGAGACTCGAACATGATTTGGTAGTAAGTACTGTTTTCATCGCTGGCATACTCGAGCCTATGCCTGGGGGTACCAAACAGCATAGGCACCCTCAAGCTTTCAAGTAGTTCTCGGACGGCATCGACATCCTGACGCTCAGCCGTGCCCAGCGCCAGGTGATTAATACCTTTGGCGTCGTAGTTGGCACTGTCGTCGCCGTCAGTCTTGACCAGCCACAGGTCACCGTTGGTTTGGCTGTGGTATCCCACCACGTGATCAGCCGCAACGATCACTTGCCAGCCCATAAACTCCAGCAGTTGTTGGTAAAAAGACAAGTTGGCAAACTCGATGTTGAGTTGGAGGTGGGAGAAGTAGGTTTTCATGTCGTCAACCGATTGTACCTTAGACGACGTAGAGAACTGGTTTAAAGTCATCAGCACCAATCGGTGCTTGCGCAGCGGATCGCCGTTAAAAGTGTGGTACAAAATCAGAGTGAATACTTTTGATACAATTCGATGGTGATGACAACTATGAACCGGGTGGCCAGCACCCTCTACCGTTCGGCCTCCGCCTGTGCCAACCGGTTGCCCCGCCGCGGCATCAAAACACTGTACCTAACCATAGTAGGCCTGGGACTGGGCTTTGGATTTTCCGTGACGGTGTTTAGCCAACCGGGAATGACCGCCGCCCAGGACCAGGGAGTTTTTGACCGGCCCCACCAGGCAGTCACAGCCACTTCCTTAACGCTGGAGACAACCGTCGCCAATCAGCCGGTAACTTCGGCGCTCACCCCGGGCTTGGTGCCGCTGTGGAAAAGCAAGCAGGTGGTCCACACCGTCGGCTCGGCCGGCTTGGGAGAGGCGGGCACGGTAGTGCTGGCAGTGGGTGGGCTTAATCCTGCCCACCAGCCGGTAACTAAGCTATCTCTGGGCGAGCAGATCACCCTGACCGGTACCAACCAGGGACGCTACCGCTTCACGGTGGTGGAGCTCTATCGTCGGTCTTTCGGGGAACTTAACTTGGCTACCACACATCAGCGGCCTACCCTGGTGCTGTACACCCCCAGCTCGTTGATCGACACCAACGTCAATGTTGTCATCGGTCGTTAATAGACCTGTCGCCAAACAACATCTTTTTTGATAACAGGTTTAGTGAGACCGCCAGGCAGAAATCAGCGTAGAAATCAGCGGTAAGTCGAGCGAATTTCGAAGAGAATATAGAAGCCGATCAGCGTGGAGATCACCAGGCCGAAAATACCGCCCAGCCCAAAAACCACTCCGACCACCGACTGGGCCAAGCCAATCACTGTTACCCAAAAGAGCAACGCCCAGCCGCGCCGACTGTGCTGGCGCAGCGGAGTGAAAGCCAACAGCATCAGCGCGCCGATGATGACTTGGAGCACACCGACGATTGTCAAGTAGTTGGGATCAAGCGTCACACCCACCTGGGCGGACAGGCCTTCCAGCACGGTCCCGCCGCGAACGCTGCCCAGGGCAGACAGGCCGCCGAGGGTGTTAAGCACGCCAAACAGACCGGCTACCCAGGGGGCGATGCTGACCATGAAGCTGACGATGCTGTCGGGCAAGTGAGGAGCGTTTTTAAAGTAACGGCCGATCGAGTCAACGAACTTGATGGCGGGCGCGCCCCATAAAAATTCAAGCCGAGAAAACATACTACCCTTTTTGAGTACCTGGTACCAGTATAGCGGATCGGGGACAGCCTGTCAGGGGACAGCGAGCAGGGACAGTGAACGGTGTGTCACCGAAGGAGGTGAGCAAGACAGCAGGCAGGGACGGCCGGCCGGACACCACTGCCAATCTTGTACAATACGCGGATGGTTATGCCCTCAGTTTTAGTACCGATCCTGATGCTGGTGTTGATTGCCTTGTTGTTGTTGCTGATAGCACTACTGGTCTACATTTTGTTCGGCCTGTACATCACCGCCCAAGGACCACCGTTCGCGCCCAGTTCCGATGAGCGCGTCGAGCACATCTTACAACTGGCCCGCGTCAGGCCCGGCAAGCGAGTGGCAGACTTGGGCTCCGGTGACGGTCGAGTGCTGATAGCTTTGGCCTCGGCCGGCGTCCGGGCAGACGGCTACGAGATCAATCCCTGGCTGGTGTGGCGCTCGCGCCGCGCTGTCCGCCGGGCCGGTTTGGAGGACAGCATCGCTATCCACTGTGCCAGTTTCTGGAAAGCGAACTTGGGCCGTTACGACTTGGTGGTGATTTACGGCATCGGCTACATCATGGAGAACTTGGCCGCTAAGCTGGAGCGGGAGCTCAAGGACGGCTCCAAAGTGATCTCGGTTTACTTTGAGTTCCCCGAGTGGCAGCCCAAAAAGGTGTTGGGAGACGTTAGGCTGTACCAGGTGTGATGTACTTTGATTGTTTTAGTATCGAAGCAACGCAAGATTTTGATGACCAAAAAAATTACCATCGCCCTAGCAGTCTTGCTGGCAGTAGCGGCCTTTGGCTGGTTTGTTGGCCGGCCGCTGTGGGGCCGTCACCGCTGTGGTCAAATCAGAGAGAGCAAGCTCCAGAACCTGCGCGACAACAACGTTGATCTTGAGGACCCGCGCAATCAGTACCTGCTCAACATCGTCGACCACGAGAACATTTTTTGCGAACAGTTCTACGGACTGCGATAGGGTGGCCGGTCTAGCTGGTCACCAGTGCCGCTCGCCGTGGCGACAGCTTAAGTCATCAGCCGGTTTAGCGTCTTTACAACCGCGTTCATTTCGGATTTAATTTGGGTGATGTACCAATCTATTAACGAGCCGGTGACGGTGGTAGGCGTTTACCACCGCGGTCAGTTTACCCCGAGAAAATTCCGCTGGCAGCGGCGCCAGTACGTCATTGACGAGGTGACGCTGAGCTCAGACACCAAAGACGGCGGGGTTCGCAAGCGCCTGTACAGCGTTACCGCGGGGCCAAACGTCTACCGCCTTGAGTTCAACCGCGAGACCGAGCAATGGCAGTTGGCGGAGTTATGGGTGGAGTAGCGGTTGGGCGCGCCACCACCGAGCGTACCGCTGTCGGACCCACCACTGGGCGCACCACTATCGGTCACGCCACCGTCGATGGCGCCACCACCAAGCGCACCATCCTCCACGTTGACATCAACTCCTACTTTGCCACCCTGCTCCAGCAGGAAAACCCTCGCTTGCGCGGCCGGCCGATCGGCATCATCAAAGATGTTGGCCGCAGCTGCGTGATCGCCGCTTCCAAAGAAGCCAAGCAGCACGGTGTTCGGACCGGCAGCAGCCTGGTTGAAGCTCGGCGCCGCTGTCCGGGGCTGATGGCGGTGCCGGCCAGTTTTGACCGCTACCTTGATGCTACCAAACGTCTCCAGCGCATTTTTTTGGCGATAGCGCCGCCACCGAACGTCTACATCTTCTCGCTTGACGAAGCTTTCATCGACATCACTACTTGCCGCCGCTACCTTTACCGGCGGCCTCGCTGGGCTGCCGAGCGCCTTCAAGCAGACATCAAAGTAGAGCTGGGAGAGTGGGTGACGTGTAACGTGGGTATCAGCCACAACCGGCTGCTGGCCAAGATCGCTTCCGAGATCTCGCCCAAAGGCAGTGTCGCCGAGATCAGTCACGCCAACTTGGACGCGGTGCTGGCCAGCATCACTTTCAGTGATGTCTGCGGCGTAGGCTACCGCCTTGAGAAAAAACTGGCCAAGCTGGGTGTTAGCAGGCCGTACCAGCTTCGTTTTTACTCGGTGGCAGAACTGGAGCCGGTGGTCGGGCCGTTCTGGGCCAGGGAGCTGCGGCGCATAGCATACGGCCGGGAACCGCACGTACTGCGGTTGATCGACCGGCCCCAACCCCACATGAAGAGCGTCGGCCGCTCGATCACCGGCTATCGTTTGTACGACGACGAAGCCGAGATCCGCGCTATTCTGCTCAACCTGATGGAGGAAGTTACCGCTAAAGTCAGGCGGATGGGCCTGGCGGGGCGGCTGGCGTTTATCCGTCTCTACGGTCACGATGATTCCTGGGGCGCCCACCGTACGCTCCGCTACCACCTCCAGCGGACCGACCAGCTGTTTGAGGTACTGTACCGTCAGCTGTACCAGTCATGGCCGCGCCGCTTTCAGATCATTAAGTTTTGGGTGGGCTTGGGCCTGCTCCAGCCGGTCTCGACCGTCACGCCCTCGCTGCTGCCCCAGGACGGACAGCGCCAGGCGGTAGCTACCGCCGTCGACACCATCAGCCGCCGCTATGGACTGTTCACGGTTCGTTCGGGGGCGTTGCTCAACCAGCCGATAATTCGACCGGAAGTAACCGGCTACTTGGGTGACCGACAGTATCAACTTGAGCACGTTTGATATGATGTACCAAGATACAGTATGTGCCCGGGTGCAAACTCTAACCTAGCCTAGACCCGGGCATTTCCAGACCGCCAGGATATGTCAGCTAACCGAGAAACACTTGCTCAACTGGGACGTGGCCGCCAACTGCCCGACTCATCTTTGGAACCAAAAGAGTACTATCGGTTCGAGTCTGGAGAACCGAGCAGGCTTAGTCGTTCTAATGGGCAGGTCGATATCACTTTCGCGCTAGCGGCCGGTGCTGGTCCATCGCCATCGCCCGTTCAGCAGTTATTACTCACTCACGCGCCTGGCCAGCCGCGGCGAAGATTGGAAATTAACCAAGCTGAGATCGAGATAACAGACCTCAACAACTACTTTCTTGCCCAGGTCATGTTGAAAACATACCTCAATGGAGTTGCCTGCCGCTACCAACTTCAACACACCGCAGGCTGGAGGTTGAGCGGAGCGTACATCAACACTCTGGTTCTAGAACTGCGCCAACGACTTGCACGACAACTTAAAGTGCCTATGGAGTACGCGCACTGCCTACTAAAAACACACAGAAGGATAGGCATAGAGTTTACGCCGATTGCCCAGCCCGACACCGGCCAGACATTAGTCTTAGCTGGCGGAGACCTACTCTGGCTAGTCGGTACCAGCCTTCACATCAATCAACAAATGGTGGTCCTGAAACCTAGACTTGCCCAGACTATGTTAGTGTTGATGCGCCACCGTGGAGTAGTAATATCTCACCTAGATATTGAGTCTCAGGCAAACCACTTCGACGAAAGCTACGACCACAAGGCAGTAGCTCGCCGGTCTAAGGAAAAAATAACCAGCCTTAGAAAACTGCACCCGGTACTGAGAGAACATATTATTACCGTTTCTGGTAAAGGATACTTTCTTGAGTAATGGCTCATCTGGAAGAATCTTTACTGACACCGCTGACTCCTTGTGAGTTCAAAGGCTTGCTACCAGAGCTGGGTGCTGATCATCAAAACGGGTTCTGGGCGAATGGCCCGAACGGCTTGTTCTTAAAGTTTGCCTTGAGGGAAGTGCCAGGTTTAGCTCTGAGCGTACTTCAGCCTCTTATTTTTAGGCGCGACCCCGGTAGTGACCGCCGTGAATTTTGGCTACGGCTCGGCCAGGAGACAATCCAGCTCGAGGACCGGGAAAGTTTCTTCATGGCCATGTACATCTTTCACACCTTTCGCCAGGGGTACGCTACCTACTTTCAACTAGACAATCAGGGTCTCCCTGCTCCTGATAACATAGACGAAAACTTTGACCTGGATTCTGTCCGCAAAAGGTTGACTAATCACTCCGAAGTTTCCATCAAACAATCTCGCCAGCTGATTGTTCGTCATATAGAGCTAGGTATTGAGGCGGCGTTCATTGACCGGCGGGTGCGGGAGAACACGTTCCAGCTTGATAACGGTACCCTGTTGCGACTGCTTGGCAACAGGCTAACCATTGGTAACGACACCGTCTGGCTTAGCAGGCTACAGCGGGAAATATTTAGGTACCTGATGGATCAGCAAGGCAGAATGGAAGGAGTGCCGTTGCTCAGCCTCGCTCAATTTCTAAAAGGGAGCGGCAAAGAGGATTCATACAGTAGTAATCTAGAACAGAGATTGTCAGTACCGATATCTACACTTCAGGGAAAACACCCCGCGCTAGCAAAAGTTATCCGCGTGGAAGACAATTATTACTTACTTGATCGTACCGCTCAAACCTGAGATCCTAGCAGAGTGACAGATAATCAAGACAACCAGAGCCAACCAGACCGGCAGCTTCGGCCAGACCAACCAGACCCGCCAGCTAGGCAGCCTCGACCAGACCGGCCGAACGGGCCAGACCGACCGAACGGCTGCGTTTTTTTCATCGACGTTGACAACACCCTGCTGGACAACGATAAAATTAAAGGCTCGATCCGCCAGGCTTTGGTGACGGTACTGGGCGAACAAGAGGCTGGCCGGTTTTGGCGCCACCACGATCAGTTCCGCTCCCGCCAGGAACTGGTAGACTTCCCTAACATCATTAAAGAGTACTGCCAAGATCACCACGCCCAAGACTGCGATGTCAGGCTGGGCCAGATATTCGAGAACATTTTTTTTCAGGCGGCACTGTTCCCGCGAGCGCTGGAAGTGGTTCGGCACCTCAAGCAGTTTGGCAGTGTCTTTGTTTTTTCCGAAGGCGATGCTACCTACCAGCGTCGGAAGATCGACGCCAGCGGCATCACCGCGGCGGTTGACGAGGTGTACTGCTACACTCATAAACTGCAGTACTTACCGGAGCTGATCGAGCGCTATGCCGAGTCGCGGCTCTACTTCATCGACGACCGAGGCGAGAAACTAGCCGACATCAAGCGCCAATACCCTCAAGTGACGACGGTGCTGGTTTGTCAAGGCCACTACAATCAGCAAGACCACCAGCCGCATCAGCTGGCCGACCTGATCGTAGAAAAAGTGGGGGAGTTAATCGAGTTTGACCCCACTCGGCCGCTGCCACCCCAGTCAACTCAACCACCTCAACCACGTCAGTCACCTCAACCACCTCAGTCATCCGCCGACCAGCCCGCGCCGCCCTCCACCTCTTGATTCACTCCAGCCACTTCAAGTATCGCTCCGGCAGCAAAAAGGTGGTGGGTGTCGATCCCCAGCTGGGAGTACACTTGGTCAGGTACCGACAGGTCACACAGGTAGAGCCGACCGACGTGACGGCTGGCGCTAGCTGTTGTCAGGCCAGTTTTGGGCAGTGCCAGCGTCAGCGTCCAAGTGGCGGTGATACAAGGGGTCCGTGGTTGACCAGTGTCCCCGTCCAGGCCCGAGGGAATGTCGACCGCCAGCGTGGGCCGGCCAGCCTGATTAGCGGCCGCGATCAGCCGCGCGTA
>Ga0210057_1007126_pt1 | contig 13672 bp, 14 predicted proteins | sample CryGeyCG2114_010_2_FD_183968 | JGI IMG/M metagenome (GOLD analysis project Ga0210057, IMG submission 183968) | Groundwater microbial communities from aquifer - Crystal Geyser CG10_big_fil_rev_8/21/14_0.10 (SPAdes) (version 2) | ecosystem: Environmental > Aquatic > Deep subsurface > Groundwater ... | reverse complement strand
GGTCCTGATGAAGATGCTCACATAAGAATTTGCAGAGATATTCAAGCTAGATTTGGGTATAATAAAGCTTCAATATTACATTCAAGATTTTTTCCAGGGATAGATGGTCAGAAAATGTCAAAATCAAAAAATAACGCCATATTTTTAAGTGACGATGAAAAAACAATAAGAAAAAAAGTTGGTATGGCTTTTTCTGGTGGAGCAGTTACTGCTGAAGAACATAGAAAAAAAGGTGGAAATCCAGATGTAGATGTTTCAATATTTTATCTTACTAATTTATTTTTAGATGAAAAACAATCTGAAAAATTAGTAAAAGAATACAAAGAAGGAAAAATATTGAGTGGAGAAGTGAAGAAAATGTTGGCTGATAAAGTTGTGGATTTTGTAAAAGATTTTCAGGCAAGAGTTCATAAGATTTCTCAAAAAGATTTGGACAAAACTATAATGAAGAATAAGTTTTAGCTCTTTTCTTAAAACATCAAGAAGAAAGAGAAAAAGCAAAAAATAAAGTTGATAAGTTTATTTTTCAGGATTAAAATTTTTAATATCTTTTTCGCAATCTCTACAATATGTTGTAGCATTAGCTCTTGCTCTCTGTTCAGCATACCTAACAGCTTCATCTACTGTTAACTTCTGTTGCATAACACATAAAGGAGTAGAGCAATGCAATCCTAAAGATTCATAAGTATTTTTCCTTGAAGTGCTTGGAGCTCCGAACATATGTCCTAATTCATGCCTTAACCAATCTCTTGCTTGTCCATTATTTTGCATTTTTGCAGTAGATAAAATAACATAACCTAATCCAACATTTGTTGGGGTAAATCCGCCAAAACACCAGTTCAATCCTTCTCCATATAAATCGTAATCAAGTAAGATTAATTTTCCATTTTTGTAAAATTTTTGCATAACCGGAGCAGTACTAATATCATTTACAAAACTATCAACATTAACCTGCCCTCTTCTCTCATTATAACTTCCTCTTGCAAATTTATCAACAAAATCTTTACTGACAGTCTGAATAGCTCCAACTGGCCTGATTCTATTTATTTCTGCAATAACTTCTAAAGGCAAAGATATATGCATTCTTTCTGAAGCATCAAAAATAACTACTTTATCTATCATTTTCTAAAGCTTCTCTGAATTTTCTAACATGATTAGGGGTATATTTATTATCAGGAATAATCCCTTTTTGATTTTCCCTGTTAGGAAATCTTCCAGAATAAACTTTCTGCAATTTAGCGTAAGTTTTAGGTCCAACAACACCATCTGCTTTTAAACCATATTCTTTTTGAAATCTTTTAACAGCATCTATAGAATCATTAAATCTCCCATCAGTTACAAAACCAGTACCATAAAGCTCATTTAACTGTTGCTCAACTCTTGCATTTCTAGGAGTTAATAAACCAGAATTATAAGCAGCAACCGCCAATGAAGAATCCTCATCATAAAATGTTAGTCCTTGTCTATATAATCTTGCCGTATAATCTTTATTAATACCAGACTTACATAATCTATCTTGAAGATGCCTTTCCTTTTGTATTGCAACCCAAGTATCATTTCCTAATTTCCCATCAACATCTATCCTGTGTTTTCTTTGTAATCTCTTTATTAAAACAGAACTAGCATTATCTTCTACTCCATCAATTTTTACTTCTTCTGTCTTTTTTCCAACTCTAACTTTACTTCCATACAATCTAACTAAATCTTCCTCTGCTTTTTCCCTCTCACCATTGTCTAATGTTTTGTCTAAATTGCCATAATCTGTAATTCTAGGCAAATCCTGATTTTGCGCTTCAAGATTTACTGCTACCCTTGTCAATATCTGCCCTAAACCATAACTTGTGTCATTTATAGTAGCTTCATATCTTTTTGCATTGGGGTTGTTTTCAGATTCTATCTCATAAACTGCTTCCATCTGTTCCTCAAAAGAAGGTTCACCTTTCTCGGCTCCAGCCTCTTCTCCTTGAACAACTCTTTCAATTCCCTGCTTTTCGTTTCTGTCAGTTTGATTACCTTTAATTTCAGCATTACAAATACCATAAACTAAAGCTATGAAAGCTCCGAAAGCTGCTAATGGAGCTAATGCACTATAACCTGCTCTTGATTTATTTCTCATTTTTCCCTCAATCTTATTTTGTAACTATTAGGCAGTAACTACTATTTATAAAGCTTTCTAATAGAAAGCTTTGAGTTAACAGCCTTGGTTAACATATTGTGTTGTTAAACACGATAGTTGTCAATGTCAGAAATCTTTTATGGATTTCTGAGCACTATCAAAATTTATTAATTTTGAAGACTTCTAAAGTTTGACTATAAAGCTTTCTATAGCAAGAATAAAAGAACCAGCTTTACTTTATCCCGTCACTAAAAACCTCGCTAGAGACATATAATCCTTTATTAGAAAAATTTAAAGGATGAATTTTAGCAGAATGTCTTGTGCCTCTCATTTTTAAAACCTCAATAAATCTCTGCCTTTCTTTCCTCTCGCGAATAAAATAAATCAAAATAATACTGTCAGCTTCAAACTCTATTGATGTAGAAGAACCTTCTTTTCTCTCCACAGGATTTTCTTGTAATGTAAGAATAGAGGTACAATTCCATTTTCTAATAATGTCAAACAAAGATAAAGCAGCTTCTCTTTTTTGTAACTCATCCTCAAAAAGCAAGGCAAAAGAAGTGACAGAATCTATTACAATTCTGGAAATTTTATGCTTAACAACAATACTCTCTATTTCCCCCCCGCCTTCTTCAATCATATTCTTAACTTTCTCAGGATTATACTCTAAAAAGAAAAATTTTCCCTTTTTCTCATTCTCCTCCAGATTCCAGCCAAAATTTAGCATATTGGAGTAAAATTCTTTTTTCTTTTCTTCGAATGTGACATATAAACAACTTTCCCCTTTTTTTAATCCTTCAACTAGAAATTGTATTGCAAATATTGTTTTTCCACAACCAGAATCTCCCACTACTAAATTTACAGAATTCTTTTCAAATCCTCCTTCAACCATCTTATCAAATCCCTCAATTCCAGAAGAAATTCTTTTTTCATTACTCTTAACTTTCCCCTCTACTTTTCTCTTTTTTCTAGCCATATAACAGATAAATAAAATGAGTATAAAAATCTAATGTTAAGAACTCTTAATAAAATTCTTGAATTTTTTAGAAATGTCAGAAAAATCTGCAAACTTATTAATTAATTTTTTGATTTAACTATCTTTGATTTTTAAAACATATATTTTAATGGAATTTTAACAAACCCTCTAAGAAACAATAGCGAAACTTTCAACTAGAAATTTATAAAGGAACAATCTTACAAGAAAGAAAATAGTCAAAGATAAAGCTATCAAAGGAAACATATATTTCAAACCATATCTTTCATCGCCCTTATTAACTAATCCTATAACTAAACTTGAGATAATATCAACCACTATCAAGAAAACCAAGGAAAAATATATTACAAAACTAGGAGATAACCCAATACTAGACAAGGTAAACGGAAGACTCATACTAGTAACTTCAACTCCCGGCAATTGGCTAGTTAATTTAATTATAATTTCAACTAATATTGAGGATAAACCAAACAAAATAGGTGCTCCAGCTCCAATAGCAACAAAAATAAAAATAACATACATCAAAACATTTGAAGCTGCTCTTTTCTCTAAAAATTCCTTCTCACGCATGTTGGATGAAGTAGTTTCTAATAAAGTAGAAATATTACCTCCGGCTTTTAACCCGGAGATTATCAAACTAATTATTTTATTTATTTTCTCAGAATCAACTCTATCAGACATATTTTTAAAAGCATAAACAATATCCTGTCCTGTAGCTATTTCTCTTCCAGTCTTTAAAATTTCCTCATCTAACGGAGCTAATTCAGGCCTTGCAGAAGACAGGAAAGATTGTTCTATTGTCATCCCTGCTCTTAAATTTGAAGACATTAACTGTATAAAATCTGGGAAAAGCATTTCCATTTTTTTAATTCTGGTTGTTGCCTGAAGAGAAATCCAAAAATAGAATATAATTTGTAAAATAAAAAAGGATAATATAAATAGTAACAAAGGAGCTATTTTAAACAACAAGAATAAAATAACAGAGGAAAAAAGCGACAAAATTAAACCTAAAAAAAGAAATTTGGTCAAATATTTTTCAATATCCTGCTTTATTCCAGCATTTAAAAGATTCTTTTTATAATTTTCTTTCAATTTTCTCGGTAAAAATTTTGTTAAGTTCATAGCAAACTAGGCCTCCTTATTCTAATCATACCTAAAAACATTATTTGTAACAAAATAACAAAAACAAAAATTGCAATAAATAATAATTTAACCAACTGGCTTGACAAATTAAGCATAGAAGAAATTATTGTAAAAAATGTTAAGCCTAAAGAGGGTAAAATTACAGTTATAAGCATATAAAACATAATTAACGGATTAAGCCTGGAACCATAACTTTGAATTTGTATCGCTTGTTCTTTGCTTAAACTGTCAATAATATCTTTTATTACTATCCCCATATCACTTCCCGATCTTAAACCATTGCTTAACTGCCATAAAACTCTTTTAAAATATACGGAAGAGTTTCTTTTAATTAAATGTTCCAAAGCATCTATATGAGATATTCCAGAATTGATTTCATTTACAGCTTTTTTAAATTCATAACTAACTAACCCATAATCAGAATTAGCAATGTTAACAATTATTTCAAATATAGGAACTCCCGACTCTAACTGGACTAACATATCTTGCAATGCAGGAATCAGATTTTTTTCTACATCTCTTGTCTTCTTTAAGTTGTACACTTTTGGATAATTTACCTGGCTAAAAAAAAGAAAGCACGAAAAAAGAAATGCCGCGCCTAATCCATAAAAATAGAAATAGTTAATTCTAAATAAAGCCAATATGGAAGTAAAAATCACCAGTAAGATTAGAAAACCGAAAAGAAATGTCCTAAAACATACTCCAAAATACTCTGAAGAAGTTAGATTTACATCCAAGTTCATTAGATATTCTTTTAATTTTTTTCCCTTGTATCTTGCAAAAAAATTAGAAAACCTTTTAGTTTTTTTTCTCAAAATTTCAGGACTTGAAAATGTAAATGGTATCTGGAATCTCATTTTTTATCTTTGTGTTTTTTTCTTTCTTTTTCCCAACTCCGCGAAAATCTTTGATTTTCGGGGCCCAAAAAGCTTTGCTTTTTTTGGTTTTCTAAAAGTTGCTTGTTTTATTGTATCTTACCCAAATCATTTTTTGCCATAATTTCAGAAAGCAGTTTTGGATTAGTATAATAAATATTTATTACTCTCCCCATTTGTTCAAAACTTCTTTGATTATTTTTAATCATCCAAGAAAGAATTTTCTTTCTATTTTCCAAATCTTTATTTATTTCTGTTTGGGACATTGCAGTATGTCTGCTTAAATCATCAAAAAAAGTAATACTTTCACTATGCTTTACTATCTCATCTCTTTCAGGTGTCCATCTATATAATATGTTTGGGCTAACTTTTTCTTTTTCGGGCACAAATTCTGCAACCTGATATACTCTTCTAATACCTTTTCTTCTATCACGGAACATTACAACATTTAAGTTTACTGCTTTCAACAAATTTGGAGGAACATTTATAGGAGGATTTGTAAGTCTTGCTATAGTTTCAGAAGCAGTATCTGCATGAACAGTAGCATAAACAGAATGCCCTGTATGCATAGCTTCAAACAATACTTCAGCTTCCCTCTGCCTTCTCATTTCTCCAAGAACAATCCTATCAGGCCTCATTCTCAGACTATTTACTAACAAATCAAGCATACTAACCTCTCCTTTACCTTCAGGATTCGGTGTCCTAGTAACTAACGGACACCAATATAGAAATTCAGGCAACATTAATTCTCTAGTATCTTCAATACTAATTACTCTTTGATTTGGGGGAATAAAAGGCATGCAAGCATTTAAAAAAACTGTTTTTCCCGAAGCTGTTCCTCCAGAAATTAAAACATTCATCTCATACTCTATCGCTAACCACAACAAAACAGCAACATCTAAGCTTACAGTTTTATTGTTTATTAAATCGACAATAGTCCAAGGGTCTCGGGCAAATTTCCTAATTGTAATTGTGTTTCCTTTAGTAGCAATAGGAAATAAAACAGCATTAGCTCTATCACCTGTAATAATATGTGCATCTAACAAAGGCGTTAGAATATTAATCTGCCTTCCTACTCTCCTTGCTATTATGTTAGCATAATTATTAGTTTCCTCTTCCTTTTCTATTTTTATATTTGTTTTTAACCATCCATATTTTTTATGGTAAATTCTAACAGGTTCTTTACTTGAAACAACAACTATTTCCTCAAGATTAGGATCGTTTATTAAGAATTCTAATTCTCCTAAACCCAACATTCCCTGCATTAACATACCCACTAAAAATTTTTCAGCTCCTAAACTTATATTCGGAACTTTTTCTTTTAATAGCTTAGAAGTTTGTTCCATAAAAGCTTTTTTCATTTTAGCTATAGCTTTAATATCAGTTAGCTCAGCTATTACTATGCTTGAAATAGAAATCAATTCTTTTCTGATTTCATCTAACAAAGCGAGAGTACCTAACTCAATTTCAGGCAAATATAAATTATAAAAAATCCCTTCTACAGTCCTTTCAATCTTAACTTCTACAACAGCATTATCAACATTCAACTCATAACTTTCTATAGTTTTTCCAAATTCTTCTTTCTTTTTGCCTACTTTTGTCTTTTTATATTTTTTGAACCTTTTGATTACTTCTTTTATGTGCCTAAATTCTTTCTTTTTCCCCTCTTTTTCCCTCTTTGTTTTGTTTTTATCTACCATTTTATTATTGTTTTATTATAACCTCTGGCTCAGAAAACGCAGGATACTCTACACTAACAAGATTATGTTCTTCTAAAATTTTGCACCACTCTAATGCTCTTTCCTTATCTATGTTAAAAGTTTTTGCTATCACCGGAATTTTCAAGCTTTTCTTATCTTTTAATAAATTATATAAATCATCTAAATCTGTATGGGCTTTACTCCCCCCGCTTTCTCTTTTAACCTTAATCTCTACTACTTCTTTAGTATCATCCTTTTTCTTTTTTATAAATTTAATATAAAAAATTAAAGCAATTGCTAATATAATAATCCATTGAAGAACAAAAGTAATAGTAGAAAAGTCAAATTTCACTAATCTATTAGAAATATCTTTTACTGCTAATGTAGAAAGTGTAATTTTTGTCTTGCTGAAATAAATATAAATATTCCCTGCTATAAGTAAAGCAAGTATCAGCACTACAATCAGCAAATCCCCTCTTTTTCTCATCTTTTAATTTTTACTTTCTAAATGTTTATAAATTATGATTTATATTTAATATCAAGAAAACCAAAGGGTTTTCTGGATGCTCAGAAAAATCTGACAATTGCAAAGCAATTGTCTACAACCTTCAGGTTGTAGTTTAATTTTTCTGATATCAGTAAATTAAAGAAAGAGGGCATTATAAATCTTACTAAATGGCAAGAAACAAAGCTCAATCAGCGATAGAGTATTTGATTGTTATAGGATTTGTGACTTTAGCTGTTAGTATAGTTTTAGTAGCAGCATATTTCTATATTGGGATGTCTAGAGATAGAATAAGACAGAATCAGATGGAAGCTCTAGCTACAAAAATTATAAATTCTGCCGAATCTGTTTTTTATTCAGGAGAGCCGTCACAAGTTACAATTATAGTTTATGCTCCTTCAGGAATTAATGAAATTGAATTCTTAAATTATGATTTGATAATCACTGCTTCTACCTCTTCCGGAACAATGAAGAGAGCTTTTACCTCAAGAGTTATTTTAACAGGAAATATTAATCCAGGAGAAGGGACAAAGAGACTAAGAATTAAAGCAGAAAGCGATAAAGTTGTAATTGAACAGGTAACTTAAAAAATGCAAAATGAAAATTTTAAAAAAATTAAAGCCCAAAGCGGGATTGAGTTTTTAATAATAAGCTGCACATTGCTTTTTTTGTTTGTAATGTTTTTTGTGGCAATACAAACAAACATATCAGAAAGAAACAGAGAGGAAGAGAATATTCTTATTAAAAATCTTGCCTTATCAATACAGAATGAAGTTGATTTGGCTACTAAGGCAAGTGAGGGCTATAGAAGGGAATTTTATGTTCAAAAGAATATCTTAGGAAATGATTATGAAGTTAAAATTATAAAAGACGGAATTTATGATATTTATATAAAAACTGCAAGAAATGCAATAGCATTAACAATTGATGAAGTAGAAGGAGAGATAGATAAAGGTATAAATATAATCAAAAAAGAAGATGGTAAAGTCCATATTTATCAGCCAAGCCAATAAAAATAAGAGGAAAAAAGCACAAATGTGGGGTTTTGATTTAGTAGTAGCTATAACAATTTTTTTAATAGGGGTAATTGCAGCTTACATTTATGCTATAAATTTTTTAAATGAAAGCCAAGAAACTCTAGATGATTTGTTTTATGGAGGCAACTTAGTATCTGGTTTGATACTATCAGAAGGAACACCTGTTAACTGGGATACAGAAAATGTAGAAATTCCAGGCATTTTAACTAATAAGCAAATAAACCAAAGCAAATTAGAAAATTTTTATATACTTGCAGAAAACTATCCAAATTTAAAGAATTTGCTTAATACAAAATACCAATTTTATTTTAATTTTACAAATATTAAAATTCAAGGGGAATCAATTCCAGGAATGGGAAAACCAATTGAAAATCCCCAGAACTTAATCCAAATTGAAAGATTTACCATATATGAAGATAAACCAGTAAAATTTACACTTTTTATGTGGAACTGAAAAAAATGATAAAAGCTATAATTTTTGATGTAGGAGGAGTCCTTGACAAAGGCGGATGGAAAGAACACTATCTTCCAATGTGTAAAGAACTAAAAATAGATTCTTATAAATTTTCAGAGTCGCAGCAGAAACATATTAAAAAAGCAAGAGTAGGTAAAATTTCTACAAAACAATATATCTCTTTGATTGCTAAAGATATGAATGTAAAACCAAGCCTTTTATTAAAATCATGGATAAAGTGGAAAAAAAGAGCTTTAGTAAAAGATAAAGGAGTAGAAAAAACCATAAGAAAATTAAAAAAGAGATATATTGTTGGAACTCTCACAAATATAATTGAACTTCATCACAAGATAAGACTCAAAAAAAATATCTATAATTTATTTGATTTCAAATTATGCTCTCATGAACAGAAACTTTGCAAACCGCAGATAAAGTTCTATAAGTTAATTTTCCAAAAATTAAAAAAAATTTCTCCTAAAGAAACTGTCTTTGTAGATGATTGGAAAGACGCCCTTATTCCAGCAAAAAAACTTGGTATGAAAACAATTTTGTTCAAGAATAATAAGCAGCTAATTAGAGATTTAATAAGATTAGGAGTTAAAATAAAAAAATGAGGAAAATAAATAAACCTCAAAATTCCTCACAAAAGTTCGGAATTTTGATGGCCCCAAAAATCCATAAAAGATTTTCGCGGAAAGCATATTATTACAGCGTAGATGCCTTAATTGCAGTAGTAATTATTTTTACTATTCTTTTTGTTGTAAAGCCAATAAATAAATCTAAACCTGTAGAAATGAGTATACAAGAAGATACAATTGAAGTGCTATCATCATTAAAAATTAGCGAGATAGATAATTCTTATGTCAAGCAGCTTATTGTAGAAAAAAAAACTTCTGAAAATTTAACTATATTGGAGCAAATAGCAGAGTTTTATGCAAAAGGCATGCCAGAAGCTGAAACTCTTACTCAGAATATTCTCTCCAGTTTAAAGCCAAGAGAAAATATAGGGGTATGGTTTAATAACGAGTTGGTTGCTTCTTATAATTCCTCTCCTATAGAAGAAGCAGAAAACATCTGGGCATCAAGACAGATAGTTTCTGGAGTAGAGAAGCCAGAACTAGGAGAAGAGTTAAAAGGCTATTCAGCTAGAGCTTTTTTATCTCGTGCTAATCAAGTTAAATATTTTTATTTTGGTGGCTATATTGGGGATGGAAATATTTCTGCAAGAATAGGTTATAGCGGAACAATAAGTTCGGCAATAATGGAAATAGCTATAAACAAAAATTTTGCTTTATATGTTAATGGAGTGAAACAAGGAGATTACACAAAAACAACCTCTCTTTACTCTCCTCAATTATATTCAATTCCATTAATTAATTTTCATTCCGGAGAGAATATAGCAGAGTTAAAAGGAAATAATCTTTATATTGCTGGTGGTTATATAAAAATAACTTATAATGATTCATCCTCACAAGAAAACAAAAAATTTTTCCCGGGAATCTCAGGACTAATAAATACTTATGATTCTTTTTATATTCCTTCAACTCTTAATTCCTTAGAAATATTCTTGAACTATTCTTCCCCATACAAAATTTTTCTTAATATAGGAAATAAAACAGTTTACGAAGGTTTTGGGGATATACACACAACATTAACAAATGCGCAATTATCTTCTCAGCTTAACTACCAAGAATTAAGCCAAAAAACAATTCCAGTAAGACTAGGATTATACGAGATTAAAGAATTATCAAAAAGAGGAAATGCAGATGTTGTTTTAATAACAGATTTATCAGGAAGTATGGATTCAAGGATGGATTCTGAAGATACAGGAATAACAAGAAATTGTGACGATCCATTACTCTATAACTCGGACACGAAAAGATTGTCTTTAGCAAAATGTTTAGATAAGATGGTAACTGATATTATTTTAAATGTTTCTGGAAATAGATTAGCTTTATCTGCTTTTTATGGAGATACAAAAGAGCCATATAAAGGCAGAGTTTACTATGAATCTTTGACTAATAATTCTGCTTATCTGAAAAGCAAGATAGATGCTTATTCTCCACAAGGAGGAACTTGTATATGCTGTTCTGAAAATAATGCTTATAATATTTTACAAACAGGGAGTAATGAAACAAGACAGAAATTTGTCATAGTAATGTCTGACGGCATTCCTACACATACTTGTCAGGCAGCTTCTGGCTGTGAAGGTACAAGAGATGGTACTCCTAATAAAGAAGGTTTGTGGTTGGGTTGGGGAGCTGGATGTTATGGGGGGTTAGATGATTGTGGTGTAAATGACTGCGAGTGTGCAAGTCAAAATTCTAATTGGAGTTCTTGTAGATTGAGAAATAATTTAAACACAACAGTTTATTCAGTAGGTTTTGGTCCTGTTTCTGATTGTTGGATGGCAAACAAAACATTAAGGAATATTGCAAATTGTGGGCAAGGCAAATATTATGCAAGCCAAGATCCAAACACCTTAAAAGAAATATATGAAGAAATAGCAGAAGAAATTCTTCAATTAGTTTTTATAGAACAAGTTTCAAATATATCAACAGATTTTAATCTTACAACTTTATATCCTAGTTCGTATATTTATTTTGATTATCAAAAAACGATACCTTATGGTTTAGTTATAACATCTGAAACTCCAGAATTTGGAAATGAAATTTCAGAAGGAAATTTCTCTATCCCTGAAGACTCTATTCCTTTAGAGGCAATAGCAGTTTCTTATTCAGGAAGTAAATGGACAGATAAAGTTAGTATTCTAAATGGTACATGGCAGAACATATTTAACTTGTCACATTATGGCGCTGATTATTTGGAATTAGGAGACCCTTATTTTATCTATATCCCAAAAGAAAAAATTGAAAAAGGAGAAAATAAAGTTACAATAACTACCGGTACTTCTCCAACCAATTACTCAGGAGGCTCGTCGTCTAACAAAGTTATTTATACTATATTAAAAAATATTTCAGGCTACTCGGAAATTAAAGCTAATGCCTCTGGCTGTATCTGGAATATTGAGTTTGATGATTTAACAGAATCAGAAATAAAAGTTCCTTTTAACTATTCTCTAACAGAAAGATGTTATTATACTTCTAGCAATATTTTTTATAATATGAATGATGCTGTTGATGCAGCTGTATTTAATTTATTAAGAAATTTGGATTTTGATTTGGATAATAGGGTAGATAATAAATTTTCAGAACAAGATTTGCAAATAACTGAAAGTGAAGTTGCAGGAATTCCCTACCCTTATGATACAGAAATCCAGGTAAGAGTATGGAGATGAGCATGTTTGAGAAATATAAATTTAGAAAATATGATAAAAAATATCCGGAATTATTTAAAAAAGAAAAAACAAAACTAAAAAGAATTTTACCAAAAGCAAAAATAGAGCATATCGGAAGCACGTCTATTAAGGGATTGGGAGGAAAGGGAATAATTGATATTTTAATAGGAGTAAATAAAAACAAAATTAAAAACACAATATCAATTTTGAAAAAAGCAGGTTATATATTTAAAACAGAGGCTGGCTCGAAGGATAGGAAATTCTTTGAGAAAGATTACATTCATAAAGGAAAAACAAGAAGATTTCATATTCAATTAACCTACTACAATAGCAAGGTATGGAAAGAAGCAATCAAATTTAGAGAGTGTCTAAGAAAGGACAAAAAACTGAGAGATGAATATATAATATTAAAGAAAAAAGCAGTTAGGTTGAAGAAAAGAGGAAAGGAGTATAGAAGATTCAAAAATAAATTTTTTAAGAAAGTTTTATGTCTTAAAATTTGAAGATGTTAAAAAATAAAAAATCCCAGATATTTAGTTTAATAGCAATTGCTATAATTATGTTACTTTTTGTATCTTACGAGGTTTACAGCATAATTTATGAAAGAGCTGCAATTAAAACCAGAATTAAAACAATGGATAATTTTCTTTTTTCCTTGGAGCAGGACTTGTCAAGAAAGCTATATATTTCCGGATTTAGAATAATATTTTTAGCTGAAAACGAGATAACAAGAACAGGTAATTATATTCCTAGCTTTCAGAATTTTTTTGAGGAAGCTATATCTAATGGAACAATAAATGGGCAAGTAACAGAAATTTTATACGGAACAACTATCCAAAATATTACAGAAGATATACAAGAAAAAGCAGATAAAATGAGTATAATTGCTAATTTTACTAATGTTAAAGTTTCTGTAAGCCAAGAAGACCCCTGGAACCTAGTTATTTATTTTAATGCAACTTTAAATTTAACTGATAAAAGAAATCTTGCCGGCTGGTATAAAAATGAAACTATTAAATCATTTGTAAGTATAGAAGGTTTCGAAGACCCCTTATACTTAATATCAACTTCAGGTATAGCAAGAAAAATTTATAGAACTCCTTATGAAGGAAATTATGTAAATGAGGGAGATAAAACTAATTTATCTTCACATTTAGAGAATAAGTATTATGCAAATAATACAGATGCTCCTTCTTTTATTCATAGGATAGAAGGTAATTTACAAGCAAATCCTAATGGCATAGAAACTTTTGTTTATATTCCCGAGTTTTCAGCTATGGGCTTCTCTAAATCTATTGTCGACCATATTTATTTTAATCTGGCGGACAACACACAAGGCTCTACAATATTAGATATGCCTTCTTGGTTTAAAATAGATACTAACCATTGTTTAAGATATCAGTTAACCTGTTGATGTCAGTAGTATTTAGAACTTTTAATCTTTATTAAACAATAAACAAAATCTCAATATAAAACTTAATATTTAATTTACAATTTGGTTGTTTTGATTATTAATTATTTCTAAAATGAATTTGAAAGAACTATAATCG
>Ga0210057_1007122_pt1 | contig 13678 bp, 9 predicted proteins | sample CryGeyCG2114_010_2_FD_183968 | JGI IMG/M metagenome (GOLD analysis project Ga0210057, IMG submission 183968) | Groundwater microbial communities from aquifer - Crystal Geyser CG10_big_fil_rev_8/21/14_0.10 (SPAdes) (version 2) | ecosystem: Environmental > Aquatic > Deep subsurface > Groundwater ... | reverse complement strand
ATAATCTCTTCACTTCAGAAAAGCGAAAGTGCAGCTCTTGAAATTGATGAAATGAAAAAGATCTTTGAAATTGCGGAAAAGGCTTCCGAAGATGTTCTAAAACAGATTGAAAAAAAGATTAAATAGGGAGAGTGTTAGAAATTAGGGGCTTATCATCATTTTCTCCTCGCCTGTTAATTGAGTGGCTTTTTGCTGTTTAATTGAATTTAATAATAAAGTATTCCATCTGTTTCCATTCAATCCTATACCTACCTTATCAGCAGGAGTTAAGCCCTGTCTTGCATTTTTTCTTATGAAGTTATGGAATACCTTAAAACCATCTTGATAATTTTGAACTTCTGTAACTCCTCTCCTTATCTTGTGAAATTCCTTTTGATGACTATGATGACTTTCTATCGCATTATTGTTAATTTGTTTTCTATGTCCTTTAATTGATGTAAATTTGGGAGTGTTAAGTATTCGGGAGATGAGTAAGGTGTTAAGGGGCGGGAGTTAGTTTTTTATACAATCTTCTAATACCATAAATATTATAAATGCTATTAATATTATTAATGATATGAATACCATTAATAGTAAAAATATAAAAAGCATTTTTGACAATAAGAATAATGAAAAAGGGGTCAGGAACAAAAGAAGGTATAAGTCTGACCATAGACAAAGAGGTTCTAAAAAAATTCAAGGATTACTGCGACAAGAATGCAAAAACGTGTTCAAAACAGATAGAGATATTAATTATAAATTTTTTGAGGAACCCAAAATGATAGAAATAAATGAAACAAACGTATCTGACTTTTTTACTGCTTTGGGTTTTAAATTAAAAGATGGTGAAGAAAATACCTACATAAAATTTTTCTCTAAATTTAGAGGATTTCAAATAGAGGCAAGGATTAATAAGGATAATTTTAGAAATTCAAAAATAGTATATGGGGAAGATATTAGAAAAGATAGAGAAACAAGTTGTAATTTTTCTCAACAAGAAAACTTTGTAATACTTGAATGTGTAAATAGATTATTAGAAAAAGGTTATAGTCCAAAAAATATATACTTAGAAAAATATTATCAAACGGGAAGGTCTGGAAGTGGGGGATTTTTAGATATACAAATTTTGGGAGAAAAAAATAATCAAAGTTTCCTTATGATTGAATGTAAAACATTTGGAAAAGAATTTGACAAAGAAGAAAGCAAGATGTATGAAGATGGGGGACAATTATTTTCTTATTTTAATCAGGATAGAAATACAGAATATCTTTGTTTATATTCTTCCTATCTTGAAAACTATGAAATAAATTATAAGAATAATATAATAAAAGTAACTGAACAAATAAAAAAATCAACTAATCATCAAGAAGCTTATGAAAATTGGAAACCTCAGATTTTTGAAAAGAGAGGAGTTTTTGGAGATGATATAAAACCATACCTTATTGAGTTTAGTGGATTAACAAAAAAGGATTTAAGACCCCTTACAAAAATGGATGTTTCTACAACAAGTAAGGAAGATAAGAGAGATATATTTAATAGATTTGCAGAAATATTAAGAAGAAATGTTATATCTGATAAGACTAACGCATACAATAAAATATTTAATTTATTCTTATGTAAAATTGTAGATGAGTGTGAAAGAAAGACCGATGAAAAATTAAAATTTCAGTGGGAAGAAAATGAAAGTAATGAAGAAGTTCTTTTGAGATTAAATGAATTATATAAAAGTGGAATGGAGAACTATTTAAAACTGAAAATTTCTGCTGTTGATATAAAAGATTTTGAGGAGAAATTAAGAAAGATAAAAAACGAAAGGGATAAGAAAGAAATTGAAGAGATGTTTATAAGACAAAAGTTATACACAAGTAATGATTTTGCATTTAGAGAAGTCTTTGATAAAAACACTTTTGATTTAAATTCTGATGTAGTTAAAGAAGTTGTTAAACTTTTAGAAGAGTTTCAAATAAAGTATAAAACAAAACAACAATTTTTAGGAGATTTTTTTGAAAAACTATTGAATACAGGAATAAAACAAGAGCAAGGACAATTTTTTACTCCTGTTCCTATTGCACAATTTGTTTGTAAGTCTTTACCAATAAAAGAGATAATTGATGAAAAAAACAAAAATGGAGAGATAAATATTTTACCCTATGTTATGGATTATGCTTCTGGAGCTGGACATTTTTTAACAGAATGTATGGAAGAAATTGATAATTATATAACTGAGATAGATGAAGATTATTTTAAAAATCAACAAGCAAAAAAAGAGTTTAATAAATATAAAGAAGATTTTGGTTGGGCAGAAGAGTATATTTATGGTATTGAAAAAGATTACAGATTAGCTAAAACAACAAAAGTAGCAACTTATCTTAATGGGGATGGGGATGCACAAATAATTTTAGGGGATGGTTTAGACAATTTTTATAAAAGTAGAGATTACAAAAGAATACTAAAATTAAATGAAGATATACCTGATTTAGAGAGATTTGATATTGTTGTTGCTAATCCTCCTTATGCTGTTTCTGGATTTAAAACAACTCTAAAATTTGGAAAAGAAAGCTTTGACTTATTTAATAAATTTACAAGTAAATCCAAAGAAATAGAGTGTTTATTTGTAGAGAGAACAAAACAACTTTTAAAAGAGGGTGGAGTAGCAGGAATAGTATTACCATTAAGCATATTAACAAATGGGAGCATTTACACTTTAACAAGAAGTTTAATCTTAGAAAACTTTGAGATAAAGGGAATTGTTGAACTTGGAAGCAATACATTTATGGCTACTGGAATAAATACAATAATTTTATTTGTTAAAAAGATAAATAATAAGAAGGATGATATAATTTATTTTATTAATAAATCAATAGATGAAAAGAAGGATAATTCAATTGAAGATATAAGCAAACCAATTACAAAGTTTTTAGAAAACTCTTATCAAATAGACTTTAAGACATATATTGATTTCTTCTATAATGAGGATATTAATAATAAAGTTCTTAATAAATTATTAATCTACAAAGAATATGTTCAGCAATTTAAAAAACAAAAGAAAATTAGAGATTTGAAAGAATTTATAAAAATAAAAGAAATTGATAAAATTCTAACTTTTATCTTAACTTATAATAAAAAAGTTATTATATCCAACATACCAAGCAACAATAAAGAAGAAAAAGAATTTTTAGGGTATGAATTTTCAAATAGAAGAGGATATGAAGGAATTAATATCTTTCAGTTAGGAGGGGCATTATATAATCCTCTTGATAACTTAGATGATACAAAAATTAATTATTATATCCTAAAGAACTTTTTAGGAGAAGAAATTGAAGAAATTAATCCAGAAGCTACTACAATCAAGATACTTCCTTTACACGAATGTATTGATTTTAGATATTCTAATTTTGAAAAAACAATTAACTTAAACAAAGAAGAAGAAATTAAAAGTAAATGTAAAAAGGAGAGCTTAAAAGATATTTTTCCAGAGATAAAAAATGGAGTAGATGTTTTTCAGGAAGATAATCCTAAGAAATATAGAGTTTCAAGAATAGAAACAATTGCAAACAGAAAAATTAATCTTAAAAAAACTAAATGGACAAATGATGAAGTAAAGGATGAAGAGTTCTTGAAAGAAGGAGATATTTTGATGAGCCACATAAATAGTATGGAACATATAGGGAAGACTGCATTTTTCTCTAATATAGAAGAAAAGGTTATACACGGAGTAAATACTTTGAGATTTAGAACTGATAGAAAAGATATTAAGAAAAAATATTTATACCTTTTCTTTCAATACCCTCATTTGATTAGATTATTAAGAAGCTATGCTAAGAAGGCAGTTCATCAGGCAAGTATAAGGATTTCAGATATTCAAAGGATAGAAATACCCGTTCCAGATGAAGGAATTCAAAATAAGATTATTGATGAAAGTGAAATATTAGAAAAGACAGAAAATGAATTAGAAAAAAAGAATGAGATAATTTACAAGAAAATAAGTGATAAATTAAAATCTGGAGATAAAAAACAGATAAAGAATATATTGAATGATGATGGTTTAATAAGTGGAAAAAGACCAGTTGGAGGAGTTGCCCACTATAATGAAGGAGTAATAAGTTTGGGTGGAGAACATATAGGAAATGATGGAAAAATAACTCTAAAAAATGTAAAATATGTTCCAGAAGAATTTTATGAAGATCATAAAGATTTTGAAATAAAACCACTTGATATTCTTATGTGTAAAGACGGGGCTTTAACTGGGAAAGTTGCATTAGTTAGACAAGAAGATTTAAAGCAGAAGATGATAATAAATGAACATATTTTTATTATAAGAACTGGAAATATAGAACTTCAAAAATATCTATTTTATTATTTTTATTTTAATTCGGAAGAAATTGAAGAGAAGGCAAAGAAAAAAGCTCAAAGTGGATTAGGTAGAGATGATTTAATGGATTTAGAGTTATTTTTAGATGTTTCAAATTTGGATAAAATTGATAAAGAAATATCTTTATTAGACTTAGAACTATTACAAAACCAGAAGAGCATTAAAGAAATTGAGAATAAGAAATGCAAAATAATAGAAAAATATCTTATTGAAGATTAAACATCTAACCAAAAAACATTAGTTTTGAAATAATAAACATATTGTAATGGAGATGATTTTTTCCACTTCCATCCTCCAGTTTTTTTGTAATGTATCTGAATTTTAAACTCTATTCTATCTATGTTATTTTGTTTAACAAACTCTTTCATACTCATTCCTGAATTATTTGTTAAGTCATTCAAGTCAAAACCTCCTCCACCTTGACTAAATGGTTGAATAGGATATGCAGAATTATTAGCATAAAATCCTGTTTTAAAAGTAAATACTTGTCCCTTTACTTTTGACCATACCCTACTAAAAACTTCAACTTCCGATTTACTATTGTTTATCATATTGAAACTAATCTTTGATGATGGGTTCTTCTGGTCTTGTTGGAGCATAAATGAAACAAAAAACTTTTGAGTATCACTTGCTATTATATAAGTTAGAAGAGCATATATTGTTAAGACTATCAAATTAATCCATTCTATAAGAGTTGAGTGAAAAAAACCCATAAGATTTGGTTTCTTTTTGTAGTTTTAAAGATTTATATGATTAAGCCACACCCCTTAACACCATTATTCAAGCCACGAAAACTTAACACTCTCTTAAATAGGAACCTTTAAAAAACAGGAAATTTAATTATTAAGATGGTACAAATTTTTACAAAATATGAAAGAGCAAGAATTTTGGGTGCGAGGGCACTTCAAATTGCAATGAATGCTCCTTTACTTGTTAAAATTTCTAAAGATGATCTTGAAAAAATAAATTTTGATGCTTTGAAAATTGCTGAAGTTGAGTTGGAATCTGATGTTTTACCAATTTCAATAAACAAACCTATGCCTAAAAAAAGAGAAGGTCCTTTAAAAAGATTAAAGACACCTCTTTCTAGCGATAAGAAAAAAGAAGAAAGTGAAGAAAAATTAGAAAAAGAAATTATTGAAGAAGGGGAAATTATGGAACTTGCTCAACCAGAAGATGAAATGGAAGATTCTGGAGATAGTGGTTCTGATGAAGAATAATTTTTTTTAAATCCTAACATTTATTAACAAAATTTAGTTTATAGTTTTATGATAATAAAAGGGGTTAAAGCAAAGTCTATTAAAGATTCTAGAAAAGAGCCTACTATTGAGGTTACTATTGATACTAATGTTGGAAAATTTAGTGCTTCAGCTCCAAATGGAAAATCAAAAGGAAAATACGAATCTAAATCTTACGTGAAATCTTTATCAAAAGATATTGACTCTTTGGAAAGTTTATCTGATTATTTCTCAGAAGAATATTTGGAAAAATTTGAAGATCTTAGGAGAATTGAAGATGTAGTGAAAGGCCATATTGGAGCGAATACTCTTTTTGCATTTGAAACGGCTGTTTTGAAAGCAATCTCCAAGGAACAAAAAAAGGAAATATGGGAAATTGTTAATACAAATGCTAAAAAATTTCCAAGATTCGTTGGAAACTCAGCAGGGGGAGGACTCCATTCTAGTACCTCCAAAAAACCAGACTTTCAAGAATTTTTGGTAATCTCCGATTTTAACTCTCCAGAAAAAAATCAAAAGAACAACCTAGAAGCAAAAGAAAGACTAAAGTACCTTCTTAAGAAAAAAGACCCAAAATTTAATGAAAAAAAGAACGATGAGAACGCATGGGTTACTTCATTAAATGAAAAAGAAGTTTTAGACTTGATAGGTCAATTGAACATTCCTTTTGGGGTAGACATTGCATCTTCTTCTTTTTATAGTCGGAAAAAATATCACTATAAAAATCCCCCACTTGATAGAACAAAAGAGGAACAATTAATGTACCTCAAAAATTTAATAAAGAATTACAACTTATTTTATATTGAAGATCCATTTGATGAAGAAGATTTTGAAAGCTTTTCTAAACTTTTGAAGTTTTTTCCTAATTCTTTAATTGTGGGGGATGACTTAACGGTTACAAATTACAAAAGACTTGAAAAAGCAATCGAGATGAAATCAATTAATGCATTAATTATAAAACCAAATCAAAATGGTTCTCTAATCGATTTGGCAAATGTTGTTGAACTTGCAAAGAAAAAAGGAATAAAAACTATTTTTTCTCATAGAAGCGGAGAAACAAATGAAAGCATTCTTGCTGACCTTGCTTTTGGATTTGAAGCAGATTTCATCAAATGTGGAGTAACTGGCCTAGAAAGAGAGATAAAAATCAAAAGATTAATTGAAATTGAAAAGAGATTAAAATAAATTTTCTAGAATAATCATTTTTTTAAAAAGTAGATTCTTGAATTTGGGATGAATATTAATCAAGAAAGAATTAATTCTCTTATGAAATCTCTTAGTCAAAAGCACCTGAAGCATTTTGTTAAAGAAGTTCAAATATTTGGTCTTCAAAATTTAAAAAAATTAAAAGATAAGCAGATTTTATATTTGCCAAATCATCTGAGCCATTTTGATTACATATTAATTCCAAAAATTCTTAATGATATTAAACTAGATCATCCCGCAACAATCGCTGGGGCAAATTTGGATATTTGGCCAATTAATAAAATAATTTGTGAACAAACAGGTGCAGTTTTTATTGACAGAAAGATTATGAAAATGGAAGGGATTAATAAAGAAAAACGAAAAGAGATAACAAAATTGAATTCGGCTCTCGAAGAGCTAATTACTCGTGATCAAAGTTTAGTAAACTTTGTAGAATCCGGGAGAAATTACAGTGGAAAAGTAATGGAACGAGGAGATTCTGGAATTTTAAGTAGATATTTAAAGTTTGCAAAAAAACAAAAAAAGGCTCCTTATGCTTGTAATATTGCGATAAAGTATGATCCCCATACAATTGAATTCCCTTGTTTGCATATTGTTTCTTTTTTTAAAAATAAAATTGAGCTTGCATATTTATTTACTGATGTTTATGCTTTTGGCAAAAATTATATTTCACCCACAGAAAAAAAACCAATTGTAAAAATAAACTTTGGCGAACCTTATTCTTTAGAAAATTTTATAGAAACACGAAACCATGAAGGACTTTTGAGATTTGTCCAAGAAGATGTAAAAAGATTATTTGGAGAAATTTATTAAACCCCAAATTCCAAAAAAACATATGAAAAGTTTAGATAACTCTATTGGAGAAGAGGTTGACAAAAAGATTTCCAAACTTACCGAGGAACTTTCTAAGATACAAAAATCTGAAAATGTGGAATTAACTTTGAAACAAAAAAATGATTATGAATTTTGGGTTAATAAAAAGACGGAGTTTAATCCCTATAAAAATGAAAGAGATTATTTAATTAAAAATCTAATTTTCCAATTGTACTTTTTAAACCAAAAAAAAGCTTTCTTAATCTGCGAAAAAAAAGGACACAAAGAAAAAGTATTATCTTCTTCTAACCATGGAATTTTTGCATATTGTGAAAGATGCGAAAATTATTATCAAAGACCTATGAACCAATCCGAATTAAAAAGTTGGCAAGACCTCCTAAGAATGGAATTTACTATTTAATTCTTAACAGAAACTTTATAAACTAAATTTCTTGTAAACTTCTATGGCTAAGACTAAAAAAGATGAAGTTGTATCAGAACTTCATGAAGAGACTTTAGAAGGAAAAGATCTTGAAAAAGCTACTGAAGCTGAAAGTTTGGAAACGGCACCTGAAGGTGTACCCTCAAACATTGACACCGAGGGCAAAAAACCTAAAAAAGTTGAAAAAACAAAAGAAGAAAAATTAAAAGCATTAAAAGAGAAGGCTGAAAAAATCCTTCACGAGAAAGTCGAAAAGACTGATAGTGAACTTCTTAAAGAAGAAGTTAAGGTAAAGAAAAAATCAGACATGCTTATTGATCTTGAAGATTATGTTAAAACTGGAATATATCTAGGAACAAGAATTGTGACTCCCGAAATGAGAAAATATATCTACAGAAGAAGAGCTGACGGCCTTGCAATTTTTAACACAGACTTAATTGATGAAAAATTAAAAGAAGGAATTGAATATCTTTCAAAATTTGAACCTGAAAATGTAATTTTAGTTTGCAGAAGGCAATCTGGATGGAGAGCTGCAATGAAATTTGGTGAATTGACCGGAATAAAAGTTTTTACAAAAAAATATCCGGCAGGAGTAATGACTAACACTAATCTAAAAGATTTTTTTGAAACAGAATTAGCAATAATCTCTGATCAATGGCTTGATAAAAATGCCTTGAAAGATACGCTTGATGTTCATAAAAAAGTTTTGATGATCTGTGGAACAAATAATTTTTCAAAGGGATCAGATCAATTAATTATTGGAAATAATAAAAGTGGAAAAAGTTTAGGACTAATATTTTATCTTCTTGCAAGAGGCTATTTGAAAGCAAAAGGAAAAGACACTTCAGCCATTCCAGACATGGAATGGTGGATTGAAGAGGATGGTTCTGAATAAATTTTTCCGACGAGAGAGAATCTTTTTAAATTGCCATTAAAAAATTTATTTTTTGGATAGACGAGCTCAGAAAATCTTCTTTTTTTGTTAAATATACCTTAGAAAACATATTAATTTAAAAACAAAAAAAATTTTGAACATAGATGAGTGAAAAAGAGAGTGGAATCATTCCAAAAATTTTGGAAGAACGACTTTTGATAACTCCCGAGGATAGAATTCTTTTGAAGGTTGCTTCTGAACTTTCTCCCCATGATAATGGTAAACTTTTGATAACTTCTTCCATATTAGATAATTATGTTCCGAGTATTTCAAAAATTGCTGAAAAGACTGGAAAAACTACTGAAGAAGTAAAAGAAAGTTTTGAAAGAATATCAAAAGTTTGGAATATTCCTTCTGAATCTCTCCCAAAGAATAATGGATATTATTCTGATGAAGAAGCATTGACAAATGCCTTGGTTAATCAACATAAACTTAGATGGAATCCTAATCTTAATGATTATAGTGTTACTAAAATGCATTGGATAAGTGGAGAAATGGGAACTGGAACTCTGTTCACAAATAATGTTGCATTTTTGGGAGAAAAAATTGTTAGACAAGCAATGAATGTTGATAGTTCTTTAGTAAGTTATCATATGCAAGGGGGAATAATGCCCGATATTGTAACTCTTTTTGGAAAAGCAAAAAACAAGAGAGCAATTATGACTGGATTAAATAAATCTAGCCAAGATATAGATGATAGAGAATTAGCTTCAATTGTCCAAAGATTAAATTTATTAAATGCTGAATTGGGAAGACCAACTTTGTCTAAAAAATCAATAAAGAACTTAGAAAAATATGTTGTAAATACCGTTAACTCTATGGAAGAAGCCGCTGAAAGCGTGGGATTTGAACTTGCAGATCAAGTAAAAAACTTGGAATCTTTTGCTGAGCTTCATCTTTATTGGAGTTATAATGATGATTATAATCAAAGTGAACTAGAAGATAAGAATATTGCAATTCTAAGAGACATTCATAAAAGAATGAGAGACGCCGAAGAAAAACTTCCTGAACTAAAAAAAGAATTAGATGAACAAAAAGAAGAGATGGTAAAATCAGAAATAAACTCTGGATTGGCAAATAAGTATTATAATTTTCTTATGAAGAAGAAAAATGCTTCAAAAAACGGAGATTTTAAAGAAAGTGGAAAAGAATTCAAAGCTTATACAAGTGAATTTTTTGAAACTAAAGATGGAAAAAGAAAATACTCATTAGATAAAAAATTAAGAAGAGAACTTAAAGAAAAAGCGAAGAAAATTTTGGGAAGAGACTTTGAAGCATTTGATTCTTTTTTTGAGGACGAATGGAATAGATTTTATAATTTAGAGACAAGTATGAAACAAGTTAGTAACCATAGAGAAGGAATAAACAAAAAATTAGACAAACTTGAAAAAGAAATACAAAACACCCAACACGAATTTGATGAAGCAAAATCTTTTGAAAGCAGTCAGAGAGTTGAAGATATGGAAGGGCACGCTTGGTTTACAAAAAAAATTGCAATCACTCCTACTGAAGCAAAAGGTCTTGAAACAATTAAAAAGGAAGTTTACAAAGGATTATATGAAGATATTTTAATTCCATCAATAAAAAAGCATTCTAATAGACCAGACTTGAAAATTTATTTGCATACTGATGATATAATTAGTGTTGAAGTTGCTGATCCTCAACACACAATTGAAGGAAAAAAAGATTTTAAAAACAGACCAGTTGGAACAATTTTTACTTCTTTACCTAGAGTAAACTCTCAAAGTTCTAATGAACCTTTGGCCACTAGTTTTTCTCAAGTTCAATCTTTCCACGAGGGAGAAATTTCAAATGCAGTTGCATCTGGAAAGCAAAGACCAAAAACAAAAGGAGAGCTGGATAAAAGAGATTTTGCTCATACTGATATATATATTTCTAGCCATGGAGCAGATGGATATCTTTCACAAAGAAAATTCACTATTGATCCTACAACAATTCAAGGAGAATATGCTAAAAATGCACATATTACTGCTTACATTAAAGTTCCAACAAGACAAGATTTATCCAAACTTGCTGAGTTGATGATTAAAGGAAATAAAGGAACTTGGAATGGAAAAAGACTTGCAAAAGGAGGAACTATTGCTGGAAGCGTTTTATTAATTGAACATGCAGATGGAAGTCCTGAAGAAATATTTTTTGATGATCGATATTTTAAAAATGTTGCCTTAACTGAAATTGAAGAGGATGGTAAAAAGATAACTATTGGAGAAAAATACAACTCTCTTGAGAAAAAGATCTTCAAATCAACAGATAACAAAGAATTAGAAAGACTAGAAAAAGAAAGATTTGAATTATTAGAAAAGATTAAACCAGTTATTGGAAGAATCTTTTTACAAAATGATTTGCATTGTGGAGCTTATTCAACTCCTGGAAGACCCTCAAATACTGATATAATCACCTCATCTCAATTAGCTGCAGTTCAAACCTATGGAGTTAATGGATTTGAAATGAGCTTGATGAGTGAAGCCTTGCATGGAGCTTTAGCATACCGAAGCTATGATTCTAAAAGAGAATCTGCCACAAATAGTGATACAACTCATACCTCTGACCCAATTTCATTTATGAAAAATTTGAAAAAATTAGAATTGAAAATGAAGTCTCAAGGTGCAAGTGATAAAGAAGTATTGGAATATATAAAACATTTCACAGAAGAATTTGTAAATGGAGTTCCTTCATTTAAACCAGAAGATCAAAAAAATATTTTCAGAGAAATTTTATATCCTATTAATGTGGAATTAATGGAAAATGGAGTTCCACTTTTGATTGGAACCGGAAATCATTGGATGGGAATGAAGGATGCCGAAGATGAAGCAAGTGTAATTGCTTCTATTTTAGACGGGAGTGGAAAATATCAAGAGCAAGGACTTTTATTGAGAGGTCAGGGTGCATCAGGTCAAAGCTTTAATTATGATTATTTTAAACTTCCAAGTTTGGACGGAAAAGGAATTGATTCTGTATTCGCTCATAAAATGTGGCATGGAAAAACTGAAATTGATCAAATGGCACATCAAGCAATAAGAACTAGAAGTAGCGCAAAATATTATTTTGCCGCGGATAGACATCAACCCGGAGCAATGGCACAGGGAGGGAAAATGGGAGTTTTAGATGTAGGAAAACAAACAACAATTCCATATGCTAAGATGATTGGAAAGGCAGCTTCTGTAAATGGGCATATGGTTGCAGGTTATGGTAAGAACAATGAATTACTTTTATCGGCAAGATATTTCCTTAATCCTACTGTTGATGAAATTTCAGGATGGGATTACAAAGCCGGAATTTTAATTAAGGCAAGATCTTTGATTCTCGAAGCTGCAAAAGATGATTCTATTGCAAGAGAAGCAAAAAGATTAAATTTTCTTGTAGAAAAATCTAACATAAAAGTTGGAGAATTAGAAAAGAAATTGGGAAGACCTATTTTTTAAAGAATAACCAATTTTCTTTTTTTCCACTAAGCTTTGAATTTAACAAAACATATTCCCCTGACAATTTTTTTCCGTTTATTTTTAAAACAATTTTTTTATTATCTTTTTCGATTAAATTATAATTCCCTTTATCCCAAATTTCAACTTTACCTTTTCCATAACCTTCTTTAATTTCTCCTTCGAAGGTTGCATAACTTTTTTCATGATCTGGAACTTGAACAGCTAAACGTTTTATCCCTTTTATTTTTGGGGGAGTTTTTGGAATTGCCCATGATTTTAAAACCCCTTCGAATTCTAATCTTAAATCATAGTGTAAATGCGACGCTGAGTGCTTTTGAATTACATAAATATTTTCTTTTACCATTCTTGATTAAAAAAATTAAAAATTAAATACCTTTTGGAAAAACCATTTCTAAAAATTTTAACCACGAAAGATTTATAAACACAAATTTTCTGAGTTTAACATTAACGAAGATGAGTGCCTTAACAAAAATGTTTTACATATAAGGTATGATGTATGTAGAAGCAGTGCTCATTTTATAATTAATTAAAAATTTTCTTTTAATTTTTTCTTCGGAAAAAATTATACAAGATTTATCTTTTAAAATGATTTTTTGAAATGAAGTCACAAAGTTTGTGATCTTTTAAGCCAATAGTAGGAGTTTGTGTGAAGTGGTTTGTTATCTTATAAAACAAACTGCGCAATTAGTTTTATCGTCGTCGGTAAAATATAAAATTGTTAATTCCAGTTGATCCTGCTGGCGGCTGCGGCTCTCTGACTTGCACTTAGACATGCAAGTTTTTTTAGTTTCTTCACAGAAGTTGAAAAGCAAACTGCTCAGTAACACGTAGCTAACCTACCCTTAGGTTAAGAATATCCTCGGGAAACTGAGGTTAATACTTAATAGGGGATATACCCTGGAAAGATTTATCCCTGAAACTTGAGCCTAAGGATGGGGCTGCGGCGGATTAGGTTGTTGGCGGGGTAAAAGCCCACCAAGCCTTTGATCTGTAAGGGCTCTTAGCGGAGAGGCCCTGAGAGGGAATCTGAGACACTATTCCCAGCCCTACGGGGTGCAGCAGTTAGGAATAATCTACAATACGCGCAAGCGTGATAGTTTGAGTCAGAGTGCGTTCCAATTTGGAATGCTTTTGCCGAATCTAAAACGTTCGGCGAATAAGGACTGGGTAAGACGGGTGCCAGCCGCCGCGGTAATACCCGCGGTCCAAGTCGCAGCCATTTTTATTGGG
>Ga0210057_1007118_pt1 | contig 13685 bp, 9 predicted proteins | sample CryGeyCG2114_010_2_FD_183968 | JGI IMG/M metagenome (GOLD analysis project Ga0210057, IMG submission 183968) | Groundwater microbial communities from aquifer - Crystal Geyser CG10_big_fil_rev_8/21/14_0.10 (SPAdes) (version 2) | ecosystem: Environmental > Aquatic > Deep subsurface > Groundwater ... | reverse complement strand
CCGCCAGCCTCGAGAACTTCGGCATGGGTACGGCTGCCGACCGGCTCTACGACGCCTTCTGGCACTGGTTTTGCGACGACTGCATCGAGGCGGCTAAGCGCGACGAGCTATCTTTGGAAGTCTTGATAGACGGCTTGATAGTATTTATAAAACTCCTCCACCCCTTTGCTCCGTTCGTGACCGAGGCGGTTTACCAGGAAGTTAAAAAAAGCCCATATATCAATAAAAAATTAACACTATTCCCCGCCTTGGCTGTCAGCCCTTGGCCGTCAGCCCCTGTTCAGCATGATTAACCTGACCGGATTTTTGGGACTAGCACTACTATCTGTTGGCCTGGGAGTTGGAGTGGTGACGTTTGCCGTTCAGCTGGGCTGGCAATACCTGGTCCACCATCGTACTGTAGTTATTAGTCTGACACTTTTAAGTATAGTAGCTATGATGTACGTATTAAAAATTAATCAACATTCTGCCCAGTATCAAAATACTTCGCAGTATAACAATCAGCTTGTTGTCGGGGAAAATATTAAGGTCTATTTTGTCTCCAAGTCATCTTTGCCTGGGGTAGCGTCACGTTTAGCGCGTCTTTCTGACGACTACCCTACCCACCGGGACGCGGCGCTGAACGCCGCCCTGAGCTTTGAGTACCTTGGTCAGCCCGACCAGGCTAACGACTACTGGCAGCGGTTTTTTGTTGCCGATCCCACCGCCCCCCTATCGAGCCGGGCTAGACCTAAACCAGCTCTAGCTTTGTGAGCCTCAAACGTAAACGACACTCAAGTTGGCGCGAGTGGAGATAAGCTTACTTTTGCTCCGAAAAAAAAAGGGGTGGCCAATCTGTGAGATGATCGGTCCTTGAGGAACCATTAGGAATCTTGATGAGTGGGATCCTACTCGGCAGGTAACTCGGCCTGCTGATCGGTGCTCGACGGTCCCTCGCTTTCGCCCTCTCCAGGCTCCTCCACTGCCGCCGTCGCCACTTCTTCCGCTTGACGCTGCTCCTGAACAATGACTACCGGCGTGGCGGCCGGGTCCATGTCTTCGGCTAGTATGACCGTCACTTTGCGGTGATCTATCTTGAGGTCAGCCACGGTAATGCTTTGGCCGATAGTGGTTAGTTGGCTGAGGTCTACATCGAGTTTTTCCGGTAGGTCGGTCGGTAGGGCTTCTACCTCAATGCTGTCGCGAACCGTCACCAGTACTGCTTCCGGTACATTAAACTCGCCCACCTGCTCGAGTGATATCTCGGCTTGTACTTTTTGTTTTAAATCAACTTGTCGGAACACCACGTGCTGAAGCTGGTTGGTGACCGGATGGTACGACACTTCGTCGATTAGGGTAGGACGAGGGGTTGGTTCGCCGTCTATCTCGAGGTAAACTACGGTACTCTCCCCTGCTTTTTCGAACAGCTTGTGAAAAGCTATCGCGCTGCTCCTAATAGGGATTGAGCGGGAGTTCCCGACCACCACATTGCCGATCATGGCACCGTCCCGCCGACGCAGTGTCTTGACAGACTTGCCTAAAACCTGGCGGGGTCGGGCGGAAAATCTGAGTCTCTGTGGTGCCATACGGGCTGATCATACCTTATACACAGCTTATTACAATCTGGTAGTGTTGGAAAATAACCTTTCCGCGATATTAAGCGTCTATTTAACAACACTTGTATTTAGCACTATTGGACGATTAAAAGTGGTAAATAAATCAAATGCGATGATGAAAAAAAACCGATGTATCCGCATTTTCCATGGAAAGACGTTTGCCGGGACTTAAAAAATTTCTGTTCAGCCGGCGCTGCGCACATTTTATAAAACAGTATCAATATGTATAGTAATGCTCAGTAAGTGTTTAAGCTTATTTCCACTATACTCAGCAACCAGGCGGGTGGGGTCACTCCCTCGGCTGAAACTGGCCGCCCACCAGCGAGTGACCGCCGGGGACGTCATGAAAAAACAATGTATCGGCCTCAACATCGGCCGCTGGAATAATCAGGGTGGGGGAGATGGGCGGCCCGTGAACGAGGGTGACCGACGATAGGACTTGTTCGGTCCCAGGCTGTTGTTGGTTAAAAAAGACGTACGAAAATGGCTGGGCCGGCGCGATGTCGTCCAAGGGGATGGTGTAGCGCAGAGTGATTTGCCGCTTGGAATTGAGCGGTACTGTTGTCAAAAAGTTGAGCTCGGTGTGCGTTTCGCCCACCGTCAGCCGAAGCTGGTTAGACGACAGGGCGTGGTCATCAATTTCTATCTCAATTTCTTCCGCCCCTCTGGGGAGTAGGGCAGTGATGTAAGCGCGGTACACCCCTTGCGGCCAAGCGTTGGCGCTACTGTCGTTGTTGAGCAACAACTGGCGGGTGTGCCGCGCCGAAGTTGGGGAGAGGTGAATGGTGTGTGTGTCTCGCCGAGTAGTTAAGTGATTTGCTTTGTTGACACCAACGTTGGCCTCGACCACGGCGATGCTGTCCACCACACAGTTGACGGTGGCCAGCCGAGCAGGACATTCCGGAGCAACAACCTCACCGGACCAACCCAGCGCGCTGATGGTCGCTTCCAGGTTGGGATCAACCAAGTACACCGTTAGTTGTTGAGAGCGAAGCGCTTGGTGGAGCGCGCCTAGTAAGTCCAGGGCGGCCTGATCGTCGAGTTGTTGGATGGCCTCCAACAAAGCTGCGGTCACGGCTTCGGCAAAGACGTTCGGCTGAGAGGTGGATTGAGTATGCTGGTACCAGCGTTCGGCCAGGTTGTCGGCAGTGACGGTCTGGTTTAGCCGAGCGATCTCCAGCGGGCCCAAGGCCGTCAGTACTTCACTCAGCGAGCGCTGGTTGAGGCCAATCACGCCGGCTACTTCCTGCTGAAGGCTTTGTTCGAGAAAAAAAGTAAGCTGGCGGCCGGCCTGGCGAAAGTCTGCCGACCAGTTGGCGTCGCGCAGTTGCCAGTTGGACAGTCCTAGTAGGCTAGCCAGTTCCGGCGGGGGAGCAACCTGGCCGCTGAACTGTTGCTCCAGTTGCCGGACCGACCAGGTCCGGGCATCGATCACCCGACCACCTTCAAGAGTAATAACGCCGACCGCTTCCACCAGTCCGCCGCCGGGCCGTAGTTCCTGGTTATTTTGAACGATCACTCCGTAGATTTTTTTGTTCTCAAAAGCAAGTAGTTGAGGCAGGTTGGGCTCCAGTTGCTGGTACAAGACCAGGCCGCCGCGCAGTTGATTGACGGCGGTAATCAGTTGGCTGGCATCGGTCTGGGTTCGCAAGGTATCGTTGGGCGGCCCAATGTCTTTAAATCGGGAGATTATGTCGGATAACTGAGTGTAGTCAGTTTTGGCGTTAAAAACCCCATTTTGGCCGTTTAAAGCCTGACTTGCTCCTGCTCCCATTAAGCCGGTCACTACTTCGGACCGATGGCGGTTAAAACGATCAGCAATCTCGGGAAGGGCAGAGAGCTCTCGCGCCAACCCGATTAGCGTCGGGACGTCTCCCCAAAGCGACGGCGGGAGGAGTGGTCGATACAACTGGTACTGCCACTGAACAAAACCAAGCTGTCGGGTAAGTCGGGCAGAGGGCGGGGGACTATCGAGCTCGTTCCAAATAGCCCGCCGCAGTAAGCCAATTGAAACGATAAACACCGCCAAAGCCGAGACCGCCGCCAGTCCCAGCCCCACCACCACCGCGCCCAGCCAAAACATTACCCGCCGTTTACCGGAGCGGCGGCGTGTCTGTTTGGTCTGTTGAGCTAACTGGACTACCCGCTCCAACTTGTGACCGAAGCGATGCTGACTAAATAGTGACTCGATGGTAGTGTCAAAAGATTGGTAGGCGGTGGACGGCGAGTGAGGTGAGCCAAGCTGAGTGGTGTCGGGGGCGGCGGGGGCGGCGGGCGGCGGGACAGCTTGGCTGGGCCGGGCTGGGTGGTGACGGTCGTCCGAGTGACGGTCACCTGGGCGGCGGTTAACTGCTGAGCGAGACGAGTGAGGAGAGTGGGGAGAGTGGGGAGAAATGTTGACCACCTCCTGGATCGTGTTACCGATTAGCTGGGCTGGGCCGACCGGCCTAATGTGTTTGAGAAACTCGGCTAGCCGGTCCTCATCCTGGGGAAGGAGACGGACGCTGGGGGTCAATAGGTCCGGCAGACTAGGCGTGGCGAGGCGTTGCAGCTGCCAGTCGCTCCACATCGGCTCGGCAGTCTCCAGCGCAAAGCGCTGGCGTTTAAGCCGTTTTCCTGATAAGTGAAAGTAGTGACGGGCAACTTCCTGGACCAGGCTAGAACTGGGCCGCGGCCGGCCGGCCACTACTATCCTGGCGGGCGATTGGGGAGCAAGGATAGCGGCCGTTACTTCATTGATGGCCGCTCCAGCCGAAGTGAGCGGGAAAGTTATGTCTGGATCGAGAAGCAGCTGTTGGTCAAGGCGCTGAATACTGTACTGTAACGGCAGCCAGCCAGCGGATTCCGGCGGGACCAGATTTTCCACCACTATCACCAAGCCCAATCTGTCTGGGCCGGACAGCGGCGGCCGGCCGGTACCGGTTAAGCCCGATGGGGCCAGGGAGATGTTGAGAAGGGTTAGAATGGCGTGGTCTGCCCGCGACCGCTGTCGCCACCCCGCTGTCTCCGGCAGTTGGGTAGTGATCGGCGTGACAGTCCGGACTACCACTACCAGCGGCCCGCCCGGTTGTAGAGACGCGTTAAAAAACTGCTCCAGCTGGGTTAGGTGCTGTGCTAAAGCAGCTTCGCTTGAGTAATCAAAACTATCAGCCAACAGCACCACTTTATACCAAGACCGCTGGCGAAGTACATCTGGTTGGTCAACAACTTTCCAGATTGGGACAGTGGTGACATCGAGCCGTCGTCTTTCCAGGGTTTGCCGGAGCCGCCGGCCCCACCACTCATCCTGGCTAATGATAAGCACCTGAGGTTGGTTTGGGTCGAGCTCGGAAACTAACATTTCTATATCTCTTAAGGTAATGGTTTTTAGCGCTCTTTAAAGCCTATTGTACGAACAATTCGCCGGCCGGAGCTAGCGGCAAGGGCTGTGACCGAGGATTGGTGTTTAGAAAGCCCGGGTTCCGAGAAGATTAACAGGCTTGAAAGTTCGCTTAGTTAAAGTAGCTCTCGTTCAAATCAGAAGTTTGAGGAAACTGGCCTAAAGAGCTCGGAGGTTGGTCTTAGCCACCAGCTTGCTCTCGGGCTACCGCCACCAAGCTGTCAACCAGCTCGTTATAGTGGTCGCCAGCGTGGGCCCTAACCCACTTCCACTCGACATGATGGCGCTGGGATTCCTGCCAAAGCTGTTTCCATAAATCCTGGTTCTTGACCGGCTTGCGATTGGCGGTCCGCCAGTTATTTTGCAGCCACTTTGGCAGCCACTGGGTAATACCTTGTTGAAGGTACTGGCTGTCGGTATAGAGCTCAACGCGGCTGGGCCCATCAAGTGCTTGTAGTGCCTTAATGGCGGCGGTCAGCTCCATCCGGTTATTGGTACTGTCCCTGCTTCCCCCAGCTAGTTGCCGCTGCTTGCCATCGGGGTAGAGGAACGCGGCGGCATACCCTCCCGGACCGGGATTAGGATCACAACCACCATCGGTATAGACACGAACCGGTTGAGAGGAAGAGATTGGCATACTATGTTGCCGCTAACCACAGCTGGGACAGTGTCACTCTTTAAGCTGAATGCTCAGCCGACGATAACTGCCCTGTCCTTCAGAAATGCTTTCTACCTGATCATATTCTGGATGTTGGGTAATGTGGCTATGGACCACATACCGCTCGTAGGGAGTAAGGTAGGAAAAGGTATACGGTTGGCCTGACTCAATCACCGCGGCCACAACTTCATCGAGCCGGCCGATTAGCTGATCGGCCCTTTCCTGACGATAGTTATTAATATCAAGGGTAATTTTGTGATCCGGATAGTCGTCGGAAAATGACAGCCTGACCAGCCTCTGTAGCGCGGAAAGTGTTTCGCCGCGATGGCCAATAAAAAGGCCGGTGTCTTCCTCAGGAACCCGCAGTGATACCATCACTGTACCGCTGTCGTCATCTTGAGAGAGATCGACTAGTACGTCTCCGGAGTTCAGGCCGCAGTGCTGGGAAATTCTTTCCAAGTAGTTTGATATGTCCATAAAAGTTCCCTTCGGGCAGTACTTAATACTATCTGCCGGCTGGTGGTACTGGTACCGTACGGCCCGTCGGCTTCAGCGCGGGGCGTTAAAGTACTTTGAGCCCAACCAGTGCCGAGCCCGCTGAGTATACACGGTGATGCCCCCCGGCCCAGATAGGACGTACTGCTGGCCAATGCTAAACACCGTCGTCACTACCCAATACAGGGCCAACCCCGCCGGAAATTGGGTAGAGAAAAAAACGGTTACTATCGGTAAGACGTAAATCGATTGTTTCTGCATCATCGCAGCCATTTGGGCCATACCTTCTTCCTGACGGTTAGCTTGTTGAACCTGCTTACTTTTAGACTTGTTGGGCACTGTGTCGCGGATCTCTCCGCCAGGGGCGATCATTAGGGCTAAAATAAACTGCGACGCGCCGGCTAGGACCGGTAGGATAAAACTACTGTCCGGCCGGGCCAGGTCGAGCCATAAAAATCGGGAGGTAGAACCAAGGTTGTCAGGTGTTAAAAAAGTAGTCAGCGCTCGAAACAAGACAATTAAAATTCCTAACTGAATAATTTGAGGGACACAGCCGGCTAAAGGATTGACGTTGTGTTTTTTGTACAGCTCAAACTGTTTTTTCTGGAGTTTTTGTTTGTTTTTTCCAAACTTTTTCTGGAGCTTGCTCAGCTCCGGTTGAATTTGCCGCATTTTGCCCTGGGCCTTGATAGAGGGTACGGTTAGCGGTAGTAGGGCGGCGCGCAACGCCAGGGTAAACAGGATTAACGTTAAGCCCAGATTGCCCACCACAGTGTTAATCTCAAGTAGGACGGAAGAAAATAGCTCTGTAATGCCTAACATACGCTACCAACAACTAAAAACGCGGACACAACCGCGCCATAATCCGACGATTGTACCATTCTGCTCGATCTGCCTGCGGACATACACGCTACAGCTGGGCTGATGGCGGCAGTGATAGCTTACTCCAAACACCGACACCAAAAGTGTTGTCTTGACGTTAAACAAACCTTGATAAACGGTGATGATCAGGGTGATGAGCCGGCTCATTTTACTTTGATTACTTGTCCGTCTGCCCGGAAAGCGGCGACCGGTTAAATAACTGACCTAGTTCTTGAACGTAAACCTGCGGCCGTCGGGCCGTCCGCCTTACTCGCAGGGCTAACCAGGCGCGAGTTTGTTTGAGCCTTGGCCTCAGCTCCTCCTCCAGCTGACGGCGGAGGCGGTGACGGCCCACAGCGGAGGCCACTACTTTCTTTGGTATAATCACCACTGCTTTTGAGACTCCTCCTGAGTTCTCTGCCGGCCGAACAAACAGCGTTAGGTGCGGGGTGCTCAAAGTGCTGGCGCTGTTAAAAAAAGACCTGTCCAGCCGGTGGGAAAATCGGTGCGGTTTGGGCAGCATGGCTGGCTACTCAACTCCCAGTCGCCGTCTCCCTTTTCGCCGCCGCCTGAGAACCACCTTACGGCCGGCGCTTGTCATTAGCCGCCTTAGTAAGCCGTGCTTACGGCGACGCTTGAGTTTTTTCGGCTGATATGTCCGCTTCGGCATAAGAAGCCGCATTATATCAGCCGCCAGTCTAGTCGTTGAGCCTAAATGGCATAATGACGTGCTGGAAGTTACTATTCCCCGGTTCTTTAAACATGACAGGTTTGAGCGAGTCGTTCATCCCAAACCAAACCGTGTCACTGTTAAGACGGGCCAGTAGGTCGTGAAGATAGCGGCCATTAAAAGCAATCTTAACCGGTGCCTTCACCTTGGAACCTAGCGGTACCCGGCCGTCAAACACCCCTTGGCCATCAGCTTGGGCGGAGATCTTCAGCTCGTCGTCGCTAAACTGCCAGGTCACGATGTTGGAAGAGCGACGGGCAAACACCAGGGCCCGGCTAACTTGATCGACTAACTCAGCCACTTCCAGGGTTGTTTCCAGTTCAAAGCTCTTAGGAATGATCTTATTATACGGCGGGTACTGGCCCTCTACTATCCGAGCGCTGACCTCCAGGTTGGGAACCATGAAAAAGATGTGTTTTAGCTGGTCTGACACTACCAGCCGAACCAGTTCGTCGCCGGCCGTCGCTTGACTGCTTTCGTCCTGGGGACTCTTTGTTTTGTCCCCGCTATGACTTATCTTGAGGATGGATGATATCTCGTTGAACGCTCGGGCTGGCACCAGCACGCTTTGACCATCTTCAAACCGAAGGGCCGTATCAGCCAGGGTAAGAACGCTTAGTCTAAACCCATCGGTCCCGACTACCTGGAGTCCCTGTTTAGTCGGTTTAAATAGCAAGGTGGTTAGAACTTGGCGGGTTAGATCCTGAGAGACACTAAAGCTGACGTAGTGATCAATGTCTTTGACAAGTTGAGGCTCGAGCTGGAACTGCTGGCCGTCTGGGCTAGGGAACTCTGGGAACTCTGCCGATGGCTGGCACTGGATTTTGATTTTTCCTGCTGGGTGAGAGACGTGGAGGGTGTTGTCGTTTAGCTCTAGTTCCAGTTTACCAACTGGAAGCGAGCGAACGCTCTCGGTAAATAGTTTGGCTGGAACAAGTGCTCTTCCCGTTTGTTCGACCACTCCTGCTATCAACGCTGTCATGCCAAGGTAGAGATCGGTGGCGGCGATACTAATTTCTTTCTTCTCAGCTTTGAGAAGAAATGAGTTGAGGATGGGCAGCGGTGGCCGTGACGAAATCGCTTTGAGAGCAGTGCGTAGCGCAGGATAGAGGTTTTCTTGGAGGACGGTAAGTTTCATACTTATATTTTATAGTGGTAGTAGTAGTGAACTGTGGATAGCGGGGATAACTTAGCTAATATTGCTCGAGTATTGTTTAGTTTACTGTGTGTATGTACTTGGCCGGCTGAGTGTGAAAGAAGACGGTATAACTACCACCTAAAAATCCACAGTCTGGAAAGTTGTCCCCACCCACTACCGGCTATCCACACCCCTCCACACGGTGTTCACACTGCAATTTCCTCAAGTTGTCCACATTACAATTCACACCCTGTGTACAACTACCTGGAAACGGCTGTTAAAGACATCCTTAAGGCGGATACATCGCGCTGAATTTGAGTATCGCGCAGTATCTCCCGCTCTATTTTGCGAACGGCGTGTAAAGCGGTGGTGTGATCGCGGTTAGAGAACCACCGACCAATCTCTACCAATGATAACTGTAGTTCTTCTTTAAACAAGTACATAGCCACGTGCCGAGCTGTTACCAGCGACTTAACCCGCCGCTTTCCTTTCAGGGCTGTTTGTTTAACGTGATAGTGATTGGCCACCGCCCTTAGCACATCTTGAGGGGTGACCTTTAGTTGAGTGGGCCGGTGGTTGGCCTCGGTTTTCAAGACATCCTCGATTAGTTCGGCGTCGAGCTGACGGCGCTGGAACTCGACAGCAGAGCGGATAAGCTTAATTACCCCCTCAATCTTGCGAGCGCTGTCCACCTTGGAAGCAATTAGCTGGGCCATGTCCATCGATAGCGGCAGCTGACTGGCCTTGGCCTTGATCAACAAAATAGCGGTCCTTAGTTCAAAAGTTGGTTGTTGAATATCGATCATTAATCCGGCCTCAAACCGCGAACGAAGCCGGTCCTCTAATAAGTGAATTTCCTGAGGAGGACGATCTGAGGTGAGGACGATTTGCCGAGCTTGCTGAGTGAGGGCATTGAAGGTATGAAAAAACTCTTCTTGGACCGCGTTCTTACCGGCGATAAACTGAATGTCGTCGATGAGCAGCACTTGGGTAGAGCGGTACTTTTCCTTAAACTTAATGGCCCGCTTAGTTTGGATAGCGCTGACGATCTGATTAGTAAACTCTTCACCGGTGCAGTAAATCAGGGTGTTGTCAGGGTGGTTGTGAAGAATATTATTACCAATGGCGTGCATTAAGTGGGTTTTGCCCACCCCAACTCCGCCGTACAGAAACAGTGGGTTGTAGGCGATGCCGGGCTTTTGGGACACGGCAGTCGCGGCGGCGTGGGCCATCTCATTGGTGGTAGAGACGGCAAAGTTTTCGAAGCTAAAATCCGGGCGCAGGCCTGCTTGGCGAGCGGCCACGGCAGCCCTGTCCAAGGCGGTCATCTGTAGTGTTGACTCAGAGAAAAGATCTTCAACTCGGGGCGAAACACTTGAAAAAGGACGAGCCGGCTGTTGATCTAGGGCGGCGGCGGATTGCGGCTGGCTGGTCACCGGCGTGCCTACCTTGAATGACACTTGGGCTTGTTTGCCAATAATATTGCTTAGGGTAGACCCGAGCTGATCAGATAGATTTTTTTTAAGATTGGAAGCGTGGAAGGCGGTGGGACAGGAGATGACGCAGTCGGCTTGGTTAGGCTGACTAAAGGTGACCGTGGTTAAAGGGTTGGAGGTTATCCAGGTGTTGTAGACTGCCCGCGACAGCTCAAGCTCGAGCTGGGCACAAGCTTGTTGCCACACAACCTTCACTTCAGCTGGTGATAAGCTGGTCTGGTTCATAACTATACCGGATTGGCAGAAAAGTAATGTTGTTATACACAGTATTATCCACAGGTATCAAGGGGAAAAAGGGACGGCTATAGCGCTCTCTCCAGAGGGGGATTACGACGGTGGTCGGTAGTCATCGATAGAGTGGCGAAACTGTTGGGGGGACTGTTGGGCTGGCTGTTGGCTGAGCGGCTGTTGGCTTAGTTGTTGACTGGGCGGCTGTTGGCTAATTGACTGTTGGGCCGGCGCGACCGCGTTGTCAGGCGGCGCCTCCTGCGGCTCGGCCACAGTCACTGCCGCTGGAAGTTTTTCACCCGGTTCCATGTTCTCCATAATCTGCTTCTGACGCTGCTTCATCAGTAGCTCTTCCGGATTAGTAGTGATGATTTGGTGTTCTTCTTCACTGGAAACAACGCGCAGGGCGACGTGGTTCTGACCGGCGAAGAAAATTCCCTCACCAATATCGGCGGCCAGCAGGAGGTATTTTTCGCCTTCGGAAAGATAAAACGTCTCGGCTAGGATGGGAATGGCCGCCGATGACTGCTTCATCAGCAGCTGGATTGAGGAGTTGGTGACAATTGCCCTACCATAATCGGTGCGAAGAAAGTCTTCCACGTCCTGAGTAATAGTGGTGATGCCCAGGTAATACTTGCGGGCCCGCTTGACCATGCTGTAGATAAACTGGGCCGAGTCCTGATGGCGTAGAAAGTACCAGGCTTCGTCAATGATTAGTACCCGCTTACGCAAGTCCCGACGGATCCTAGTCCACAAAAAATCAAGGATAATATGCATGGCCACCGGCCGCAGTTCGTCCTGCATCTCTTTGACAGAGAAGACGGTTAGTTGATTGGTGATGTTGAAGTTCGAGGGTTGGTCGAAAATTCCTCTAAACGAGCCGGTAATGTACTTTTCCAGCCTGGCGGCCAAGTCGCCGGCCTCGTCAGTCTCCATGCCGATCAAGGTTTTATAGAGGTCCTCCATTAGCGGCGGCTCGTTAGTTTGGGTGGCGGGATCGGGGGTGATGCCCTTGGCTTTGTAGGTAGCCACCAGCGCTCGGTCGAGGATGGCTTCTTGAGTGGCGGTGATTTGACCGAGCATCACTTTTAACAGACCGTGCAGAGAAATAATTTTTTGGCCCAGCTCGTTCTCGCCCTCCTCATAAACGCTGGACAGGTCAAAAGGATTAAGTTTGGTTTGGCCGCCAAAAGTAAAGTTGATGTACTCGCCGCCCATCGACTCTGTTAACTCCTCGTACTCGCGCTCGGGATCAAGCACCATCACCACCACCCCAAACATGATCTGGCGAATAACTTCCAGCTTAACGGTATAGGACTTACCGGCGCCGGACTTAGCAAAGACTACCATGTTGGCGTTTTCCATCTGGAAACGGTCAAAGATTACCAGCGAGTCGTTGTGCTCGTTAATGCCGTAGACAATGCCCTGTTCCATGGTTAGTTCCGACGAGGTAAAGGGAAAGGTGGTGGCCAGCGAAGTGGTGTCCATGTTGCGGGTGACCAGCAGCTTATCGTTGCCCATCGGCAGTGTTGTTTTAAAGCCATCGTCCATCTGCAGGGTAGCTTTTTTTGAGACGATTAACAGCGCGCCCAGCGTAGACTGAACACTTTTGGTGACCCGGTCTAACTCTTGTTTGTTTTGGGCCTCCAGCGTGACGTACAGACCGAACTGAAAAAACCGCTCCGATCCTTTGGCCAGCTGTTCGCGAATCAGCCGAGCGTCTTCCAACTTGACCTCGGTGTTGATGTTACTGATCTTGCCGGTCCGAATGTCTGACTGGATCTCGGCCTCCATCTCGGTAATTTTGCGCTTCAGGCTGTCGAGTATTTCTTTGACGTCGACGGGGAAAATAAACATCGACACAAACATTTGGTGGGGGAAGTTAATCAGTGGTGAGAGCCAGTTGGCCGGAACGCTGCGCGGATAACCGGCCACAAACAAGGTCCGGGTGTAGGTGGAGTTTATTTTTTGGAAAGTGAAGTCAACCTCAATGGCTTCCGGAGCGATGATGTCCTGAATGGTAACCAGTCCCTGGGCAAAGGTTTTGAGCTGGCGTTGCTGGTTTGGGTCGGTCTGGGGTTCGTTTGTTTGACTGGATGGGCGATTGTCCGCTTGGTTAGCCGCCGCTTGGTTGGCAGGTGTTTGGTTTGGCGATACTTGGCTCGTGGCCGACTGGTTGGTTTCGTTTTGAGGCAAGCCCACCCTGGCGGCCGAGGCACCGGCGGCTGGTTTGAGAAAAGGCAGATCAAAAGGGAGCTTAGACAGCAGGTTGGGCATTGGAGGCTATTGTACTTGATACGGCACCAGCCGCAAAAGAGACAGGGGGAGAGGTGGCCGCATTGGTACCCAACTTTCGCGAATTAGTAACCACTTAATTTGCCGACTGTCCCCTAGGGAATAATTTCTTTTGGGGGTGTTTTTTTTGGCGCGCATTTTCCGTGGGCCATTAGTGGGCCATTAGTGTGCCGAAAGTGGGCCGTTTTGGCCCACGCGCTTTAAGTGAGTTTTTTTAGATATGCCAAGAAAATATTACCAACTGGAAAAACATCTTTAGTGAGCACACTTGGTTTGCCCCATTAGCCTGGAAAGAAAGTGGTCCTAGATTTCCGGTAGGGGAGGCATGCCGGCCCCATCATCTTGGGCAGCCGGCTGTTGTTGGTTTGGCTGACCGGGCTGGGACTGTTGGTCGGGCTGGCTAAGTTGTGCCGGCGGAACTGGTGGAACAGGAGGAACTGGTGGAACTGGTGGAACAGGAGGAACTGGTGGAACTGGTTGGGTGCCGGCCGGAGACTGCGACGGCGTGGCCTGGCCGCCCGGCTGATCAACGTCCGACTGACTACCATCCTGATTGTCCGACCAATTGCTCGACTGATCAGCACCAGTGTTAGATAAAGGCTGGCTGAGCTGTTCTAAATTAGTGTTAATCTCTTCTTGAGCTTGGTTGTCGAGCTCGCTGCCATCAACCGTCGTACTGCCGGCCGGCGGCGGCGGAGTTGGGCCGGCTGAGGCTGGGGGTGTTTGGACGGTTGGGTTGGGCAGGACATTGTCCGGAGTGGCGGGCGAGGCCAGGCCCGGCTGGTTGCTCGGAACGACTGGCGCGCTAGG
>Ga0210057_1007117_pt1 | contig 13685 bp, 10 predicted proteins | sample CryGeyCG2114_010_2_FD_183968 | JGI IMG/M metagenome (GOLD analysis project Ga0210057, IMG submission 183968) | Groundwater microbial communities from aquifer - Crystal Geyser CG10_big_fil_rev_8/21/14_0.10 (SPAdes) (version 2) | ecosystem: Environmental > Aquatic > Deep subsurface > Groundwater ... | reverse complement strand
TCCATAGCCGCGCCGACAAAAACGCCGACGCACGCGCCCACCGCCACATCGCTCAAATAGTGCACGCCGGCGAATACTCTGGCGAGCGAGATAAAAAACGCAAGGATCAGCAGCAGTACGCTGTTTTTTTTTGTTTGCAACGCCGCAAAGACCGCGACCGCGAACGACATTACCGCGTGATCCGAAGGGAACGAACCAGAGTATATGGATACGTTAATAAGCGGCTCGAAACCAAATGCGACAAAAGGCCTTGTTCTGAAAAAGAACCATTCAATTGCGGTATTGATTCCTACGGAAGTAAGTATAGCGGCGGCGTACCTAAAAATGATTACTCGAAAAGCAATACCACTCCTCAGGTTCAAGAAGCCCACCAGAAGAAGCAACAGCCAAAAAAGAACAACCGCAAAAAACGCCACTACCCACGAGGGCAGTGTTTGGCCGACATGGAAAAGAGATATGCTGGCCTGTGGAGAAAAATTAAGAAGCAACATAACTTATACGAGCGCGCGAGACGTCATGCTCTCATGAGGCGCTATATTAAGAATCGAAAGCAGTGTTGGGCCGACATCAGACAGTACGCCGCCGACCGGAAGCTGATCAAGGGTAAAATCGCTCTCCCGAGATTTTTTAAGCACATACCGCTCTCCGGCAATAACGAGCGGCACGGGATTAGCGCTATGCTCTTTCATGATATGTCCATTCTCCCAGTTGACCATTTCCTCGGCATTGCCATGATCCGCGGTTATGAGCAATACGCCCCCCTCCGCACGTACTGCCTTACTGATATCCCCCACCGCGGCATCAACAAATCCAAGAGCTTTCTGCGTGGCGCGAAGATTACCGGTGTGCCCTACCATGTCCGGATTGGCAAGGTTTATGACATACACATGATATTTCTGCATCTTAATATTCGCAAGCACCTCTTTTACTATCTCTCGAGCCGACATCTCAGGCTTATCGGCGTATGATGCCACTCCTGCTGATGGAATAATCTTGTTCTCCTGACCCGGAAACACACTATCTTTACCGCCATTGAAAAAATAGGTAACGTGTGCGTATTTTTCCGTTTCAGCAATGTGCAGCTGAGAAAGACCCGCTTGGCTTATAAGTAAACTCACCGGATGTTCGATGATCTCTTTTGTATACGCGACATGAACCGGCAGATCAGGCTCATACTCGGTCAAAGTCACAAAATAGAGGTCCGACAACGCGGTACGGTCAAATTTTGTGAACGTTGGAAGAACAAACGCTTTTGTCATCTCGCGCGCGCGATCAGGACGATAGTTGAAAAAAATAACACTATCCCCGGGCTGGATTCTGCCGCTTCCGCCGTTCTTTTCCTGCCTGATGACAACCGGGACGAACTCTTCATCATACACCTTTCTGGCATAGCTCTCTTTGATCGCCTCAGCGGCAGAAGTGAACGTCTGATCTGACTCCGCCTTGACCATGGCGTGGTAAGTCTTTTCAATGCGATCCCAATGATTATCCCGATCCATCGCATAATAGCGGCCGCTCACCGTGGCAATGGATCCGACATTAATCCTTTTGGTTGTCTTTTCAAGCTGTTTGATATACGACAAACCGCTGTCAAACGTTGTGTCTCTCCCGTCAAGGAACGCGTGTATATATACCCGCTTCAGGCCCGCGCGCGACATAAGCTCAAGCAACGCATAGAGATGGTCTTGATGGCTGTGCACGCCCCCATCCGATAGAAGACCCATAAGATGAATGCTTGAATTATGCTTTTTACAATGCTTGATCGCTCCGCTCAAAACATCATTGTCGAAAAAGGTTTTCTGTTCGATTGATTTATTTATGCGGAGTACCTCCTGATAGACAATCCTGCCGGCGCCTAGGTTCAAGTGGCCAACCTCTGAGTTGCCAGGCTCGCCCCATGGCAAGCCGACGGCCTCACCTGCCGCCGCAAGCGCATAGGTTTGATACTTTTGGATCAGCGAATTGAAGTTCGGCATCTTCGTCTGACTGATGGCGTTGCCGCGCGACGGGGGCGCAATGCCAAATCCGTCCAGAATCAACAGTACCAACGGCAGAGACTTTTTTTGTTGTGTGTCGTTATCATTCATGATCGGGACGCATCAATAATGACTTTCCGGTCATAACGCTGGGCTTCGAAATGCCGAAGATATCAAGTATGGTCGGCGCCACGTCAGCGAGTAACCCTTCTTCACGCAACTCAACATCAATGCAATGGGAACACCACAGGATGAACGGCACTTGGTTTTTAGAATGTTCCGTATCTATTCCGTTTGTTGAAAGATTTTTCATTTCCTCAATATTGCCGTGATCCGCGGTTACAATCAGCGCTCCCTCTTTCTCCCCAACGCGATTGCTTATAAGCGCCAAAGATTGGTCAACCGCCTGAATAGACATCTTCGCAGCCTCAAAATTACCCGTATGGGCGATCATATCAGTACACGCGTAATTCAAGGCTATAAAATCGTAGCCGTCGTCTACTCCTTTGAGCACCGCTTGAGTGAGCTCTGACGTTGACATTGCCGGTGTTTCATCGTAATGCTTGACGTCCGGAGAAGGGATCATAAGCCGATCCTCGCCGCCAATGGGCTGAGCATATCCGCCATTGAAAAAATAGGTCATGTGCGCGTACTTCTCGCTCTCGGCGATGTAAAGCTGGCGTTTGGAGGAAAGAACAGCAGGAAGCGCTTTTTCGACATCAATACTCGGGTAGGCGGTGAGGATGTCGCCAAGATCAGGCCCAAAATCAGTTAAGGCGACAAAGCGGACATTCTTCGGAACTCGATCGGGAACAAACGAGCCGGGATTCTTGGCGTTAAAATCCTTTTGCACGAACGGCTTGGTTAGCTGGCGAGCGCGATCACTGCGATGATTGAAAAAAATAACTGAATCATTGTCTTGCACGATTCCAACAGGCTTTCCATTCTCCAGTATGACATGCGGTTCAATGAATTCGTCGCTTTTCCCTTCTGAATAATATTTATCAAAGATAGAAAGCGGGTCAGTGATACTGACTCCCTTCCCCAACACGAGCGCAGCATATGCAAGCGCGGTGCGGCTCCACTGTTTTTTTCTATCCATGCCATAAAAACGTCCCATCACCGTTGCGATATGCTGGCAGGGCTTCAGATGATCAATAACCTCTTCAAGCTGAAACTTGCCGGAATTAGGCGCTGAATCGCGGCCATCGGCAAAGAGGTGCAGATAAACCCTCTCAACACCATGTCTATTCATCAAATCAAGCAGCGCGTAAAGATGCTCAGGAGTCGCATGCGCGCTTTGCCCGTCAGAAAGCATGCCTACGAGATGCATGGACGAATTATTCCGCTCTACGTGCTGTACCGCCTCTATCAGCGCGGGATTCTTGAAAAAAGTACCGTCTTTGATCGCCTCAGTTATAATAACGCCGTCCTGCTTCACGATTCTGCCAGCGCCAAGGTTAAGATGTCCGGCCTCTGAGTTGCCGTCCTGATCCTTTGGAAGTCCCACATACTCGCCGTGCGCCCACAGCCGCGTGTGCTTTCCTTCACTATACAATTTTTTAAATCCCGGGATTGAGGTGTGCGTTATGGGATTTGATTCTGAATCAGGCGCGATGCCCCAGCCGTCAATGATGGCGAGTACAAGGGGTCCTAATATGGTTTTCTTTTGTTCAAACATAGTTATGAAATTTCATTCCAGATGGCAAGCAATCTGTTATATTTCGCAACACGCTCGCCGCGCGAGGGAGCGCCCGCTTTAATATGATCGGCGCCGACAGCGACCGCCAAATCGGCCATAAACGGGTCATTGGTTTCTCCGCTCCTGTGCGAAACAATTATCTTAAAATTGTTCTTTTGGGAAAGCTTGATGGCTTCTACGGTCTCTGTGAGCGTGCCAATCTGATTAAGCTTGATAAGAGAAGCATTGGCAGCAGCCAGTTCTATACCTTTCCGGATGCGGATAGGATTCGTTGCAAACAGATCATCTCCTATGACTGTGCATTGTGGGTTTTCCTTCAAAAAAGCAGTCCAGTCATCCCACGCATCTTCAGCGAACGGATCCTCTATGCTGGTTATTGCATAGCGTTCCGCCCATGCCCTGTATCGAGCGCCAAGCTCCTTAGCGTTCAAGGTCTCCTCCGGTGGAGCCATGCGGTAGGCGCCATCAACAAAAAATGAGTTAGCAGCAGCATCCAAACCAAGAGCCACATCGCGTCCCGCCCCTGATCCCGATGCCTCGATCGCTTCGTGGAGCATCTCAAATACCTGCTCAATTGATTCAACTTCAGGCGCATATCCGCCTTCGTTTCCAACATCAGTATCAAGTCCATGTTCATGAATGATGCCGCCCAAGGCATGAAATATCTCGCTTCCAATTTCGATCTGTCTTTGGCAATCACCCTGCGGAAACACGATCTGAAACTCCTGAAGCGCTATATTGGTGCTCGCGTGTTTCCCTCCGTTCACAAGGTTCATGAGCGGAGCGGGATACAGGACAGGGTCAGAAAAACCGAATCGCTCCCTGATGTAGCGGTAAAGCGGCTTCTCCTGAGAGATAGCCGCCGCTCGCGCGGCCGCGAGCGAGACAGATAAAATGGCATTCGCGCCAAGTCGCTCTTTGTGATCGGTTCCATCAAGCTTGATCATTGCCCTATCAATAGACTCCTGATCTTCCACGCTCATTCCCATAAGCACGTCCGCAATGTCACTGTTAACGTGTTCGCACGCCTTTAGGACCCCTTTTCCGCCATACCGTCCGGCATCGCCATCGCGCATCTCAAACGCTTCGAATGCTCCCGTGGACGCGCCTGACGGAACAGACGCACATGCCTCGGTTCCGTCATCCAATATTATACATGCCTCAATAGTCGGATTGCTTCGAGAGTCGAGTATTTCTGATGCTTTGATCGCTGTTATTTTTTTTGGCATAATGCTGTTGTGTTATTGCAATGCGCTCAAGCCGGGCAGATCTTCCCCGGAAAGTAGCGCTAACATAGCGCCGCCGCCGGTCGAAACAAAATCAATATCTTCAATGATGCCAAGACGCTCGAGAGTCTCAACTGTCTCGCCGCCGCCCGCGACAGTTTTTGCAACAAGGTGGCGTGCGATGTTCTGAGCAAGCTCATACGTGCGCCGCGCGAAACGCTCATCCTCAAATTTTCCGAGTGGGCCGTTCCACAGAATTGTCTTTGCGCCGACCAGTATGCGATCCAATTCCTTTCCCGATGACGGACCTATGTCCATGATCGCATCATCGGCATTCAATTCGTCAACTTTCTTCACGGTCCCGTCCTGCATCACAGCGTCTTTTGGGAGAACAATTTTTGTGCTCACCAATTTCTTTGCTTCTTCTATCATATCAAACTCAACCAATGACTTTCCAACCTCGTACCCTTCCGCCGCCAGTACGGTATTGGCAATGCCGCCGCCGAGAACTATGCTGTCTGCCCGAGAGACCATGTGTTGAATAAGCGGCAACTTTGTTGAAATCTTTGCGCCGCCGAGTATAAGAACGAACGGATGCTCAATCGTCTCGAACAGCGAAGACAACTCACTGACCTCTCGCGCGAGTTCAGGACCGGCAAATGCCGACTCAGCAACGCTCGGCATAAAAGAGATGGAGGTATCAGACCGATGAGAGTTGCCAAAAGAATCATTCACATATATTGATCCCCATTTAATGAGACGCTGCGCGAATGCATCGCTCCCTTTTTTCTCTTGAGGCCAGAACCGAAGATTCTCAAGCATAAGAATCCGCGACTTTTCATAATGCGCGGGGTTCTCATCAATATCCTGGACCAAAACAACAGACTCATGAATGCCGTCCATGTGCAATAATGCCTCAAAATGGTCTCTCACCGGCTCCATACCGAGCAAATCATCATGCCCGGCTGGCCTGCCGCGATGCCCCATTAATACAATCCTCTGAGCGCCATACGCCAGAAGTTCACGCACTGTCGGCACAAGACGCTCAAGACGCAAGTCATGATAATCGTCGATCACGCCTTCTTTGTTGACCATAACATCAAAATCACAACGTACCAGTATGTTTTTTCCTTTGATATCCTGCTGGGTATAACGGGGAAGTTTCATATGGTGAGTATATCAAAAAAAAGGCGCTAAAAAAAGTGCCCAAGATAGCTTCTCCAAAATGCCATCTAGCGGCACGCGACGTCGATCACATTACCCATCGTTTTAAGCTTCGCAACCTCGCGTGATAGCACACCGACAAAGCGATCCATGTCCTTCTCTGTGGTTGACGTGCCGAGAGAGACGCGTAAACTGCCGAGAGAGACATCCCTGTCAAGGCCAATCGCCTGCAACACGTGCGACGGGTCAAGATTTCCTGAAGTGCATGCCGATCCTGAGGATGTATCAAATCCTTGTTCAGACAGCCGCATAACCAACGCCTCGCCTTCTATGCCTGGAAAGCAAAAAGAAACATTGTTTGGCAGCCGATCAACCCTGTCTCCTGTCAGTAGAGATCCTTCAACGCGCTCCTCGACCGCTCTGATCAAATGGTCGCGCAGAGCAATAAGTCGCTCTGATTCTTTTTTTCTTTTTAGTTCAGCCGCCTCGATTGCCGCCGCCAATCCCACAATACCGGGAACATTCTCAGTCGACGCGCGACGCTTCAGTTCCTGTCCGCCGCCAAGCTGCTGAGGCTCAATCACGACGCCGTTCTTAAGATAGAGAGCGCCAATCCCTTTGGGGCCATAGAATTTATGCGCAGAGAGGGAAAGCATATCAACATGGAGCGACCGAACATCAAGAGAAAGCGATCCCGCCGCCTGCACTGCGTCTGTGTGGAACAAAACCTTTCTGCGCTGCAGCTCTTTTCCTATCTCGTCGATAGGCTGTATGGTTCCTATCTCATTATTCGCGTACATGACAGACACCAAGAACGTATCATCCCGCAACGCGTCAATGATTGATCTCGGTTCGACGCGCCCTTTTTCATCAGCCGGCACATAGGTCACCGCGACTCCGCGAGTCTCCAGATAGCGAGCTGTATGCAGTATGGCGTGATGCTCAACCGCGGTTGTTATGATATGTCCCTTGAAACCATGTGCTTCGGCAGCGCCTTTCAGAGCAAGATTGTCGGATTCGGTCCCGCCCGAAGTAAAAATAATCTCATTGGGCCGAGAGGAAAGAGCGCGCGCGACTTTTTCTCGAGCACGTGTCAAGGCAAGATAGGCGCGGTGTCCTGTTTCATGGATGGAAGAAGGGTTGCCGAATTCATCGCTAAAATAGGGCTTCATAGCCAAAAATACCTCGGGGTCAAGAGGTGTTGTTGCCGCATGATCAAGATAAACGCGCTGCATAATATTCCTACTGTACGACAAAAAATCCTAAAAATCAATTTATGATCGCCTTTTTGAAGCAAAAAAAGTGGCGACAGCGCCGCCCAACAACCCAACCGCCAAATCGCCGAGCGTATCGCTTAAGGTCATCGCCATATCAGACGGAAAGAGCATCTGCAGGCTATATTCAAAGAATTCCCATCCGATCGCGATGATCGCGACAACTCCAACGATAAACAGGACAAAAAAAGCAGCTGGCAATTTCAGAAGGTGTCTGTTCTTGATCAGATACCCCAACATGACCGCTGCGCTTGCCGCGACACTCGCACCGCCGGCTAAATGAAACGGGATATCCATCCAGGGATAACGAATGAATATGTCGGACCACAATGCAAGCGGTATAAAAACAGCGAATACCGGGACCGGATACAAAAATATTTTTATGACCGTCTTCATGCCACTGTATTAGCGCAATCCCATGAGCACCCACAATCCAATGCAGAGCATAAGCACGCCAGCGACAGCATGAAGCGTCCGAACGTGATTCTGACGCAATGACTCCGCCCGCTTTACTGAAACACCGGCATACGCCGCGATGGCAAGCGCGAGCATAGGGAGGACAAAAATAACATTATACAGCGCGAGCATCAAAAGCGCTTTTGCGTCAAAAGCGCTCTGAGACAGCATTCCTAAAATGACAATATACGGACCGCTCGTGCAAGGGAGAAGAAACAACGAAATCACAAGCGCGATCACGATCGCCCCGCGAGGGTTCGCTATCGAGCGGACTAGCGCTTTCATCCGAGGCCGCCACGAAAGAGGCACTTCCATCAGAAACCCCTTACCATACCAGATCGCGTCCTTAAGATTAAAAAGTCCAACAAGAACAGCAAGGATGCCGACAAGCAGATACACCCAGAATGTGCTGCTAACCGTTGCGAGCGCGTGGTATAATCCGAATCCCATGGCAAAATAGGAGACAAAAACAGTCCCCACGAACGCAAGACCGGTCATAAGCGCTCGCCGACGGTCGCCGGCCGCGAGCATTGAGGTCATGAGCAGGATCAACACCGCGAAAGCGCAAGGATTTATGGAATCGGCAAGCGCGGCGGAAACAAGCAGCCACGCGTTGATAGATGCCGCCTTTTCACTGCATTCTGGCAGTGTCAGATCGCACGTTGTTTCCTCTGATGTTGTCTCTTCTCCTGAGTGCGCCTGGCTGTCATCGTCAAGCATTTCTCCAAAGTATCTGATGATCGGAATATCGCCAATCAGCACCCTATCCCCGGGCGCAATCAGAAGCGGTATCGCCCTCTGGCGGATGGGTATGCCAAGCTTGTCAGTCATTGCATTAAACAAGACCGCGTTTTCGTGGTCTGTGTATATGTCTTGCCGAGTGATGGTCACGCCATCCGGCAGGATCTGTTCATCAAGATATCGTTCGACCTCGGCGCAATGCGGGCATCCCGCGCCCACGAACAGAATATACTCTCCCCGATCTAATCCATCGTTCGCCCGCGCCGCGGCTGTTGGAAACAAAAACAGCAGAAAAATAAAAAAATACAAATACCTCATTATCTATCCTCCTCTGGCACTCCTTCGCCTTTTTCATCAATCGGCAACGTGAACGTGAACATACTGCCCTTGCCTTCCCCTTCTGATTCCGCCCAAACTCTGCCGCCGTGAGCCTCAATTATCTTTTTCGCGATGAACAGCCCCAGCCCCGAACCGCCAGTGTGCACGCGCGAGACCGCTTCCGCGCGCGAGAATTTTTGAAACAGCTTATCAATCTCATCAGCCGCGATCCCGATCCCGGAGTCGCGCACCTCAAACGTCACGAGCGAAGCGGAACGAGATAATCGAATATTGATCCAGCCTTTCTGGGTATATTTTATGGCGTTGTCAACAAGGTTCATCATAACATCATGAACCTTATCGCGGTCAAAGTACATTTCCGGAAACGCCTCATCAGGCTTCTGAACGGTCAGTTCAAGGCTCTTTTTATCAGCGAGCTGCTGGAGGTCTGAAACAACCTCATCAAGAACTTCCTCAACCTTATTCTTCGTCTTTCGCAATTCAAGACGGCCAGTCTCAATCCGTGAAACATTCAGGAAAACATCAACCAAGCGCGTCAGCCGATCCGCTGATCTGAATATCTTCTCAAGTTCGCTCATCTGGCCTTTCGTTAATTTGCCAAAATCCCCTTCCAAAAACATGGACACATACCCTTTGATGCCGGTCAACGGCGTGCGGAGCTGATGTGCCGCTATTGAAAGGAATTCCGACTTCGCGAGGTCAAGCTGTTTCAGCCGACTGTTCGCCTTGCGCAGGTCTTCAGTCGCGGCCGCGACTTCCTTCTTCAGTTTTATGTTGAACTGCTGCGCTTCGTCATACAATCGAGCCTTCACCAAAGCGGTCGCGATCTGCGGGGCGACCACTTCCAGGAAAGCTATCTCTTCTTTGGTGTAGATATCCCCTGATCGTTTTTGACCCATCAGGATAATGCCCACGAGCTTGCTTTCCGAAAACATGGGCGCCACCAGCGCACAGCTCATGGCGTGCAACTCATCAACGACCTCTTCCAGCAGCTTCCTCTTCTCAGGATCAATGGTGTCGTCTCTCACGCGCTCAAGTTCTTCAGTCACCACGATCGCCTTTTGCGACATAACATGCCGCGCGAGCGGATTATCAATAAAGAGCGGCGGTTTTTGGCTTCCGAGAACAACAAGGCCCTTTCCTTCCTGCGCGACGAATATGAGCGAGTATTCTATTTTCAGGCGAATGGCAAGGTTCTTTGAAATAGAATATACCAGCCCCTCTTGGCTGACCTGGCGAGAGATGACATCTCCCACCTTTCGGAGCAAGGCTTGATAGTCGATACGGTCCTTATAAAAAACGCTGTCTGTTGCACGCGCGAGAAGTCGTTTCAACGGATCAAGAGAAATAACGATGATGAGCGAAGTCACCATGATCACCAGCAGATCGCTCAGCTTGCCCTGCGCCTGCAGATCGCGCCCAACAAAAAGGACGGACAGCGCGAAGAACGCGATGACTGTCATGATGAGCAGGCTGTACAGCATAGATTTCACCACCACGGTCTTTGTTTGGAGCAGGTTGTGGCGGAGCATCGCGTAGTACGTAAATCCCACCATGACCACGCTGAATATCGGACCGACTGAAATATAGTCCTGTACGCCGAACCAGGGCAAGACAACGTCCGTGGCAAGCCCGCCAAGCGCGGCTATCATATAGCCAAAAAAAACGTATTTCAGCTGTAGGCGGTGCAGTCCGCTTGATGATCGTATCTTGAGCGCCATGACCACAAATCCCAGAACGAACATCAGAATGATGAACGAGCTGAACGCCCAATACGCATATCCGAACATATATTCCTTTATGCCCTCGCGCGCAACAATATCCGCAATAACGCCACTTGTTGAATAGGTCGCGTACGCAGCGGCAATGGTGACGGCAATAAGCAGCAGCTTATTCCAGACGGGAACACGATGCGATTCGGGAAACACCATGCTGAAATATAAGAACGCCACCGCAACAAGCACGCCAGTGGAATACAAAAGCCGCGTGATGTCTATGGCGCCCGCCGGCATTCCATCTTCGATCAAGGACAACACGATCCACGCCAAAAGAGACGCAACAATCATTAAAAAAGAACCGCTCACGCGGTCAAGTTTCGAACGGAACAGAATCAAAAGACCAAGGACGAGATTGATCAATCCAACAAGTATGAGAGCGATGTTGAGCGGATTCAATGCTATGGATGGCATATATTAATTAACTGCCATTAAACGATTTTGTCTTTGCTTGAGGTCAGGTAATGCGTATGCGCGTATTATACCATAAAAAACAGAAAACGCGCACTGGCTCGACTACCTTCTCAGGATAAAAGAAAAGAATACCGACAGCGAAGTAAAAATTAACGCGACCAGCGTGCTCAGGATCAGATATACCACGCTGCGCGCCACAATCGCGCGCACATCAAACAAACGATATCTGAAAATAGCGTAGCCGATGATGATCGGAAACAAAGCAACGCCAATATTCAAAACAGGATATACGTCCACCCCATAAACCGGCAGAAAGCTGGTGCTTCCTCCTCCATATCCCGCGACAATGGCAATAAAGAAATACTTGATCTGCATCCGCCGCATTCCTTCGCTCACGCGATACGCGCGGTAGAATATGATGGTCGTGTACAGCACCAGCCCAACGAATAGAACAACGAACGGCGCATAGAGCGGCGCTGGGGGTGAGATATAATAAAACTCGTTGAATACAAGCCGCGCATCGCGTATAAACAGGCGCGTGAACCAGTTAAGCCCAAGAAAAATAAATCCGGCCCCGTATAAAAAATACAAAAAACGCGGACGGTTGATCAATAAAAATCTGTGCACAAAGTGCGCGAACAAAATAGGAATAAAAATGACACCCGTATACGCGATGCGCCACCACAGCAATGCTTCAGCAGGATTGGACACTGAACCGATGCGATATCCGCCAAATCCCCAGAACATGACCGAAATACAAAAAACGCCCCACAGGTAGTGAAGCTTGCTCCGGCCGCGTACAAAAATAAAGAGCGCCATCAGACTGCTCAGAATACCAATAGCAAGACCAGTGAACGAAAATACATTCATATGCGCGTACAGTATACCACTTTTCAGGGAACAGTTGAATAAAAAACACCCTCTCTCGTCAAGACAAGAGAGGGTGTGTTGCAGTATACTGTTGCGTGGTGTTATTCCCGAACCACAGGGTTTTGGCGAAAGTGCGAAACCAACATCTCGGTCATTTTCCGCCGACGGAGCGCCTCGTCGATCGAAAGTGAAACCTTCCGAACAGCGATCTTTGCCGTTGGCATGACCGGAATCGAAAGCCACCAGCGCTGGCTCTCGACATAAAATTGCTCGACCTCGAATCCCCACCAGATGCCCCTGTCATCATGATAGGTGGCGAGAGGCAGGTAGTAGAAATCAGGGGTGGTATCGCGCCACGCCCACAATTGTTTGAGCGCGACTGGTATGGTGACTGTGCGATACGCGATATGCTCGAAAGCAGGTGTCGCGATCCATTTCAGAAAAAACGGCATCTCTCCGGCAAACTGCGCGAGAGGATGATGCATGTCGCACATCCAGAATCGTCCATTCGGCCTCAGCAGCCTGATCACATTCTCAAAAACGAGATGCGAATCAGGAATGCCGCCAATGCCGAATACCTGAGTCACCACATCGAAGCTGTGTTCAGAGAAACGAACAAGTCCCGAGGACGGTGTTCCGACCATGTTCGTGGCGTCGCCGCGAACATAGTCAACCATGAACCGTCCATTGCTGCCGTTTTCGCGATGGGCGAAATCGAGCATCTTCTGGTTCAGGTCCAGTCCCACGACGTGCGCGTGCAGTCCGTACTGGCTGAACGCGTCGTGCATAGCCTGAATGGTCAGCCCGGTACCGGTGCACAAGTCCAGGACAGAAAGGTCATCCTGTCTGCCGCGCGCAACCATTGCGGCGTACGAGGCTGCTTCACGCCGCCACTGCAGATCCTGCCCGCGCGTGGTGAGGTGGTGCGTTTTGTCATACCGCCGCGCTTGTTCGTCATACACGGCCATGACCTCATCCGGATTCAGCGCGCCGACAGTCTTTGCTGACCGCGGACGCAGGAATATCTTGATCCCTGTTTCCAGAAACCAAAGAATGAACCGGAAGAAAGCGTGCCGTATCGTGCCGACTGATATCGTTGGTATTTCGAGCAGATAGGCAGGAAAATATCGCCTGATATAGGCGTCGGTCAACCACAGGTCAGGCGTCTGGCGCGTGGTTTTTATTGCGAGCATGAAACACCTCCTTGGGGAGTATTTTGGGGAATTATTTCTTTCCAAATCCAGACCCGACTGCGAACTCAAGCAATGTCCGCAACAGTCGCTCGGTAATGCGGGGCGGTTGCTCGTATTCATCGCCAAGCTCGACCTTGAGCGCGCCGGTTTCGAACCGAGGCTCTCGCGTCACATAGTGCCCATACCGTTTGAGCTGGCGTTCAAGCATTCGTTGAACCCGCATTACTGCAGAAGATTGCTCAAGATGCGGGGACTCCTGCGAGCAGGTAAAGCCGGACATGCCGAGAAGTCCGAGCGACACGTACGTTGCCCACATGACCAGACAGGGGTTGTCATGGACAATGTGGTAGGTCTTGTTCCTGCACGGTCGGGCAATGAGCGCGGACATCATGTCCGCGACCCAGTCGACCGGGACGAGATTCAGCGTCGACTTCGGTGAACATTCGATCCACACAGGGAGGTGCAGATGTTGGTGCTCATCGAAATACAAATCAGTGCCGGCATACTCCTCAGGTTTTTCCCTGAGCCGAGCGCAGAATGTCTGCACCAGACCCC
>Ga0210057_1007113_pt1 | contig 13689 bp, 14 predicted proteins | sample CryGeyCG2114_010_2_FD_183968 | JGI IMG/M metagenome (GOLD analysis project Ga0210057, IMG submission 183968) | Groundwater microbial communities from aquifer - Crystal Geyser CG10_big_fil_rev_8/21/14_0.10 (SPAdes) (version 2) | ecosystem: Environmental > Aquatic > Deep subsurface > Groundwater ... | reverse complement strand
TCTCCCGATACCGACTTTGTCCAGCTTTGCTATTCATTTAATATGGGCGACTGGATTTGTGATCCCGTTTATATAGATTATCCCAACTCCCCCGGGTCTTTCTCTTTTGACTCACCCCAAGGTGACGGCCTCTATGATTTTTATACCCTGGCCACCGACGAGGCAGGCAACACTGAAGATGATACTTTTAAACCCGATTCTCCCTATTCCGTCCAAGTCGATAGTCTTGCTCCTACTAGTGCCATTGATCTGGACTCTCTGCCTTCCCCCATCTATACCGGTCAAAATCTTTTGGTCAACGGCGATTTTGAATCATCTCTTTCCCCTTGGATTGTCGATCCGGCTTCTGTCGGTGATCATCAGCTTGTCGGTTCTGGCAACCACATGCTTCAAATTGGTTTTAGTGCCTCTCCTTTGGTAGAAAACGGCTTGGATGCCGTTTATCAAACTGTTTATATTCCCGCCAAACTTTCCACCAACCTTTCTTTTAGCTATCGTTTTTTAAGTGATGATACCGCCGATTATGACCAATTTAGTGCCAAAATCATTGGTTTTACCGGCAATATTCTGGAAAATATTCTTACTCTCGGTAACGTTTCCCTTGCCCCCGGTCAATACGACTCTGATTGGCGTCAAGTCAGTCGCTCCCTTTTAAGCTATGCCGGTCAGACCATCAAGCTTTGGTTTGGTTTGACCAATCGCGATCTTGTCGGTGACCCTCAGCCCTCTTGGGCCTTTATTGACAATGTTGTTCTGTCTACTTTGGACACTAGGGTGGGGGAGACTTCTACCGTTTATTTTGATTCCCACGATGTTGGCTCCGGTCTCGACCAAACTCCCGTCGATTTTGATACCCAAGTTGGTGAAAATACTCTCGACTTTTATTCCACCGACAATTTGGGCAATGTAGAAAGTACCCATTCTTCAGATATTTTAGTCAATCCTCCCGTCGTTTTAAACAAAATTTACCCTGCCCCTTCAACCGGCAATGAAGCCATAGAACTTTTCAACAATAGCTCTGATGATATCGATTTAAACGCCTGGACTATTTGTGATATTGCTTCTACTCCACACTGTCTTTCACTTTCTCAGATTATTTCTGCTGGTAGCACTTTATCTTTCAGTCAAAATTTCTTTTTAAACAACGAAGGCGATACTGTCAATCTAAAAAATGACACCGGTGATCTTATCGATAGTTTCACTTATACCTCTCACTCCGGTACCGGTTGGTTTTGGCAGAGAAGCCCGGATGGTATTGGTATCTGGGCTCTAGTTTCTACCGATTTGGGTTTTAATTTGCTCAGTCGTCCCTCGGTTCACAAGATTACCCTCAGCCTCTTTAGTATCCCCCCCTCTTATGATCCTGTCGACAATCTTGACTACGAGATTATTTACACTTCTCTTGGTTTGGAAAAAGGCATCTTTGGTCAAGTCAATCCTGCCGTTGTCACCGACGGCAAGGTCGATTATGATTTTTATCTGGGGACCTGTAGTACCGCCGGTGTTTGCACTCCCGAGGCTGGTATTGGCTCTACTCTGACCGTTAATATTTCTGGTAGTCTAGATAGCGTCCCTGTCTCACTTACCAAAACCTTTAACTACTAAATGAAACGTTTTTTATTTTTATCTAGTCTTATTTTTCTTCTTTTTTCTCTTACTCCTGTTTTGGCTGCCGACCTCAACGTCGTTTGCGACGATTCTTCTTGTTCCGTTTTTGGAGCCGATCCTCTTTTTTCTCTGTCCCAAGACGGCCCCTGGTATCCCGGTCGCTATCTTGCCAAAACTATCAATGTTGGCAACAGTAGCCCCAACTCTCAAGTTATGTCTCTCAAGGCCGCCCGTAGTCCCTTTTCTATTGTGGCCAGTCTTTTGGAAGACAACAATATTATCAATCTCAGTCTCTTAAATTCTTCCTCGGCTCTTGTTTGGGCCGGTGATTTATCCGATTTTTATTCTGCCGGTGAGATTGATTTTGGCGTTTTTAGTCCCGGTACCGGAGCTGACTATACTCTCAAAGTTTCCATGAACACCGCCGCCGACAATACTTATCAGGACAAAGATGCCAAGTTTGACCTAACTTTAGGTTTTACCACTGACACGACTCCAACAGACAACCCCGGTGATAATCCTTCTCCTCCTGGCCCTCCCGGTCCTTCCCTTTGCACCGATGCCGTTCCTGCCACCCCTACCGCTCTTACCGCCACTTTGATTAGCTCCACTCAGGTTCGTCTTAACTGGACAGCCGTTTCTCCCCCTTTTACTTCTTATTTGGTTGCCTTTGGTCCGGCGCTTGGTGATTATCGCTGGGGCAATCCCAATGTTGGTTCCGGCACTAGCTATGTGGTTGGCTCTCTTACTCCCGGTGCCCAATATTGTTTTTACGTCCGCGCTCAAAACGGTTGTATGCCCGGTCTGGCTTCAGACCCTGTTTGCGTCAATGTCGGTTCCGCCATCCCTATTGTGGAGACAATTCCTCCCGGTTTTGAGCCTGGAGTTTTAGGTGAGCAAACCGAAAACTCTGCCACCTCAGGCGTCGATCTTGGTGATATTGAGGGTGAGCAAACCGCCTGTTCCCGCTACTGGTTGCCCCTTCTTTATCTCTTAGTTCTTTTTATCAACCTTGTTTATTATTACTACCGGATAGAGAAAAAACCAAAATCAAAAACCTTTCTTCTCCATCTTTTGCCCTTCTTTTTATCCGTCCTCAGCTATGTTGCAGACAAATTGCTTCTCAAAAACGCCTGTTGTCTTATCTTTCCCGTCTATTGCTCCTATTTTTGGATTGGTAGTCTTCTTTCTTGGTTTCTTCCTTTTTTCTACTTTCGTCGTCTTAGCAAATAATCTATACTGTATTTGTGAACAAACTCTCGCGTCTCTTTATTCCTCAAAAGAGCAACAATTACCACGCTCTTATTCTTCAGCCCAGTTTTTTAAGTCTTTTTGTCGTTCTTTATCTCTTAAATCAATCGGTTCTCAAATCTCTTACCCTTCTCAAACCCGGCATTTTGGGTTATTCCTCCGAAATTACCGTCGAAAAAGTTTTAGACCAAACCAATCGAGAGCGTCAAATTAAAGCTCTGCCTCCTCTTCGTTTTAGTTCTACCCTGGCCCAGTCGGCTCGTCTTAAGGCCGAAGATATGTTTGCTACCAATTATTGGGCTCATACCTCTCCTACCGGTGTTTCTCCTTGGAAATTTATCAAAGACAGTGGTTACAAATATTCCATTGCCGGCGAAAACCTGGCCAAAGATTTTTACGATACCGAGTCTCTAATGAAGGCTTGGATGAATTCACCTACCCATCGGGACAATATTATTCATCCCAAATATGAAGAAATCGGCATTGCTGTGGTCAACGGGGTCTTGGGGGGCATTAAAACCACTCTGGTGGTTCAGCATTTTGGTACCCCCTTGGTAGCCAGTACCGCCTCCACTCCCGAGGAGAAAAAATTAAATTCTTCTTTCCGTCCCGAAGCTCAAGTCTTATCCGAGACTGCTCCTTTACCCGCCCCCGAGCCTCTCAATCCTATTCTTATCCGAAAAATTGTTGGCGGTTTTATTTTTGGCATCATCATTACCACTCTTTTTGTTGATGCCTATATTACCCTCAAAAATAAAACCAAAAGAATGACCGGTTCCGCCATTGGCCACATTGGTTTCTTGGCCCTTATTCTTATTTTGATTTTAGTCGCCAGACAAGGTACCATTTTTTAAATGACAAAATTACTTCAAAATTTTCCTCAGCTTCAAAAACACCCCTTCGAATACCTGACCTTATTTGCCATTCTTACCGCTGGTCTGGTTTTCTTTCTTTCTTTTTTTGCCGAGCCCCAGCTTCAACGGCGGGTCGTTTATGCCACCGCCGCTTCTTATTTTCTGTGGAGTCTCTACCACCATCATCGTCGCGGTGATCTTTCGCCTTCTATCCTTGCCGAATATCTTCTTTTTGCCCTCTTGGGTATCTTACTTCTTACCTACACCCTGTTTTAACTTTCTCCACTCCTCAATTTTTTTGTGATCTCCACTTATCAGCCCCGCCGGTACTTTTTTACCTTTATAATTTTGGGGTCTGGTGTATTGGGCGTATTCCGGTTCTCTTTTACCCCCAATTTTAGAAAAACTTTCTTCCCGACTTGATTCGTCTTTGCCCAAAACTCCTTTTTTTAGTCTGGCCACCGCGTCTATCACTGCCATAGCCGCTATTTCCCCCCCCGATAGCACAAAATCTCCCACCGATAGCACCTCGTCTGCTTCATCCAAGGTCCTTTGATCAAAGCCTTCGTAGCGACCGCATAGTAGCACCAGTTTCTTTTTACCCGCCAGTCTTTCTGCCGTTTCTTGGTCAAATCTTTTGCCCTTGGCCGACAAAGCCACCACCCAGCCCTTACCAACCTTAGCCAAAGCCTTGCCCACCACATCCGGTCTGATTATCATCCCCACGCCACCTCCAAAAGGCTTGTCATCCACCGCGCCATAATTGTTCCAAGCCCACTGTCTCAGGTCGTGAGTTTTAATTTTAATTATTTTCTTTTTCACCGCCCGACCCAGCACCCCTTCTGCCAGCACTCCTTCAAACATTTTGGGAAACAATGTCACCACTTCAATTTTCATAAACTATTCTATCACCCCTTATCATCCTGCCTCATTTTGTCAATCAAACCAATCCTATAATATTGACAAATACTCATTTTCTTGCTATAATATCTTTTGAAAATCTAGCGATACCATTATCCTATATTTTCATTGTACTTTAACAAAACACCCACCAAAAAAAGTAGCTAAATTAGGGTTTGACCCAAGCCCTGCTTCGGCTACTTTTTTGTATAACACACGAATAGGGGGTATTATGCGCGATGATTTCGGTTGTTTGTTCGGTCTTGTGGCTGTAGTGATCATTGTCTTGGGCGTCGTGGTTCCACCTGCGGTGAATCTTTTCACGGTCGACTATATCACCGCCCGAGTCGTTTCGACTCAGGTCGAAAAAGGAGAAACCCTTATTGTCCTGGAACACGACGGGCGCCGAGAGGTTTTCCAGAACACAGATTTCCTGTTTCTGGGAAAGCTCAATTCATCCGACGTTCTCGCCGGGTTGCAATCATTGCCACCCGACCAATATTGTCGGATGAAGGTCTGCGGTGTGCGCATCCGCATATTTTCTGTGTATCGGAATATCATCCGATACGAGGAGATCGGCTAGCGCCTCTTTTGCCAGAGGGGCAAGTTCATGACTCCGCTTGCGGGGTTTTTGAGCTTGTCTCTCTGGCCTGGTGGGTGTTTTTTGTGTTTCCCGCAACGGCTGGGACTGATGAGCCCCGATGACCATCGGGACGAAACACAAACTTTCAACTTTCAACTTGTGACTTTCGACTTTTAACTTGCAATTTTTGCTATACTTTTTCATGTCCAAAAAACAAACCCAAACAGCTGTCATTGTAATCCCCACTTACAACGAGGCCGACAATATCGGTCGCATGATTGATCATCTTTGTACCAAGACCTTTGTTGACATCGCCAAAAGCTCTGTTTTAACCTCAGATTGGCAGATGAAAATTTTAGTTGTTGATGGCAATTCCCCCGATGGCACCGGCCAAGTTGTGGCCAAAAAAGCCAAAAAATATCCTCATGTTTATCTTTTTACTGAGACCAGCAAAGACGGTATCGGTGCCGCCTATCTTAAAGGTTTCAAATATGCCATGGAAAAACTCAAAGCCGACTTTGTTTTTGAGTTTGACGGCGATTTCCAGCACCCTCCTGAAACCATTCCGGTCATGCTGGAAGCGGTCGAGCAGGGCTATGACCACGTCATCGGTTCTCGAAAAATCAAAGGTGGTAGCAATCCCAAAGGTTGGGGTTTTAAAAGGGTTTTCTTTTCCGAAATCGGCGGCTTAACCGCCAGATTTATTATGTTTTTCCCCCTTAAAAACTTTTTTAAAGTTACCGACCCCACTACCGGTTTGAAGGTTACCCGGGTCAAGGGTTTTGTCGATCAGATGGACATGGATTACCATCGTCATCTGCTTTCCCGCTCTTTTGGCTACAAGCTCCAGCTTCTCTTTGAAACCCTCAAAATGGGGGCCAAATTTAAAGAAATCCCTTTGCAATTTCATGTCAGAAACGCCGGTGAATCCAAAATCGAGCCTCAAACAGCCAAAGACATTTTTCGTGTTGCCTTTCTTCTTCGTTGGCGCGATGACTTCACCCAAAAATTTCTCAAATTTGGCCTAGTCGGCGGTTTTGGTTTTATCGTCAATGTTCTTGGTGCCAAGATTTTTAAATCTCTCTTACTTTCTGCCACTTCTTTTAATATCAGCCTTACCAACGGTCTGGCCAACGCTCTGGCCGCCGAATTATCTATTATCAGCAATTTCACCTGGAACAATCTTTGGACCTTTTCTGCCCAAAAAATCAGCCATCCCAAACAACTTGCCTCCAAGTTCTTCGCTTTCAATCTTTCCTCGGTTGTCACCGGCATTGTTATTCCATCTTCTATTATTGCCCTTTTGACCGCTCTTTTTGGTGACCGCCTTTTTCTTTACCAAGTCATCGCCATTTTGGGTCTGACCGTACCCCTCAATTGGTTTGTCTACAACAAGTTTATTTGGAAAAAGAAAAGTTAGCTAAAAAGCCGTCATCCCCAAAATAGTGTAGTAGACAAATAGTATCGTCAAAATCAAACCTTCCCACCAATCTAGTCGATGCTTAGAGTGAACAAAAAACAATAGTAAAGAAGCAATAAATACATATTCCAGCCCCGGTAAAGCAATTTGGTAATAATTCTCAATTATAATCGGATTTATTACCGCCGATAGCCCTATTACCAAAGTTGAGTTACTTACACAGGCTCCTACTATATTCCCCATACTCATCGAAATCCTTCTTTTCCCAACTGCTTTTACGTTAAAAACCATTTCTGGTAATGAAGTTCCTACTGCTACCACAAATAAACCAACAAACAAAATCGGTAAATCAAAATCAATTGCCACCTGTTTTGCCAAATAAACGATGGCTTGACTGGCCAACAGCATTATCCCAACCCAAAAACCAATTTTTAAAACCAACATCGACACCTTACCGGCATTTACCTCTTTTTTCTTTTCTTCTTCTTCGGTCGGTTTTTTCAATAAACCAAAAGCGTAAATAATATAAATCAAAATCAGTACCATCCCATCCACTCTTGTCAATTCCCCATCCCACAACAACAAAAAAGGAATTAGCGTATAGGCCACTGGCAAAAATTTATTTTTAATTGCCACATTTCCTTTAAAGTGAAGCGATCTTCCGGCAACGGCCGTAATTCCAATTACTAACGATAAATTAACTACATTTGAACCAACCGCATTACCCAGGGCCAAACTAGATACTTTTGACAACGAAGCTGACATCGACACCAAAATTTCCGGTAAAGTAGTGGCAATAGACATTATCACCGCGGTTGTTTCAAATTGGCCTATTTTAAAAACTTGTGAAAAAATAGCCAAATGTTTAATCAAGTGACTGGTTGTTTTTCCTAAAACATAAGAAAAAAATATTATTCCTAATATTTTTAAAAGCAACATGATTACAGCATATCAGAACCTAAACTGTTTTAATACTTAGACTGCTGGTTGAGCCTTTATTCATCCAGTTGTTGCCATGAATCACTACGATTTTGTCTCCTTTGACAAAATAATTTTTTCTTTTAAGTTCCTCAAAAATCGCACCTCCGATGTTAAATTTATCTCGTTTAAATTTTTTAAAATAGGGGATTACTCCATAAGACAATCTCATTTGCCCCGCTATTTCTCGTTTGTCTGTTATGGCTATTATTGGTACTTTCAGTCTATAAGCAGACAACAGTTTGGCAGTTCGGCCTGAGGCGGTAAACACCACCAATCCCGCTATCCTAAACTCGTTGTTTTCATCAATGATTCTTGAGGCCACTTCCGCCAAAATTTCACTGGCGTCCTTTGCCACTTGGTCTATTTTTACCAATTGACTTTTTTCTTCACAAAACCGGCAGATATTGGCCATTTCTCGCACTGCTCTCACTCCAAATTTTCCCACCGCTGTTTCTTCCGACAACATCAATCCGTCAGCCCCATCAAAAACGGCGTTAGCCACGTCCGTTGCTTCCGCCCGACTTGGCCTTATCTTTTCCACCATCGAAGCCAGCATCTCCGTTGCCACTATCACCGGTCTACTTTGTTTTCGGCACTCCTCAATAATTTTTTTCTGCCAATAAGCCAATTGCTCCAAAGGCACTTCTACTCCCAAATCACCTCTAGCAATCATCACCCCTTCCACCAGCCCCACTATCGATACTAAATTTTTTAAAGCTCTCCCGTTTTCTATTTTGGCAATCACTCCGCCCCCAAAGCCCAGCTTATTTAGCTGTTTTTTTAGGTCTTCTATGTCTTTTTTACTTCTGACAAAAGATAAGGCCACAAAATCAACCTTTTCTTTTACCGCCAGTCTTAACCCCTCTTTATCTTTATTGCTCAAAATTTCCAAGCCCAAATTTCTGCCAGGGATATTAAGACTCTTCATGTTTTCTATCACAAAATCACTTTCCGCCATCGCTTCAATTATTTCTCCTCGTTTTTCTATTACCTGTAGTTTCAGTTGTCCGTCATCTACATACAGATCATCTCCCCTTTTTATCTGATCGATTACTTTTTTGTTACTCAGTCTGACTGTTTTTTTACCCAAAACCAGTCTGTTGCTTATCAAGATCAATTCTCCCGCCTTCACCTCCACCCCCTCGCCTCTTTCTGTTTCTATTCTCAACTCCGGCCCCTGTATGTCTACCATTATGCCCACTTCTATTCTCAACTTACTTGATATTTTTCTTACCCTGTTTATTATTTTTTTGTGCCATTCCAAGCTATTGTGTTTCAAGTTAAGGCGAAACAGGTTAACCCCTTGCTTGATCATATTTTCTATTGTTAGTTCGTCTTCCGAAGCTGGACCCAGAGTGGCAATTATTTTGGTTCTTTTCTCCATATCATCATCTTACTACAAAATACCCTTCTCTTCTTTGCAATCTTGACTTTGACATACTATTATTAAACTAGCATTTATTATGAAAAAAAATAACGGTTTGGCCAAAATCCCCATTATTTTGGCCACCCTCCTTTTGGCTATTCTTATTCCTGTCACCGTCAACCTGGTTGGTCGTTCTCAAGAAACCCGTCGCCAAGCCGCCGACACTGCCAAATCTCCTCCGTCCTGTTCTATCTCCGCCCCCGATTCTCAAGCCAATTTTACCGTTACTCTCAACAGCCCTACCGAGCCTATTTGTTGGCCCTGCAATCCCAACACCGGCCAATCTTGTCCTGTCGATCCTGGTTTTGGTATTCTCTCTTTTGAAACTTTATTCAATGATAGTCGTGATCAAATTCAATTTCTCAGCACCACCTGTAACGGCACTTTTGATGGCAACATCTGTACTTCACCCTCGGGCGGTTCTTGTCAGGCCACCTATCATCTAAATACCATTGACCCCGGTACTCTCAAAACCAAGGTGGCCAACAATGACGGCACCGCCTCTTGTACCTATCAAATCCAAGCCCCGTCCCCCGATCCCACCTCTCCCGCCCCCACCTGTCCTCCGGATAGTCCCTATAATGAAGGAAGACAAGATGTTATTAATACTTATTGCGGAAACGGTTGTGTTTCACCTAATTCTTGGCCGAAAACATTAAGTTGTCACTCCGCCCCCGGCTGGAAACCTTTCGGAGATACTTGTGAACCCGCTCGTTGTGATGGTTGTGTTTGTCTTACTCCCACTCCTTCCCCCGAGCCCACTTCTCCTGCTCCTACTACCCCAGTCAATACTCCTCATCCTACCTCTACTCTTACCTCCACTCCCATTCCCCCCACTTCTACTCCTCCTCTTGTTTGCGACAATCTTTCTATCCCCGCCAATACCACTCTGCGGGTTGGTGGCACTGTTAGTTTAACCTGTACTGCCAACAAAAACAGTCATCATTTCAATTTCAAAGCCAGTCTTGACAACACTCCTGTCTATACCGTTGCCAACAATAGCCAAACCGCCCGCTATTCTTATCCCCTCACTCACCCCGGTTCTTATTATTTTCTTTGTCAGGCCTGTGCCAATTCAGAAACAGAATCAAACAAAGGAGGCTGTACTGCCTGGGTTAAAGTTTCTTCTCCACAATGAACAAACATAAATTAATTAAAATTCTTCTACCTCTTTTCCTCCTGGCTCTTATTCCTATCTCAATTGAGTTGGTAAAAAAACAACAGGATAGTCGCCGCCAAGCCGAAACTGTTCCCGAGACCGGTACTGGTACTTGTAGCCAAGCCGTTTCCGTTGCCTGCGCCCTGCCTACTACTTATATTGAAAGTCGATCCGAATCTATTGCCTCTTATTGTGCTCAGGATAATATCGATTGTGGTGACCCTCTTCCTACTACTTTAAGTTGTACCGCTGGCCCCGGTTGGACACCCTACGATCCTGATCCCGATCACAACGGTGGTGCCAATATCGACTGTGTCCCCGCATCTTGTACCGTCCCCGGCGTCAGCCCCACCCCCCCCACCTGTGAAAAACCCCCTGCTCCCATTTTGGAATTTGTCAATCCCGTTGTTTCCGGCGAAAATCCCATTGTTGGTAAAATTTCTAATTTTGGTCAAAGCAACTGTTGGGATTTAGAGGAGTATTGGGCTGGCCAAAGAAAAAACATAATCTCCAACGGTCCTCTTTCTACTAGTCACAAGGATCCAGAGTATTGGTCTCGTCAAGTCGCTAGTCCTGACAGTATGGATAAAATTACCAGTTATACCCTTAAAGTTCGTTTCAAACAATCTTTATCTGGTAATTGCGACACTTGTACCGAAAATGATCCCAACACTTGTTGTGTTAGCGATTGGTCCACAATCAGTCAGGATTGTCTTGGCTGTACCCCCCCAGAAGATCTTCAAATAAATATCAACAATGAAAAAGATCGCCTGGTTTTTGTCTGGCAGGATAATTCAAATATTGAATCGGGTTTTGTTATTTATGCTTGTGCCAAAAACCTCGATTCTGGTAATTGTATTCTATCTAATGACAAGAGTTGGACCGTCCCACCCAGACAAGGTGTCACGATAACTTCTTATGCCACCGAAGTTTTAAATCTTGATTCTGAAACCTACCCTACCGTTCAATCTTATGTTGATAGCCATCAATTTGTCATCAGCTGTTTTACCACCTGTACTGGCGGTGACCCCAGTCCTGAGCCCACTTCTCCCACCACCAGTCCCGAACCTACCGATAGTCCTGCTTCCACTGCCACTCCTCAGCCCACCTCTCCTCCCGGTTCTACCGCTACCCCTCAACCCACCGCTACCTCCACCCCTCGTCCCACCAACACTCCGGTTCCTCTATCTCCCACTTCTACCACCGTTCCGAGCCAGCCCACCTCTACCCCGGCTCCCACCAACACTTCCGTCCCCCTGCCTACCCTTACTCCCGTCCCCACCTCCATTTCTCTCGGTGGCTATATTGAGCCGACCACCCCTCCCGAGTCCGAGCCTACTCGGGTTGTTTTGCCTCAAGCCGGAGTTGATTTTCCCCTTAAAGGCCTGGGCCTTGTCGGCATTATCGTTACTCTTTTAGGTTTCTTTATTATTCTTTAAGCCATGACCAATTCCAATTCATCTCCCGCTTATCTAAATAAACTTTTAGAGATTATCGCTATCTTCGTTGGTTCCTGGACTGGTGTTATTTTCCATACTATTTGGTTTATTTTTTGGTTTATTCTCCGTCTTGATATCAATCTTCTGACCATGATTGTCTCTCTTGAAGCTATTTTTATTTGCATCTTTTTATTGATGGCTTCAAATAGAGAAGAAGCCCAGCGAAAAATTGATTTAGGCAAAGAAAAAGAACAAGACAGGGAGCAAATGACCCTTGATATCAAGCTCGATCAAAAAGCTGACAGACAGCTAACCGAAATAAAAAGAGTTCAACAAGAGCTTCATGCCGAGATTAAAGAAGTTTTAACCTGTCTTAAATGCACGCCAAAAAAGAAGGGATAGTAGGGGATTTAATGAAAGAATGTTTTGCTTTTGGTGGTCAGGGGAAGGAAAAGAGAGAGGTGGGGGGTGTTTTTTTATTGTATTTGTTCGGGCCCGAGGGGGGAGAGGTCTCGTGAAGGTCTATCCACGATTTTCTCTTCCCCCTCGGGTTTTAGCGTCTCCAAGCGCAGTAAAGTCTTTTTTTTTGGTTCGGAACAGGGACAGAGCTAACTCCTCCCCAGGCACCTACAGTTTCCGAACCTCAAATACGCCAACATGGACAATGTTGTACATGGGGTTTTTCCTTTCTTGGCGCCTACGAGGTGGATACCTGCTTGCCTTTCGTGACCGTCGAAACCGTTAGCGCATTCATAGACTTCCTCCTGAAGTTATGGCGGAAAAAAGGACCCAATTCGATTTTCTTTCCATCATGGCCGTCACTCGACGGTTTTCCCCGATCTCCCTCCTTAAGAGATCTCGATTAAAAAGACTTTATCTTCTTAATCGAGATCTCTTTGACCACCAAAAGCCAAAAAGATAGTTAAGCTGTCAAACTTCTCTAGCTTCCTAGATGGCTTGGCCTCTTAAAACTTTCAAGCTTTTGGCAAAACATTTTTTCAAAGAACCCCATATTGTAATCTATAAAACCAACGCCTGTCAATCCTCTGTTCTTCTTTTTGTTATAATTTCTCGCTATGAAACATCCCTGGCCCCAGTCTATTACCGCCCATTATCGCCGTCTGATCGACCCGACTGATTCTCAAGACCCCCTGGCCAAGATGGTTTTTTATGATTCCCGCGAAGAAAACATTGTCAAAACTGAGCTTCTCGACCCCATTGGTGATCAAAAACACCAAGTTTTACCCTGTCTTATCCATCGTTACCCTGGCTCTGTTTTGGTCTTGACTACTCCCATTTGCCCCCAAAACTGTCGTTTTTGTTTCCGTCGTTGCCTACCCTCTTCTCCTCCTCCCGACTGGCCAAAAATTTTTTCCTATATCCAAACTCATCCTCAAATTAGGGAAATTATTTTTTCTGGTGGCGACCCTCTCACTCTTGCTGTTTCTAACTGGACTCAAATTATTAAAAACTTAAAACCAATCAGGCATCTTCATTTTTTTCGCCTTCACTCCCGTTTACCTATCGCCGATCCACAAACCCTCTCTCCTGATTTTTTTTCTCTTTGGCCTACCGATAAAAACCTGACTTTGGTTCTTCATGTCAATCACCCCAGAGAAATCAGTCCTCAAACTATAAAATTGCTAAAAACTTTTCGTCAGCACGGCTGGCATCTTCTCTCTCAGACGGTTTTGTTAAAGGGCGTCAACGACAATTCTCAGGTTCTAAAAAATTTATTTTTAGCTCTTTGGCAAAATGGCGTCAAGCCCTACTATTTTCATCATCTTGATTCTGTTCCCGGCACGTCTCATTTTCGCCTCTCTATTTCTCAGGGATTAAAAATATTTCAATCTCTCCGTGGTCAAATCCCCGGCCCTTGTTTGCCGACTTATGTTCTCGATTTACCCGGTGGTTTTGGTAAAGTCCCCGTTTCTTGGTTAAAAAAAATCGGCCCCAAAACATACCAGGTCAAAAACTTTCAGGGTAAAACTATTATCTATACCGACCCGGTCTAAATTAGACGCCCTAAAATCCGGACATGTTTTTTTGGGAAATGTTTTTGGCGGTA
>Ga0210057_1007112_pt1 | contig 13689 bp, 15 predicted proteins | sample CryGeyCG2114_010_2_FD_183968 | JGI IMG/M metagenome (GOLD analysis project Ga0210057, IMG submission 183968) | Groundwater microbial communities from aquifer - Crystal Geyser CG10_big_fil_rev_8/21/14_0.10 (SPAdes) (version 2) | ecosystem: Environmental > Aquatic > Deep subsurface > Groundwater ... | reverse complement strand
GGGCACGGGGGTCGCGGGTATACTCACGCCGGATATGGTGAAAGAAGGAGTGTCCGTGTTGGACGCGGGAGCGTCGGAATTGGGCGGCAAGGTAGTGGGAGACGCCGACCCGAGGGTTGCCGAGAAATCTTCTTTATTCACGCCGGTTCCGGGCGGGGTGGGACCTATCGCCGTGGTTGAGATTTTCGCGAATCTCGTTACACTCAAAAAACTAAAAGCTGGAAGCTAAAAGCCAAAGGTTATATACTGTCTGCTTCTTTATGATTACGCTCTCTGAAAAGTCTTTCAGAAAACTTGCCATTGCGCTCGCTTTGTACCTCGCGTCTCTGTTTGCCGCCAACACGCTCGGTTTGAAACTCATGCCGTTTTTATTCGGCACTCATCTCTCGGTTGGGGTGTTTTCGTTTCCCGTGGTCTTCTTAATGACCGATGTCATTGGTGAAGTGTTTGGTAAAAAAATGGCAAAGTTTTTTGTTCTCGCTGGTTTTGTAGCAACATCCGCTTTCATACTCTACTCATTCCTTTCTTTGGCAATGCCATGGGCGACTGATTCTGACTACATTCGCAATCTTGCAGGAAGTTACGATCAAATTTTTGGCATTTCGGTGCGCATCGCCATTGCATCAATTCTCGCATTTGCTATTGCTGAATATCAGGATGTGCTCTCATTCTTTTTCTTCAAAGCAAACATTGGAGCGCGATGGTTTTGGCTTCGTTCAAACCTCTCCAATCTCTGGTCCCAGTTTCTCGACACGGCCATTTTTATGACCATTGCGTTTCTTCCTATTCCTGCAATTCCATTTTTGGCACAAGGATATCCAATTCCAACCTTAATTTCAATCATTTTCACGTGGTGGCTCTATAAGGTGGCGATGGGCGCCCTTTATACGCCGTTTTCGTATCTTGGCATATGGCTTTTGAAAGATAAGGATGAAGCAAAACAGGAAACTTCTTCATAAGGTACGCTTCACGGCGTTCGTCGCTTCGTCGGTGGACGGTAGGATTTCGCTAAGCACGCATACGCGACCTGATTGGACAAGTAGGGAAGACTGGCAGTTCCTGCAGGAATCTCTTGGATCGTACGATGCTGTTGTTGTGGGAAGAAACACATTTCGCGCGGCTGAAAAACGGCTTCGGAAAAGGAACACCTATGTGTTTTCTCGCACTGTGGCAAAAACGAAACAGGAGGGCTTAGTAACGTTCGTCAATCCGGCACGGGTCAACCTCGCTACGCTTCTGTCTACACACAAAAGGATTGCAGTTCTTGGCGGAAGTTCCGTATATCAATTCATGCTCTCAAAAAAAATGCTCAACGAGCTTTACATCACCATAGAGCCGTTGGTGTTCGGGCGCGGCATCCCAATGTTCTCCGGAGGGAGTAAAAACCACACACTCGCATTACGTTCTGTTCGGCGATTAAACAAGAAAGGGACGCTTCTTCTCAGGTACGAGATACAACCATGAAGGTAACGGCAATCAAAACCAACATTTTCCGTGAAGGGGACAGCCTTCTTTCTTTCGTACAAACTTATGTTCCGCGTATCGTGGAAGGTTCAATCATTGCCATTACCTCGAAGGTTGTTTCTCTCGCCGAAGGGCGCGTGGTGGTGCATGGAACTGCACAGGAAACAAAGAGATTTATTGAAAAGGAGAGTGAAATGGCAATCCAAACCAAACACGTGTTGCTCACCGTGAGCCAGGGAACGCTCATGGCGAACGCAGGCATTGATGAATCAAATGCAAATGGAAAACTTATTTTGCTTCCAAAAGATAGTTTCAAAAGTGCAAAAAAACTATGGAACACACTTCGTAAGACGTATAAGGTAAAAAAACTAGGAATCATTATTACTGACAGTCGCACGTTTCCGTTGCGTGCGGGAGCTACCGGTATTGCTTTAGGGTATGCCGGTTTCAAGGGAATCAAGGATTACCGCGGAACGCCGGACATTTTCGGACGCCTTTTCAAGGTGTCCCGCGCGAACGTGGCCGATGGCATCGCCGCCGCGGCCGTCCTCGGAATGGGCGAGGGGAGGGAGCAGACACCGCTTGTCGTTATTGAAGGAGTGAAAGGTTTGACGTTTACCGAGCGCGTAGATAGAAACGAAATAAAAATACCCATCGAAGACGACATGTACCTCCCCTTGTTTGCACAGTTCTTCAAGAAGAAATAACTTCACCCTCCGTCCATTTTAAGAGAAATTTAACCTTACAAGGTAAAATCTGTTCTATTGACTTATTTTCGTTTTTTTTTACACTTATTGTGGGTTAGCAAGTAACTTTTTATCTATGGTTGATGAAGCAACAGGTGCGCGATTAGCTGGGGTCGACGGTGAACCGAGTGCTGAGAATCCTGTAGGAAATCTTGATGCTCTCAAAAAATGTATCGAGGCAACCCGTCCACCGTATGAGCAGGCATTAGCTAAGTGTAAAAAGTTACAAAAACACGAAGATCGGTTGGTGTGTGGCAATGCAGCCAATACGGCATTGATGGCGGCCGAAGGGGTGTGCTATCAGTCATTTCGAGGAGGGTGATTTTAATTCATCCGTGGCTCCTAGCGCCTAAAAGCTAGTTCTGGTATCCTTTCCCAATGCTTAAAGTCCGTCTCACGGCGTTAATCTTGTTAATTTTGGGCGCAGGTATTGGTTGGTTTGTCTACTCGTCAAATACCGACACCGCGCGGTTCCCATTCCGCTACGGCTTGGACTTGGCGGGTGGCACACATTTGGTCTACCAGGCCGATATAACGAAAGTAGTCTCGGGTGATATTGATTCCGCAATGGGTGCGTTACGCGACGTTATTGAAAGGAGAGTAAACATATTCGGCGTATCCGAACCGTTGGTCCAGATTGAACGTTCCGGCATTGTCGGCGGCGGGGAGCATCGGTTGATTGTTGAATTACCGGGAGTAACAGACTTAAACGAGGCGGTCAAAGCAATCGGCGAAACACCGCTCTTGGAATTTCGGCTCGCGGAACAAGACGGAACATCGACGACAACCGTTGCGTATGTAGCAACGGGGCTCACCGGGCAATTTGTCGAGCGGGCGCAACTTGATTTTGCGACGGGCAGCCATGCGTCCTATGCAAACGAACCTTTGATTATTCTCAATTTTAATTCCGAAGGTGCAACCAGATTCAGAGAAATCACCACTGATCACGTGGGCGAAGTGCTTGGTATTTTCCTTGATGGTGCGCTCATCTCAGCCCCTGTCATCCAAGAGCCGATACCGAACGGCGTTGCAACCATCTCCGGTAATTTCACGCCCGAGTCGGCGAAAGAGTTGGTGAAAAACCTCAATTTTGGCGCGCTTCCTGTTCCCATTGAGCTGGTTTCTTCGCAATCGGTGGGGGCGTCATTGGGCGAAACCGCTCTCAATCAGAGTATTGTTGCCGGGTTGTGGGGTTTAGCGCTCGTCGCCTTATTCCTCATCCTGTGGTACCGCTTGCCGGGTATGGTCGCCATCGTCGCTTTGCTTATCTATGTCGCCATCAACCTTGCGATTTTCAAGCTCATTCCCGTCACGTTGACCGTTGCCGGCCTGGCCGCGTTCATTCTTTCAATCGGCATGGCGGTGGATGCGAACATTCTTATTTTCGAGAGAACCAAGGAAGAGTTGCGGGGAGGGAAACCCTTAAACGAAGCGATTCATGAAGGATTCAAGCGCGCATGGCTCTCAATCCGTGATTCAAACCTTTCTTCAATCATCACCGGCGTTATTCTTTTCTGGCTGGGAGGCACGGCAATCATCAAAGGTTTCGCACTCGTCTTCGTAATCGGCGTTTTGGTTTCAATGTTCACGGCGATTACTGTGAGCCGCACACTTCTTATGGCACTTGGGTTTGGCTCGAAAGGGGAGTCGGGCATTGCGCGGTTCTTGTTCGGTACCGGGTTGCCCGGCCGTGGGCTTTCATAGCAATCATATGTGGATCGTAAAACACAGAAAAATATTTTATAGTTTCTCAGCGTTTCTGCTCCTCGCCGCAGTGGTCTCCTTGCTTGTGTGGGGATTGAAGTTCGGTATTGATTTCACCGGCGGTTCGCTTTTGGAAGTCGCGTATGAATCAAACACACCAACAGCGTCTGAAGTAACACTCGCACTTCAAAAGGTTGGGATTAACAATGCTTCTATCCGCCCAACAGGCGACAACGGGTACCTCGTAAGGACGCCGTTTCTTTCTCCGGAAGATCACTCGCGTGTTACGGACACGCTGACGCTCGGCAACACGCGTACGTTTGAAGAGAAACGCTTCGACTCAATAGGTCCCTCTATCGGCTCCGAGCTTAAGACGCGTGCCATTTATGCAATCATTACGGTCCTCTTGGCGATAACGTTGTTCATCGCGTTTGCCTTCCGCAAGGTTTCGAACCCGGTCTCGAGTTGGAAATATGGATTGGTAGCTCTCGTCGCTCTCGCACACGACGTCATCATTCCGACCGGTGCTTTTGCGATTCTCGGGCACTTCCTTGGGGCGGAAGTCGATACTTTGTTTGTAACCGCGCTCCTCGTGGTCCTTGGCTTCTCGGTTCACGACACTATCGTCGTTTTTGACCGCGTGCGCGAAAATCTTCGCAAGAATCAGGAACAGAATGTGAAAGAACCGTTCGAAGAAGTCGTGGGCCGCTCCGTCACGCAAACCATCACCCGCTCGATCAATACGTCCCTGACAACGTTGTTTGTCCTTCTTGGTCTTTATTTCTTAGGTCCGGAGACAATCCGTTGGTTCACCCTCACCCTCATCATCGGCATCATCGCCGGCACCTACTCATCTATTTTCCTCGGGAGCCCGCTTTTGGTTTCTTGGAAAGGGAAGGAGGTGGAGAAAAAGAAAAATTGACACGAAGTCTTTCTTGATGTAAAATACTTCTTCGGAGACAGTATTTTTTATGACACAACCATTAGATCGCGAAAAACCAAAACGCGCATTTGCGGCACAAAAAATAGAAATTCGTAACGAGTCTGTCACTGCAACTCTTGTAAAAGGGAAGCGCTATGTCATTGAAACAAGAGCACTTCGTCATACAGGCAAATTAACCAAAATAGATAAAGCCGCAGGATTCATAATCCTCAAAGACGGCTTTACGGAAACCGACCCGATACATATTAGCGACATCACCTCTATCGAAGAGGCCGAGAAAAAGGGGCCATTGAGTTTTCTTGAGGCATTGTTTTAGGTCGCATGAGTGAGAAAAGGTCTTTCGGGTTCTTTGATACACTGTTTCCGGTTGATGAAAAATTAAAACAACGCCACCGTGTCGACGGTGTCGTTTCCTCCGCGTATGTGGCTATTGATGACACGATCCGTTTTTCTCTGAAACAAATGCAGGACGAGCAGATAGTTGCCAGCACGGATTTCGAGGCGCGCATTAAGAGGCTTACGTTTCATAACGGGAAAGTGACCTACCTCAATCTTGATTATGAACAGGCGTCTACGAAGTTATTGAAATCAATACTTGCATTTACCCCTCTCGCGTTCTTGATAGGAGGAGGGGAGGATGTACGCAACCTTGATGTTAGAAATTTATTTTGGATCAGCGTGTCGGAACCCAATTCGCGCATACCGATTCATGCGATTGCCGATGATTCGCTTTAACTAAAAACGTTCCGCTCCTCGGAGCGTTTTTAAAAGAAAGGGGTCGGTAATCCTGTTGTCGGGTGTCTGAGTATCCAGTGTAATCGCAAATTCTTTACCTTTTGCTTGCATTCGATATGCGGACAGGTTGTCACCCCTTTATATTCAACCCGGCGTTGTTCTCGTCCTTTGAATCCCATGGTGTTACCTTAATTCGTTATGAGCGTCCCTTTGAATGCTTTTCCTTCGATATAATTCTCAAGCTCGCCTAATTTCGAGCCGTTTATGATGGCGACTTCGATGCCCGACGCTTCCGCTTCTTTCGCGGCGATTGGATCAAATGGGGAAGAGAGTCCCGGGTCCCATTCTTTCGGCAGGAGTTTCCTGAATTCCGGCCACGATATGTGTTCAATCGGTGTCGCTTCCGGATTTTTATTCGGGTCTTCCGTATATGCGTAGTCGATGTTTGAAAGGTTGATTACTTTCTTTGCTCCAACGCCTTGTGCCAAAAGTACCGCGTCATAGTCCGTCGACCATCCCGGTTTCCATCCTGCCGCGATGACTACGGAATGCGTTGTCGGCACTTTTTCCGTCGGGTCGGTATTGATGACCGGATGTGCCTCCTTGTAGAAAATGGAACGCAAGAGGTGGGCATTCAGCCGCGTTGCATGAATGCCGAGCCAGTCCACGTCGTCCCGCGTTAATTCCGTCACCTCGCTTGCCGCATCCTGATACCGGCGCGCCGTCTTTCCTCCTCCGGCGATGATGATGAACGATTTTCCTTTCGCAAGGTATGACAATACGAACGTTTTGAATGATGTAAGAAATGCCGTATCAATCGCGCTGGGCACGATTAACGATCCGCCGACTGAAATAACAATAGTATCCTCTCCTCCCATATGGTTCCCCACACTATAGCGCACATAAGGTTTCAGGCACTAGTTTTACGCCTTACTTCCGGCCTTTTCAGGCATCTTGCACCTATCCACTCATGCATGGTGGCACGGTTGACGCAGTGCCTATCGGGGGGTATGATACTCCAACGCTTCACTGGGAGCGTCGTTTCCGAAGAAATTAATCTTTGGAACCGCAGTCTAACTTTACACCTTGGCGCATATGATGATTGAGTAAAACTACAAAGTTTGTTCAAAAGTCTTTTTGTGCCGAAGGAAAAGCTTCGGCTTTTTTGTTCCCAGGAGATCCTTGAAAATCGAATAGTACAAATGTACAACAACCAAAGATCGATTAGATTGCATAGGAGCGTCTAATTGGATCTTAATGCAAATAAACCAAGTAGTAACTAAAATTGCTTCGTCTTCACTCGGACGAAATGGACGTTCATGTCCACTTCGCTCCTCGTTCGACGAAGTAATTAATGAGCTCTTCCGCATCGTAAAATTTTTTGCGGTGGCGGAAAAACAAATTCACTGAAATTTGTTCTTTTTCTTCTGTTTCGTCTGTTTGATTTCGTGCCGCCCAATTGGAGGCATGAGATCTTTACTGAGAGTTTGATCCTAGCTCAGGGTGAACGCTGGCGGCGTGGATAAGGCATGCAAGTCGAACGCTAGAAGTTGGACATTGGATGTTAGAAGTTGGAAGAACGGTACAATATTGTCATCAAACAACTGGTGCGATTGAAGCAAAATTGGCGTTAATCCTTCCATTCTCTAATCTCTAACGTCCAACTTCCAAGCGTGGCAAACGAGGTAGTAATACGTAGGAACTTTCCCAAGAGTCAGGGATATTCCATCGAAAGATGGCGCAATACCTGATGGTCACTAAGGTGTAAAGATTTATCGCTCTTGGAGAGGCCTGCGCAGTATCAGCTAGTTGGTAGGGTAACGGCCTACCAAGGCTATGACGCTTAGGGGAGCTGAGAGGCTGACCCCCACCGATGGAACTGAGAAACGGTCCATACTCCTACGGGAGGCCGCAGTCGAGAATCTTCCGCAATGGACGAAAGTCTGACGGAGCGACGCCGCGTGGTGGATGAAGTCCTTCGGGACGTAAACACCTTTTATCGGGGAAGAAGTTTTGACTGTACCCGATGAATAAGGGGCTCCTAACTCTGTGCCAGCAGGAGCGGTAATACAGAGGCCCCAAGCGTTACCCGGAATCACTGGGCGTAAAGGGTGCGTAGGTGGTCGTGTTAGTCCTTTGTTAAATTCTTCGAGCTCAACTCGAAGGCCCCAAGGGAAACGGCACGACTAGAGGATGTACGAGGCAAGTGGAACTCACGGTGTAGGGGTGAAATCCGTTGATATCGTGGGGAACACCATAGGCGAAGGCGACTTGCTGGGACATTCCTGACACTGAGGCACGAAAGCGTGGGTAGCGAACGGGATTAGATACCCCGGTAGTCCACGCCCTAAACGATGTTCTCTGGCTATAAGGAGTATCGACCCTCTTTGTGGCGAAGCTAACGCGTTAAGAGAACCGCCTGGGTAGTACGAACGCAAGTTTAAAACTCAAAGGAATAGACGGGAACTCGCACAAGCGGTGGATCATGTGGCTTAATTCGTCGGTAAGCGAAGAACCTTACCAGGGCTTGAAACCAAACTGCACGCTTTCCGAAAGGAGAGAAGCCTTCGAGGGTGTTTGGCAGGTGATGCATGGTCGTCGTCAGTTCGTGGCTTGAGCTGTTCCCTTAAGTGGGGTAACGAACGCAACCCCCGTTGCCTGTTTTATATGTCAGGCGAGACTGCTCCCTCACGGGAGAGGAAGGTGGGGATGACGCCAGATCAGCATGTCCCTCTGATGTCCTGGGCTGCACACGTGATACAATGGGTGTGACAATGAGAAGCAATGCGGCAACGCGGAGCAAATCTCTAAACACATCCTCAGTACGGATTGGAGTCTGCAACCCGACTCCATGAAGCTGGAATCGCTAGTAATCGCAGGTCAGCCATACTGCGGTGAATACGTTCTCGAGTTTTGTACTCACAAATAAATGCGCCCGGCAGCGCATAATTCTAGGTGGTTAAAATCCACCCCTCCTCGTTCGTCACGTGGAGCGTAGCTGAAGGCCAGGTCCAACTCCGCAAGGAATGGACTGAAGGGGCCGAAAGTAAAGCATAGCCGATACACAATAGACCGCGTTGACTTACCGCCTGGGCGGTGAGGGTAGGGAAAACGTCAAAGAAAAGTCGTATCGGATGTGTGGAATAGAATGATGCGTGACCCGGGGAGATCCAATTTCTCCACAACAATGAGTCATCTGAATACCCAATAGGCAATTCAGCATATATCACGTATATATGAAACGACAAAAAGAAATTGGAAGTCAGCTGCGTCGTAGTATCGCGCGCTTTCACAAAAAGCACGCGAGAAGGACAAAACCTGGTATGCTTTCAGCCGATTATATTGTTGGCTTGACCGATGGTGAAGGAAGTTTCTGTGTCTATCTGCTTCCTCCAAAGAAAGCGCATGGCTCTGTAAGTTACAGAGTTCAGTGCCGGTACTACATCAAAATGAGAGAAGATGACCTTCCTCTGCTTGAGAAGGTACAAAAATTTTGGGGGTGTGGGAAGATATACTTCCAACGCGAATATCGGGAAAATCAACGAGACAACTATCGGTTTGAGATCTTCAACTATGAATTGCTCAAAGAAGTAGTGGTGCCTTTTTTCAAAAAGCACCCGCTTGAGAGCAAGCGGATTAAGGACTTTGAATTATTTTGCAAAGTTCTTAATCTTGCGATGGCGAAGGCCCATCACACTAAGGATGGTCTCCGGAAAATCGTAAAGCTGAAATCAAGAATGCATGCCTAGGGCTCGCGTAGTGCGGGAAATCCGCTCGCTACGTGGGAACGTGAAGATTGTTAACTATCACATTCGCCCGTCAACTCAAGGGAGCCGGGAATACCCGACGTCCGCATTTATTGCGGCCCACGGTAAGTTCGGTGACAGGGAGTAAGTCGTAACAAGGCACGGCTAGCGGAAGCTGGTCGTGGAACAATTCCAAGAGGAAACTATTCTGATCTTTGATCAGAGTTGAAAGTCGATTCATGAGAGAGCTTGTCTCTCTCATGAGGACCACTGCGTCCAGTCCCTAAATGGCGCACGGCACCCCGATTGTCGAAACGGGGAACAGACGGAGCAGAAGAAAGAGAAGAGCAAAAAAAGTTACAGGTTACAGGTTGTAGGTGTTAGTTTTTAGTAACAATACCAAAACTCACGCCGCCCGCTTCGGGCGGTTTTTGACTTACACAGACCCTTCAGGCATACTCCGCGGGGTGAGTATTGAATCTATCTCTGGCAAACATCTGCCCGTTTCTGGAGGTGTTGGTAAAAGGGAATACATGATGGAGCATCTTATAGTTTGGGCGCTTGTTGGAGGTGTGTGGGTCGCGGCAATTTTTCGCGGCAAACTGAGAGATTCTGAAGATACACGTAATCTCGTTGAGACTGATGATGGTGATTTGCACGTTGTGCGAGAGGATCAAATAGACCACTTTTAGCATTTGACCACCTTTTCATGAGGAGTAATCTTTCTATACGGGGGAACATGCGCCACAGTTTATCTAGAAGATATTAAACCATTCGAGTAAATAAATAATCTATGGAGGGAGAATCACAATTCAAACTTCGTTTCAGAAAAGACGTTGCTGACATTTGAACTCAAAGTCCTAGGCGAAGCATGATGGCGGAAACCGTGGTTATGGTGATTATCGGTGGAGTTGCCATTATCGCGCGGGTGGTGTCTTCAATAAAAGTAGGTAGAAAAGATATTATGGTCATCGAAACACCGGACGGAGACAGACATAACGCAGAACGAGATCGCTCACAATCAGGCGCAGTGAGGATTAAAAGATAATATTGTTTAAACACGTCTTTTTTGCTAAGCTAACATCCGTTATCTTTCTCCGGCGTTGCTCGGGAAAAATGAAAGTTCTTTCAAATTAGTATCCTGTGTGCGGGCATAGCTCAGCTGGTAGAGCATTCCTCTGATAAGGGAAAGGTCCTTGGTTCAAGTCCAAGTGCCCGCACACAGGATGTTAAATTACTTCGGAATCGGTCTATGCCTTCAGGCAGACCGAAGGAGGAACAGGTCCTAGGTTCGAGCAAGCTCGTATAAAGGCACAAAAAGTTATATAAAGCGTTAGCCGTTAACGTATGCGTTATAATGGCTCTTTTCAAGTACATGCCATTCCCGAAGATACATAAAGATACACAGAAGAAGAAACGATACTTCATCATAGATTTCGACAGCACCTTTGTGAAGGATGAAACTCTGGAAGTCCTTGCCGGTTTTGCTCTTAAAGATAATCCTAAAAAGGCAGCGCTTCTCAAGAAAATCTCTTCGATTACTGACCGAGGGATGGCAGGAAAAATTTCGTTTGCCGAGTCACTCAAGCGTCGCCTCCTTCTTTTTTCCGCGAACAAAAACCACTTAAAACAGACAACGGAATATCTGCGCGGACGTGTCAGCGCATCAATTGAAAAGAATCGCTCGTTTTTTGAGAAGCACGCGAATGATGTATACATCATTTCGAATGGATTCAGGGAATGCATCGTACCGATTGCGAAAGAATACGGAATACCTACACACCACGTACTGGCGAACCGCATCAAGTTTAATTCAGCGGGAGTCGTGGTCGGTGTTGAAAAGCATGTCTTGTCCGAAGGTTCGGGAAAGGCAAAAGCCGTGAAGAACTTGAAGCTCCAAGGGGAGGTGATTATCGTTGGCGACGGCATTACGGATTATGAGATTCGTTCTTCTGGAGCGGCGGACGCCTTTTTCGCACTCACCGAAAATGTAGCGCGTTCTTCTGTTATAAAAAAGGCGGATTTCGTTATCCGCGGCTTCGATGAGGTTTTGTATCACTACAAACTTCCACGTGGCGTCTTCTACCCGCATGGGCGTCTCAAAGTACTCCTCCTTGAAAAAATCCACCCGTTAGCGGAAGAGCGCCTTCGTGCCGGCGGATATACGATAGAAACGGCTTCCCGAGCTCTTTCCGAAGAAGAACTTCTTGAAAAAATCGGAGATGTTGCGATTCTTGGCATCCGCTCGGGAACTCGGGTGACGGAGCGCGTGCTTGATCGGGCGAAACGGTTGATTGCTATCGGCGCGTTTTGTATCGGCACGAACCAGATTGACCTCACAGCCGCGTCGAAACAGGGCGTCGCTGTTTTCAATGCACCATATTCGAACGGACGCAGCGTGGCTGAGCTTGTGGCAGGGCTCATCATCATGCTTTCGCGCGGTGTGTTTGATAAAAGTACCACCCTTCACAAAGGGGGGTGGAATAAGTCGGCTCATGGTTCGCATGAAATCCGCGGAAGAACACTCGGTATCGTGGGATATGGAAATATCGGATCCCAACTTTCCGTGATTGCGGAAAGTCTCGGCATGGGTGTGCGGTTTTTCGACATTAAAGAGCGGCCCGCAATCGGGAACGCACAGCACACGAATTCGCTCGATGAACTTTTAGCGGAATCGGATTTCATAACACTCCACGTCGATGGGCGACCCGACAATAAAAATTTTTTTGGCGCGGAGCAGTTTGCAAAGATGCGGCAGGGGGCGCATTTCATAAACTTGAGTCGTGGGCATGTCGTCGACATCAATGCATTAAAAAATGCACTGAAAAGCGGACACGCGGGAGGCGCAGCGGTCGATGTTTTTCCTTCGGAACCCAAGGGTGGCGCGAAAGATTTTTCATCACCGCTTCAGAATGTGCCGAATGTTATTTTGACTCCCCACATCGGCGGCTCAACGGAAGAAGCGCAAGAGTCTATTGCGCAGTACCTTTCAGGAAAATTGATGTCTTTTATAGATACTGGCGACACGGCGCTTTCGGTAAATTTGCCCAACCTCCAATTGCCGCCCTTTTCCGGTGCGCACCGCTTCATTCATATCCACCGCAACGTTCCCGGCGTTTTGGCGAACATCAATGCCGTCATGAGTCGCCACCAGGCAAATATCCTTGGCCAGTACCTCGGCACAACTGTGGACGTCGGTTATGTGATTACCGACGCAAATACGAACTACGAAGAACTGGTGATTAAAGAGTTGAATGCGATTCCTGGCACGCTTCGCGTCCGCACCCTCTACTAAGCTCAGGGGCGACTGTACCTCAATGCCACCCGAGGATACCGAGGTATTGAAACGTTTTTCCCCATTCGCTCCAAGAAAACAACCGAACCCGAAGGCCGTTTTACGACGGTTATCAGCGTGAGATAATAAATCAACATGGAACTCGCCATACGTGCGGCACTGGGAGCGCTTATCGTTATTCTCATCAGTCTCTTTTCAAGAACACCGAACTTTTTCATCGCCGGACTCTTGCCATTATTTCCGACATTTGCACTCATCGCGCATTTCATCGTAGGAGCCGAGCGAACGGTCGCTGATCTCAAAAGCACCATTATCTTCGGCATGCTTTCTTTGATTCCGTATTTCGTCTACCTTCTCACGGTGTATTTCATGATTGACCGTTACAAACTTATTCCAAGCTTAATAGGTGGTGTCGTCACATGGACTATCGTTGCGACGATTCTCATTATTCTTTGGAAACAGTATGCGTGAATAAGGTTTTCCAAAGAAATTTCTTTGAACGCGACGCACGCATCGTTGCCCGGAACCCCATCGGTAAGTACATCGTCCAGAAAAACAGGGAAGGAAATCTTATCACATATGATAATAATGGAAACGGAGGTATCTGTGGGATCGCACGACAGAGCAAGCCGAGCTCATCGGAGTATGATAAAGCGGAACGAAGTGATGTCTGGTCCTCTGGAACATCGGCACGTCTTTTCTGTACGTTCTTGAAAAACCTACAGTAGAGGTAATTCTTATACCAATGTTCTGCAGAACTACAGTGTAATGAAAAACAGGGTACGATCACGGCCAATCATTCGTACACGCAACTGGCAAGGCCAGCTGTTCTATTACTCATATTCGCGCGAATAGGAGAATGGTTAGACTGGATGGAGCAGGGAAACTGACGAAAGAGCCGAAGACATTGGCTGAAGAGCTTTTGTTCTGGTATAATCCCTCCACTATGTCGTTATTTGAACAAGCCAAAGTCTGGGCGCATTACAAACATGCAGACGCGGAATGTGCCAATCCGCACGGAAACCAAGGTCCGTACCCAACTTGCCCGCCCCCCGC
>Ga0210057_1007109_pt1 | contig 13695 bp, 14 predicted proteins | sample CryGeyCG2114_010_2_FD_183968 | JGI IMG/M metagenome (GOLD analysis project Ga0210057, IMG submission 183968) | Groundwater microbial communities from aquifer - Crystal Geyser CG10_big_fil_rev_8/21/14_0.10 (SPAdes) (version 2) | ecosystem: Environmental > Aquatic > Deep subsurface > Groundwater ... | reverse complement strand
TGAGATGAGGCGATATCGGAAAATTGAGCGCCGTCGCGCGTTAAGAGCCCGAGCGAAGCGGACATAAAAACGAGAAACCCGCCGACAACCAGCGTCAGGACGGAAAAAAAGATAATGGAATCAAATGAGTGTTTTTTTTTCATTGGTTTTTATCCAACGAGCGCAAACGCAATGCCGAGCATGGCGAACATAATTGAGAGCACCCAATAGCGCATGACCACCTTGTAACTCGGCCACCCGATTGCTTCAAAGTGGTGATGGAGGGGCGCCACTTTGAATATCTTCTTCCCTCGGCGAAAGCGTTTTGAAGCAACCTGGAGGATATTTGACGCCACCGTTGCAACAAGTGGAAACGCCACGATGCCGAGCGCCAAAAACCCGTGTCCGCCGCCCAAGGTGTCGGTCATGAATGCGGTGGCGGTGAGGGCAAGCGTTAAACCCATGGTACCGGTTTCCGACATATAAAAACGGGCGGGCGGAATGTTAAACCACAAAAACGCGAGCGTCGCCGCCGAGACGGCCGCCGAAAATGCGGCAAGGTCTATTTGATTTTGAAAGAATGCAATACCCGCATACGCCGCAAAAATGGTGGCGAACACGCCGCCCGCGAGGCCGTCTATGCCGTCTATCACCCCCGAAGCGTAAATAAAGAGCGTCAGCAGTATAAAAAGCGGAATGACGAGCCACCCGATTTCAAGCGGTGCATGGAAAGGAAGTCCGATTGCAACTACGTCAAGTTTTTCATAAAACCACCACCCTGCGGCAAGCGCGAGAGCTCCAACCGCAACAAGACGGATGCGGAGCGAGAGTCCTCGCGAGAATCCGTCGCGATTCTTAACTTCCAAAACGTCGTCCGCGAGTCCGATGAGCGAACCGGCAAATAAAAGAAAAAGCGGTATCCACGTTTGGTTTCTTGAAAGAAAATTCAGTTTGTCAAAAATGGGAACAGCGAAGAAAAATTCAAGCATAGAGAGGAGAAGCACGGTAATCAATACCGACCCCCACACCACGATGCCGCCCATGCGTGGGGTGTTCACTTCCCTTTCTTTGTGCAGCGCGTTGAATACGACCGCCTCGCGGCCGTCAAAAGCGAGTTTCCCCGACTTTTTCTTCCACGCTCGGTGCGTGTATAAATAGTGAGACACAATCGGCGTTATCGCTATCCCGACGGCGAACGCCATGATGGCGGGGATGAAAACCTTAACAACATCAAGAATCATAGAACACCCTTGCACAAGAGAGAATGCTTAAGAGTTTTTTTTGCATAGGCATAAAGAAGCCGGACATCATTGTCCCTGCCGTTTCTGCTTGAATTAAGAACGACAATGGCAACCGGCATGCCGAGAATCGGCTCTGCAATAATAGCAAGATTTCCGCCCGCAAGGTCGGTAAAGCCCGTTTTTGCGATTATCTCCCCGGACAACGTGCCATTCAAGGCGCTGGTATTTTTCGCTCTGTGGGCAAAGCCCGATAGGGAGATAAATGTCTTTTCTTTCTCCGTTGATGCGGAGAAAATTGGCTGCGCGTTGCGGTATGCGTATGACACCAGTGTCGCGACGTCCCGCGCGGAACCGTATGCCCCGCCCGTGGTTGTTGAAATATCAAGTCCTGTATCGTTGAGAAAATACGTCTGGTAGAGTCCGATATCCGCCGCGCGGCGGTTCATCAGCGCAACGAATGAATGTTCGGCGGGAGACGCATTGTTGAGAGCGACAAGTGCGAGCGCGTGCGCGCCGTCGTTTGACGATGTCATAAGAGTAAAATCAATCAAGTCCTGCATGTTCCATTTCTCTCCGACAAACAATCCAGAATCACCCTCGGGGACGAGCGCTTCTTTGGAAATGATAATAGCGCCATTTTTTTCAAGGACATCGGCCGCCGTCAGAACGGTCATGAGTTTGGTGAGTGAAGCAAGCGGCATTTGTTGAAATCCTTCTTTCTCAAAAAGCGTCTCTCCGGAATTGAGATTGAGAACGAATGCGGAGCGCGCTTCAAGCACAACAGAGGCGCTGTTCTCCAACGCACACACCGCCGAGGCATGTACGGTGGCGGCGCGGGTATCAACGGGAATAGCGTCTTCGCCGATATCTTGAATGAAAAAAACACCACCGATAACGAGTGCGCCGGCAATTCCAATGAGCATTCCAGTGCGATTATTCATCATGCGTGTGGCTCGCGGACACTTCTCCTGCCTCTTTATCATTGAGCGCCGCGGCAATATCTTCACGCACTGCGGTAAAGTTCGGCAATTCGGCAAGCGAGGTAACGCCAAGCGCGGCGGGCAGTTCCGGAGTTACGCGGTACAAAAAACTTCGCCTGTCTTTCGGGTTATCAATTTTTTCAATCAGCCCGCGCATGGAAAGCGAGCGTAATATGGACGACGAGTTTACTCCCCGTATATATTCAACTTCAGCCCGCGAGAGCGGGCCATGGTAAATGATAACGGCAAGCGTTTCAAGACCGGCTTTGCCCAAGGGGCCTTCCCGCTCCTCGCGGCGCATGGCTTCTATAGTTTCCTTCGTCTCCGGCGCAGTGGCAAGAGCCACGAACTCGCCCTCGCGGACGAGGCGGATGCCGCGGGAATGCAATGTTTCTCCGAGGCGCGAGAGCGCGTCTGAAACGGCATCATCGGACGCATGAGCGGCGCGCGCTACGTCCTTTGTGCGCACGGGTTCTCCGCGATAGAAGAGTATCGCCTCAATGAGTTGTTCCAGTTTTTCGGTATCGTGCATATTTTTTTGTTCTGCGGTTTTCTGACATCTCATCTCTAATGTTTATATTTGTATTGTCAATCATATCGCGGCTGCTTCATCGCACCGTGGTAGCGTATAGTAATTTCGCTGAAATGCGCTTCCTGTTCCACCATAAGCAACCCCCGTTTTGCAAGTTCAAGCACCGCTAAGAACCCTACCACAATTTCCCGTTTATCTTCAGGCGTTCCCACAAAGTCCCGGAAAGTAACAGAGAGGGCTTTCCGGATGCGCTCGGAAAGGCGTGTCATCATGTCTTCAAGAGATATCGCGGTTTGTACCGCCACTTCCTTCAGCGCCTCTTTTTGAGGGACGCGGCGGAGTGCCTCGTTCACGGCATTGAGGAGATTTTCCGTCGTCATATCGGGCGCGGGCGCAAACACCGCTTCGGTATCTCGTTTTTGTCCGCCAAAATAAAGTTTTCCCGTGAGGAGTGCGAGTGCGCGTCCCGCGTTTCTGAAAATTCTGTAGAGATTGAGACGTTTCTCCAAATCGTCAATGTTTTCCTCATCTTCATCGGTTAATTCCATCAGAGGAAGGAGCGAACGGGATTTAATAAGAAGCAGCGTAGCGGCAACGAGGATAAAATGCGCCGCCTGCCCTGTGGGGAAATGCTCCTGCGCCTTCACGAAGGTAATGAAATCATTCGCCACATTGGAGAGCGATATGTCAGAGACCAGCATCTTCCGCTCTTCAATCAGTGTTAAAAGGAGATCCAGAGGTCCGCTAAAATCGCCCATGCGCACTTGGAATTCAACGACTGCCATTGGAAACTATTGTAGCATCAGAGGAACTTAGTAGCCCTCTAGAATGCGCACCAAAAGCCGCACCGGGGTGCCCGTCGAGCCCGGAGCGAGGTTGTCTTCAGGAATTGACTCCATGCGGGATGCCATATCAATATGAACCCACGCAGAAAATGACTGTGCAAAATGAGCAAGAAAGGTCCCTCCTTGGATTGATCCCGCACCTGACTTTGCCGACGGTCCGGGACCGTTTACGTTTGAGATATCAGCGATGTTGCTTTTGAGATCCGTTTCGTATTCCTCCCAAAGCGGAAGGGGGATGACATAGTCCCCGGACTCTTCTCCCAGTGTTTTTAATGTTGATTCCAGATTGCTCTGACGGGTCATAATGACTGAAGCGCGTTTCCCCGCGACAACAATGGCCGCTCCCGTAAGAGTTGCGACATCGATAACCAAGCGCGGATTGTAGTGTTTTGCATAGGTCAATGCATCAGCAAGAACCAGACGCCCTTCTGCGTCCGTATTACCGATTTCAACGGTGGTGCCGCTCATCGACCTCAATATATCCCCCGGTCGATACGCTGAACCCGAAATCGCATTTTCAACCGCGGGAACAAGCGCAACGACGTTTTTCTTTATTTCAAGTTTCGCAGCGGAGATGACAGCAGCAATCACGGTTGCGCCACCGGTCATATCCTGGTTCATGCCCAAAAGTCCTTCTCCCGGCTTCAGGTTGATTCCGCCGGTATCAAATGTGATTCCCTTCCCTACGAGTAGAATCGGCTTTTCTTTTGCGGTTTTGCCCGCTCCCCAATACTCCATGACGATGAATTTCATCGGTTCAGCCGACCCCCGGTCAACACCGAGAATGAGCCCCATGCCAAGCCTCTCCGCATCTTTCTTTTCAAGAATGGTTACGGTGATAGGTAATCCCCTCGCGGCTTTTTGCGCAGCTTTTGCAAGAACCGTTGGCGTCATATCTTTGCCCGGAGTATTGGCGAGGTCCCTCGCGGCATTTATCTCTCCAGCAACAATCTCTCCTACCATGGCGCCCTTCTTGAATGCCGTATTCGCATGTACGACATGAAGTGCCTTTATGCTGTCGTATCGTTCTTTCTTCTTACTCTTATATGTAGTGAATTCGTATTCCGCCATCAGCGCATTTTCAACAAACAATCTACCGAGTTCTTCATCGGAAAGTTTTTCAGGGTTTGGCAGTATTTTCACGTCGACGGTGAGATGGGAAATTTCGTTTTCTTTTGCTACACGAATTATTTTTCGCACGAGCGTTCGGAGTTTGCGTGTTGTCAGTTTCTTGGAATCGTCGATTCCGACAACAAGAGACGAATCTTCTAAACGGGCTACTTTTCCTTCATGAAAAGAAACCGATACGGAATTTTTTGGCAATGTAAAATCAATTTTCATAATTTCATTCATTATTATTGTTAAGTAAAGTATCAATACGGTTCATGTCGCGCGGGAAAAGCGTCGCTTCTTTTATGTTCGGGAGGTTCAGCATGCGAGCCGTCAATCTTTCGAGGCCAACCGCCGAGCCACCGTGGGGCGGCATGCCTACCTTGAAAGTTTCAAGGTAGAAAGAAAAGAGCGCTGGGTCCATACCATGAGCTTCAAGTCGTTTTACTAATTCGTCGTAGCGGTGCACGCGCTGGCCGCCGGTTGAGATTTCAAGGCCCCGGAACAGGAGGTCGAAACTTTTTGAGTATCCCAGATTATTTTCGTCTTCATAGGTATAGAACGGTCGCTTCGACATCGGATAGTGCGTGACGAACAGAAAGTCCGAGCCATGTTCCTTAAGCGCCCATTCGCAAATCAAGCGTTCGTGCTCCGGCTCAAGGTCCGGCTCGTCAAGCGAGACGCCAAGTGTTTTCTGCACTTCGCGGAGCGTCAGTACGGGGATTTTCTCCGGCATCCGCGCTTCCCCTTCCGGCACTCTCTTCGCAATGTGGCGCATCACCTCCTCCAATGTTGCCATCACGTCGGTGTGGTCTTGTATGAATCCCATTTCGAAGTCAAGCGTCGAGTATTCTGAAAGGTGGCGCGTGGTTGCGTGCTTTTCGCCACGAAACACTTTTGACGTCGAAAACGCGCGCTCAAATACACCAACCATGATTTGCTTGTAAAACTGCGGCGAGGTGGCGAGGTATGCTTTTTGTTCATAGTAATAGTCGACCTTGAATGCGGCAGCACCTCCCTCCGCATCGCTCCCAACCAGTGCCGGGGTTTGGAACTCAACAAACCCGCGCTTGCGCAGCGCTTCGCGATACGCCTCAATGATAGTTGCTTGGACTCTGAAAACGCTCTGCGCTTCTTTACTTCTGAGCGTATAGGGTTGATGGTCAAGGTAGGTATCGATATTAACCTCCGCGTCGCGTTCAAATGGAATCTCAGCGGCAGAGAATACTTCGATAGCGGTAATCTCAAGCTCGATGTCGCCGTTTGGCATCTCCGGATTGATATTTTTTTCCGGCCGTTTGTTCACCCTTCCTGTCACGGACACGACATACTCGTTTCGGATTTCTTTCACTGTTTCAATCGCCGGAGATTTCGGCAACACGACACCTTGCACCGTGCCTGACCGGTCGCGAAAATTAAAAAACACCATTTTCCCTTGGTCTCGCCGCACATCCACCCAGCCCTGGATCAGAACCTCGTGGTCAATGTGCCCTCGCAAATCCCCTATCAAAATCCTTTTCACCAAAACATCATACCCGTAAAACACATCTTTCACAAAGAGTTTCTCCCAAAGAACTCCCCCAGAACTCTCCCCCAAGAACTTCTCCCACCCAAAGATACAAAGTTTCCCCTCAACTACTGTAGTTGTAAATATATACCTATAGGTATATATTTACAACTATGGCAAAAGACGGAAATTTTCCAATACAAAAAATAATCCTAGGGACGCTGATAGTTGCCGGGGGTCTTTCTTTGGCAGCGGTTGCCCCAAATGTGCTGGGAGCAATTATGAAACTTAATCCTTCTTATGCGAAAAGAAAAGACGTGCAGCGAAGGATACAAGAAACCCTATGGCGCATGGAGCGAAGCGGTTTGGTTTCACTCCCGAAAAGGAACTCTATGGGACGAGTGACACTCCTCCCGAAGGGTCAGGAACTTATCAGGAAAATTCAAGCGCGTACATACACCGTCTCAAAACCGCTTCTATGGGACGGAAAGTGGCGTATCGTCATGTTTGATATACCGGAACAAAAAAGGAACGTTCGTATTCAACTCAGAAGGTTGCTGGAAAGTGCCGGCCTAGTGCGTCTACACGACAGTGTATGGGTGCACCCCTACCCATGCGACGAATTAGTAACACTTATCAAGGCACACCTCAAAAATACGCGCGGCGAGTTGTATTACTTTGTCGCCGAAATGATGGCATCTGACAGGTTTCTTCGCGATGCGTTTAATCTAATTTAATCCAATTTGCAGTTGTAAATCTTTACCTATAGGTAAAGATTTACAACTAAATTAATGAAGCGAGTTTGGGCGGTTTGAGGAAACCCTTAGAGAGATACGCCAATTTTCTCGCGAACATCAACCATCTTGACGCTCGCGATAGTGCGGGCTTTTTCTCTGCCGTCTTTCAATATACGCTTCACTTCTTCGTCCGTTATCGCATCATGCCTCTCGCGCATCGGCGCGATGTAGGCGTCAATATCTTCAATAAGCATTTCTTTCAGTTCCTTGTAGTTCCCCTTCTTTTCTTCATAGCGCGCCGCGAGTTCATCTTCGCCGCGATACAATGTATGAATCGCGTACACATGCTCGGGACGTTCTCCAGACGAATCGGTTACGATGCTCATCACCGCCTTTGCAATTTCGTCTTTCGTTCCGAAAAGTGGGATGGTGTTCTTGTAACTTTTGCTCATTTTCTCGCCGTCAATTCCCGGAACCGTTCCCACGCTCTTCAAAATCAATTCCTGCGGTTCTTTGAAGGTTTCGCCGAACGCGCCGTTGAATTTTGCCGCGGCTTCGCGCGCATATTCAATGTGCTGGCGTTGGTCTTGGCCGACCGGCACAATGTCGGTATCATACAAAAGTATGTCTGCCGCCATGAGCATCGGGTAGGTAAACAAACCGGCGTTCGGTTCCAGCCCCTTTGCCACTTTATCTTTATATGCGTGTCCTTGCATTAAAAACGGTACGGTTACCAAACAGTTGAATATCCATGCAAGCTCCGTGTGCTCTTGTACGTCTGACTGCTTGAAGATAACGGCTTTTGATGGGTCAACACCGATGGCAACGTAGCTTCTGACGATATTCAAAATGTTCTGCCGCAGTTCCGTCGGTTCTATTTTTGATGTCAACGCATGGTAGTCGGCAACCATCAGAAAACTCTCATGTCTTTCGTATATATCAACAAACGGCTTCAGCGCCCCGAAATAGTTGCCGATATGCAAATCGCCGGAAGGTTGTAACCCAGTCAAGAGGCGTTTTTTCATTCTCCTTATAGTATCAGACACTGGCTTTGAGCGGTAATTCAACCACAAACCGGCCTCCTCTCCTCTTGCCTTCCGATTCGGGTTGTAACATATATTCTGACCTATCAACCATGTATTCACTCCTACGCACTTTGCATTTGTAGCACATATATGCTACATTTACCGCATGGAAATGAAAACAAAAGTCGTGCGTGCCCGCGTCGGTCCGACGGTTAAAAAAAGAGCGGAAAAGGTTCTCGCTGAAATCGGTATCTCGCCGTCAGAGGCAATAAATGTTTTTTATAAACGCATTGCGGTTGAAGGAGCCATTCCTTTCTCCCTCAAAGTTCCCAACGCAACGTCTCGAAGAGCGATTGCAGATATCCAAAAGGGAAAGGTTCGTGAATTCAAAAACTTCGATGAATTCGCGGCGCATATACGGACGCTCTAAATATCAGCCTCCCCCTTTATGCGCCACTGTATTTCGCGCACACAGTTTGATCGTGACGTGAAGCGCATGAAGCGCCGTAATAAGGATGTGGAAAAACTACTCGCCGTTGTGTTCGCACTTCAACGAGACGGTCGATTACCGTCTTTATTTCGACCACATAAACTGCAAGGAGAGTATGATGGTTTGTGGGAGTGCCATATTGAACCCGATTGGCTTCTCTTGTATGAGCTGAAATCCAAGACTATTTTCCTTCATCGTACCGGTTCGCACACTGATTTGTTTAAGTAAGTGATTTAGCCCTAGTCGGTAATTCAACAATAAACCGGCTTCCCTGCCCCTTTCCTGCGCTTTCGGCTGTCAACGTGCCCTTGTGCGCTTCCACGTGGGCTTTGGTGATGTAGAGGCCGACACCGGTTGATTTTGGATTATATTTGCGCGAGTCTTCGCCCGGATTGAAGAGCTTGAAGAGGTTTTTCTTTGTTTCTTCGGTCATTCCGATTCCGGTATCTTTGATGGTAAGACGGGCTGTGTTTCCATTCTTCTCGGCAGTAACCGATATAGAACCTTCAGGCGTGTAATTGATAGAGTTTGAAACGAGGTTTTCAATCACTTCGCGAAGTTTCGCTTCGTCAGCCTTCATAGGAAAGTGCGAACTGTTAGGTTCTAGTTTATAGGTTAGTGTAATGCCTTTTTCCTTTGCAACCGCAACGAATGGCTTCACCGTTTCGTTCAAGGTGGTAGCAAAATCGATATCGGCAAAATCGTATTTCATCTTCCCCTGTTCAATACGCGAAACGTTAAGGTAATTGTCTACCATTTCCGCCATTTCGGTGGCGCGCTCATATACCTGATGTGTCCCCTCTTCTGCAGCAGGCGGCAGCTTGCCGTAGGTGCCGTCCAACAGAAGCGACATGAAGTTGCGGATAGCCGTCAAAGGCGCCCGAAGGTCATGCGAGGCGATCGAAAGGAACTGACTCTTCAGCTTGTCGAGCTCGCGCAACCGCTCGTTTGCAGTTTTCAAATCCCCCGCCAACCGCTCGATTTGTTCCCTTGTTTCAACCTCCCTCAGGACACTCCTAATGAGCAGGATACCAATGATAAGGGAAGCGACCAGAACGCCGCCGTTAATGAACTGATCGGTGTTCGTTTGCGATGAAAGTACGCGCGCAAGCATTATCATCCACAAGCTAAAGATGAAGATTTCTGTCGCTATGACCTTCAGGTTGAAGAGGTGATGTTTCAGGATCGCATACGTTGTTGCGGCGACGAACAGGATATTCATTACCGGGCCAAACCAATAACCGCGAAAATTGCCGAGGTATGGTAATGCGATGTCAAAAACAAGACCGAGGAATACGGACAATCCGGTGCCGATGATGATATACATCATCTGGCGATGGCCAGTTTTATTCTTATTCTTTGCAAACAGCGTTGCGCGGTTGAAAAAGTTTGTATAGGCAACGAAGAAATACATTAGCATCATGATCGAATATGGAATATACAGAAACCCAAACAACACGATTTTCCCGTCTGACATGAGCACAACCCCAGAAATAACGGTGTCGGTAAAAATTATGAGAAGAACGTAGACAAGAGTGAAAATCGCTAGGAGGATATATAGCCATCGGGGTACCGCTTTTTTCAAACCGGAAAGAAATTCATAGCTGAATAACAGAAGGAAGTGGGCAATGAGTATACCGGCAACGTACAAAGATTTAGTTGGAACGATGAGCAAACGTGCATCGTCGATTATACGGAAGAAAAACATCGAAAGCACCCATGTGGCCGCAAAAAATGCCGCGACGATGAAAAAGCGTGCCCCGTCGTCCTTTCTCTGATTCAAAAAAATCGTTGCCAGCAGTACGAAATCGACAGCCACTACAACACCAAGTAAAATACCGATGACATCAAGAGGCGCAAACGCTAATTCCATATTGCGTTTTGGATAATGTCCTGCCTGTGGCGGGCCTCTTTTTCGTCAAGGATTACTTTTTCAACCACGATCCTTGCGGTCGGTACCACCGGAATACCGTACCACCACGCTTCATTGTCCAGAAAGAAGTTCACTGTTTTATATCCGTACCATGTTTCTTTTATTTCATCATATACCGTTACAAATGGAAGAATATAAAAAAGCGGTGTCGTATCTCTCCATCCCCACAATGCATTCAACACCAATGGACGCGTGATTAGCTCCCACGACATTATGGCAAACGCGATCGCCGATTTTTTCCCGATGAAAAACGGCCAGTGCTCATCCAATCCATATACGTTGCGATGCATATCATTGAGGGACACAATACCTCCGTTTTTCAACACGCGCAGGGCACTCTCAAAAAAGCTAATTGGGTCGTCGATGCCGCCGATACCAAACATGATAGTTACGCAATCAAACGTATCATGATGGAAAGTGATCAAATTTCCCCTGCTTTTTTTGCCAACCAAATTCCTTGCATCACTGCGTTCAAAAATGACAGAATGTTTTGCATCTAACAGTTTATTCGCCTTCATGCGCGGATACACGACACTCCGCGCTTGATCAATCATTTTCTGATTATAATCAATTGCATGAGCTTCAACATCAATGTCATATTCATGAAAGACCTTGAACATCTCTTCAATGGAAAGTCCGATGCCCGTCGCAATGTCAAGTAGTGTTATCGTTTTTTTATTTCCGTTGCGTTGTGCATAGGAGACCACGTCGGTTCCGCTCTGTCGCCGCCACCACGTGTCTCTAAAATTCGTCGTCAGATGATGTTTATTCTCATACGTTTCCGCTTCGCGATGATAAATTTTCTCGACAATGTCATTCGAGGGATTGTCGTCTTCAGTGCGTTTCGCGAACAGGCCACCAATCTTGAGGCGTACCCTAATGATCACGGCTATGAAAAACAAAAGTACCCGATAGTACGAGTACGTTACCAAATCAATGCTGATTGTTGTGTCATTAAGTAAAAAACGCGGAAAATACTCGGCGGCATGATGATTTTTGACCGACAACATTTTTTTTGCGGTAATTTTCATATATTTATTTTCGCAAATGTTGCGAGAAGCGGCGTGCCACTGATGTCAGGGTACCACGTTCGATGTGGTACCGACTCAAATCTCCCAAAAGTTCTTTTACATTGCGCATATCGTGCAAATATTCATCGACCATGTACGATTCATAAAAACTGATTTTACGCGCCAATGAGGCGAGGGGGTACGAAAACAAGCCCACGAAACCAATCAGTTTAAAATAAAGGCGTACAAAAAATGCAGGCATTGAAAGGACAGGCATTGATATTTCTAGCGCCGCGAACGTTTCTAAAATAACTTGATGGAATGGGAATGGGTGTGGGTTTGTCAGGTGAAATGTTTTTCCTACGGCGGGTGACAATTCTGAAAGTGTAAGCATCCACTCAACGACCCACACCACCGGCACAAGATCGAGCGTACAGCGCCGAGAATTCGGGAAGGACAACGGGATGGAAAGTGTTTTAGAAATGATCTGAACGCCAAGCAATTTTGCAAGAAGCGGTTTTTCCCTGACGAATGTATAAAGAGCGACTTTTAACTCATGAAGCGAAGCAACGATGACGTAGTATCCGAAATAAGGGGCGGGAAAATTTCTGGTTTCAATAAGGATGCCGGGGCGAAAAACAATCATACGATTATTTTTCGCCCATTTTCTTAGAAAATCTTCAGCAATGAATTTGCTTTCCTCGTACGAATTATTAAAAGACGAAGGCCGTATAAGCTCATCTTCCAATAAAAGTCCCGTTCTTTTTCCGTGCACATACGCGGTGCTGACATAAAAAAGCGTTGTATTGAAATGACTTGCGAGCTCAGCCATGCGTTTCATTCCTTCAATATTGGTTCGATAAACGGCGTCGCGGTCTGCTTTTTTAAAACTTAGATTTGCCGCAAGATGCCATACTCCATCTATCCGTTTGGAACCGAAAGCTTTGTGATTGACGGTAGCAATGTCTTCCTCAACGGTTTCGATTAAACGCGAATCAGCCGTATAACCGAGAATCGCAAATTTTTGAATGAGCCGTTCTTTAAGCGAAATACCGTCTAATGAACGACCTAAAAAAATCAACGTGTGTCCCTGTTGCAATAATGCGACAGATAATCGAGAACCAAGAAAACCGGTTGCTCCCGTAACTACATATGTGCGTGTCATGTTGGTGGTTTAAGGTAGTACATCGTAGATAGAGTTCATAATGCGTTTTGCTTCCCGTTGATAATCAACTCCTTCTTTGGGGAGGATTACCGGCGGAAGGATGTGCACCTCTATCGCGGTTTTCTGCAAAAAAAGTTTCTTTGCATTAATTCCTTTCGTTCCCTTAATGGCAATGGGAATGATGGGGATGCCGAGGTGGCTTGCGAGAAATGCGACACCACCGCGGACAGGTGCTTGTTTCCCGAGATGTTTTTCTTTACCACCGCACGGAAAAATAGAAACACTATAGCCGTCATTCATAAGTTTAATAATGTGCTCTAAGGATTTTGCATAATCCTGCACGCCAGCGTGCGCTGGGTGCGCTCCCCACGAACGGAAAAACCAGTCCGTGTAAAGGGAAGCCTGCCACCCCCTCCATTTCTGCTCCTCCGGCAGGTTACGGTAGTATTTTTGATAGCGCGCAACCCAAAAAAGCGGTTTTGAAAGAAAGGGATGGATTGCTCTTTGCACCACGGGGTCGAGATCGTTGACATGGTTCGAGGCGAATACGACCGGGTTTTTCAAATCTTTCAAATACTCGCGCCCGTATACGACAAACGTTCCGTTAATGCGGAAAATAAAATGCGCCACAGGCCACGCGAGGATTTGCAAAAGTAACGGCAGAATCGCGTACGGTTTCATTTAGAAAAATTATGCTTCGTAACTCAACCTCAACATGAATTATTTTTTCACTTCTATTCTAACACCTGATTTAAGCGAACATATAACCATTATTCACATGCGGTTTGAGCGTCTGCAGACGCTCAAACCGCAATGCTGAGAGGTTGAGAATCTGGGGGTTGATGGTGTTGTTAAACGCCAATTTCACGTACCCGGTCAAGGAACCGCATAGTTCACGTTGGGAAGCGAGACCGGCGGATAGAAGTCGCCTTCGGCGCCGAGTGCCGCGGGAGGGACAAGGACGGTCACGAGTATTCCACCCACGAGAATGAACGCGCAACCAGAGCGCTGAAGAGGAAGAACGGATCCTTGGGGAAGCGCATGGAAAAAGTATACCTCACTCTTCTAGAGTAATCCTGCGTGTTTGAGAATACTCACCACAAGTCCTTTCTTAAGCGGTTTTCGTTTGATAAGGAACTAT
>Ga0210057_1007108_pt1 | contig 13696 bp, 11 predicted proteins | sample CryGeyCG2114_010_2_FD_183968 | JGI IMG/M metagenome (GOLD analysis project Ga0210057, IMG submission 183968) | Groundwater microbial communities from aquifer - Crystal Geyser CG10_big_fil_rev_8/21/14_0.10 (SPAdes) (version 2) | ecosystem: Environmental > Aquatic > Deep subsurface > Groundwater ... | reverse complement strand
TCAGTTTCACCTTATGCATATCCACAAACGTAAATGATCTCTTCAGCATATCACTGCCAGGCTTCTTCCCGTATAACACCACGTTTACCATTTCCCTGACATACGCCAGTGATTTCTCGCTGAAAAAACAGATGAGTTTGGTATGATTACCACATGGATGAAGTTGGAGTATCTCAGAAAGCCGTTATATTTAACAAAGATGGTAAGTTTTTGGTGTTACTTAGAGGTTCAACTGCCCCATCCAACCCGCTTAAGTGGGATTTGCCGGGCGGCGATGTAGATTTTGGTGAAGACCCGCAAAAAAGTATCATAAGAGAGATAAAAGAAGAAACCGGTCTAGAAATAAGTGGATTAACTCCTTTTGACGTCGAAGCCCACGTTAATAGTGGAGGATATCATTGGTTCACGGTTGCCTACAAGGCAAATACAAAAAACGGCAGAGTAATAATTAGCTGGGAACACGATGAGTATAAGTGGGTTGATGAGAAGGAGTTTTCAGAACTACCAAGTATTCCAAAAATTGTACGGTTCGTTAAAAAACTTCAGTTTTAAGATCGTACTCGAGAAAACAACTGAATTTGGTATTATGTAAGAAATGAGTTTATTCAAAGGTTTCTGACCGGCTCCAAACATAGACCTAAAAGCTGACTTGCTCAGCAGTTATTTAATTTTAGTTCGATTTTAAGGAGTTAACGATGAAGCTTGGTAAATTGGAATTCGTCCTGTAAGAGATAAGTTAGAGCTGGTCGGAAAGTCCGTCAAGAAAAATATAAGCAAGAACAAGCTATCCGAGGTATCGGTAGCTGAGATTAAGCCTAACTTGGCAGATACCGCTGCCTTTTGCGAGTATTACAGTATCGGCAATGATGTATCCGCTAATTGCATAGTAGTAAAAGCAAAACGGGCAGATAAAATCTGGCATGCAGCCTGCATAATCTTGGCAACCTCAAGGGCTGATATTAACGGGGTAATCCGCCGGCAATTGGATGCCCGTAAAATATCCTTTGCCCCAATGGATAAGGCTGTTGCGCTGACACCTATGGAATATGGAGGCATTACACCTATAGGACTGCCTGAAGATTGGCCTATTTTAGTAGACAGAGCAGTCGCAAATACTACTCATGTGGTAATTGGCAGCGGGTTAAGAAAATCCAAACTATTGGTCCTAGGTAATTTGTTTCATAAATTACCCAACACTAAGGTGATGGACATTACCCTGCCCAGCTAACAAAAACCGAGAATCAGGGAATACTTGACTAGTCAAGTATTCCCTCCTCTCTAGATTCGGACATCTGAAAAACAGATAGGTTTGGTATAATTTAGCTATGGGCACTACGGCTAAAAGATTAAAAGCTATGCCAAAAGGACCGCTTCAGATAGTTTGCTGTTTGGTTTTTGATAATAAAAATCGACTTTTACTTTTAAGACGGCACTCAGAAGATTTAGGCGGTGGCTTGTGGGCAACGCCCGGAGGCAGACAGGAACCGGACGAAGAGCCTTTCAAAACAGCCATCCGGGAAATAAAAGAGGAAACCGGATTGAATTTAAAGAAAGTTAAATATCTTGGAACACACGAACTACAGATGCCCCACGGTGTGGCACACATGAAAACATTTAAGACCCGGATTAGTGGAAGCGCAAAGATTGTGATTGATCAAGAAGAGCACGAAGAACATCAGTGGTTTGATATAACCGACTTACTCAACGCGGAAAACATAATTTGGGGGCTCCCAACTACACTACTAGATTTTGGTTTGATTGAGGATTTTGAAACAGACCCTACCCTAGCAGACGGCAGCAAAGCCATATTACTTAGCTAGTCAAGTATTCTCCTTAGTGGTCAGGACAGAGGTATTTATACTAAAAGAGCTAGGGTTCTATGGATTCTTGTGGTCCTATAAGCCCCGTATTGTATGCCTGTCGCCAAAGATCAACTACCGCATCATAGGTCTCTGCTTCTTCATGTTGCCGCCGCATTTGTTCAAGTATTATTCCAAGCCGCTCATAGCGTTTAGCTAGCTCTGCTAATTCTCCTTCGCTGATTGGCTCTCTCGGCTCAGTTTCCATGCTCAAATTATAATACACTCTTTGGGTATCTCCAGAAAAATTGACTAGGTCTAATTTTAGGTCCGGGCATAAATCATTAATGCAAATTATTAATTTCAGGCTCGAGAAAACAGAGTGAGTGACAAATATATAACAAGCAAAACCGAGGACTGTTTGACCCGCCAGCTGGCGGGGAGTTCCGCAGGTTCACTTGTTATGTATGCAGGAATGAAGATCAAGGTTTTCGAATGCCTGAGAGTTTGGCGCCACCTTTTCTGTAAAAGGTGGTAAATATGTCTGGTTCTCTACAGAGAACTAAGTTTGAGGCGCAGCCTCAAGCGTAGCTTTAACGGTGATTGTCTTACCTTCCCTGACCACTGTTAAGCTCACACTATCGCCAACTTTAAAGCGGCTCAGCGCGCTGGTTAGGCTGGTTTTATCGTCAATTGATATATTTTTAACTTTGGTGATGATGTCTTTTTCTTTCAGGCCGGCTTTGCTGGCCGGGCTACCGGAGACTATGGATTCCTGCCCGTCGGTGGCAGGCGCTATGTAAGCCCCCCGCTTGACGCTTAGGTTGTACTGATAGGCGATATCATCTGTCAGCGAAACATAACGCACGCCCAAATATGGCTGGAGCAGCTGGCCTTTATCGAGCACGCTGGTTATTAAGCCTTTAAGATCGTTAATGGGGATTGAAAAACCGATGTTTTGGGCATCGCCGGCGATAGCCGTGTTAATACCGATAACCTCGCCATTAATGTTAACCAGCGGGCCGCCGGAGTTGCCTTGGTTGATAGCCGCATCGGTTTGGAACAAATCCGTCAAGTTTTCACTAGAGTCGCTAGAGCCAGAACCGTCACCAGCAGTTACATCACGTCCGTATCCAGAAATTATGCCACTGGTAACCGTATTTTGGAATTGGCCTAAGGCGTTGCCGATAGCGATAACTTTGTCGCCCACCTGAAGTTTAGAAGAGTCGCCCAGCGTGACCGGAGTTAGTTTTTTGCCCTTTAGATCGGTAATTTTTAGAAAAGCCACATCCAGCGAGCTGTTATCGTTTGTGCGGCCAATTACTTTTACGTTTTTATAAAGAGTGCCGTCGGCTAAGGTAACATCCACATTACTGGTACCCGAAGCCACAACGTGCCGGTTAGTGACTATGGTGCCGTCTGAGCTGATGATAAAACCGGTGCCAGCGCTTTCCTGGCTTCGGGTCTGGCCTCCAGAAAAACCAAATATGTCCGCTGCGGCAGCAACCTGGCTTTGCACATCTATAGACACTACGCTTTGGCCGACGTCTTTGGCGATTTGGGATATCAGCTGGCTTTCGTTAGAAATATATTGTTGTTTGGCGGCTTTGGTGGTCGATGGCGCGCCGCTTCTGCTTTGGACGGCGTAGGCCAACCAGCCTCCGCCAAAACCAAAAGCTACGCAGGCTAGCAGTAGAGTCGCTAGTTTAAACGGCCTTTTGCTCTTTAGACCTTTGGCTTTTTTGATAATGCCATTCTGTTTACTAAGATACTGTGAAGTAGGATGCGGTTTGCCGGTAGAAAAACTGGACATGCCTTGCCCTGCCCCGGATTCACGGGTTGAGCTGGGAGCCTGGTTTTTAGTATCATTTTCCATCTTATGTCCCTATTTTTACACGCCAAAGCTGAATGATGACTGAGGAGCCCATAGCGGTCCTTCCCTAAACCGTAACACCGGTCCAATCAGACAAGACCACCACAATTAATAATATAGCGAACATAATTGCCAGCAGTTGCCGTTGTAGCAGTGCGGTTAGCCGGTCATGAGAATCCAGGTAATACAGCGCCGCTAGGCCGTAGCCCACCGTGGTTAAAATAACTATTATCTGGGCGATTGTGCCATAAAACAGTAACCAGTGGCCAAGCACAAAAGCCAAGCCGGCGGCAAAAAAAGCCCAAACATGAGCCAGTAACGCGGTGTGCGCTTCCTCAAAACTGGTCAAAAAGTGTCTGGCTGCCAGATAGGCAACCAACCAGGTGCCAGCTACCAGAGCCACTAGCGGCGTATCACCGAACTTCAAATACAAAACCGCCAGACCCAGTAGTTGGGCCAACATCGCCTGGACCGAAACACTAAACACATCGGAGCGAGGCTTAAGCCAGACCAGCCAGGCGCTGTAGGTAGCCGTCCAGAAAAGTTGCCACCACTGTATAGATGTATTAGCCATAAACAACACCAGCGCCACCGACACCAGAATATCCGCGCTGCTAGCAATTAAGTTAGCGGGCCAATAACGAGGACGGACTGCAAACATCCGCCACTTGCTAAGCAGTACCAATATAATGGCCAAGCTGACAAAATCAATGCGGACCAATATATAAACGGTGACCGGCAATAAAAACATCGCCACGATATGAAAAAAATGCGCGAACCCACGGGTCGGCTTGACGGTTTTGGCTATCCTAGTTGGAAGTCGAAGTGACATCTTTACCTAAGATTATAACAAATTGTGTGCCTGCCGGCGGTGTCACTCCGGTGCCAGCTGGCAAACTGGTTACAACCGTTGTTGCGTAGCGCCTCTCCAAATAATTGCGGGTGTACTTGTTTTTTCCTTTGCTCAAATCTACGACTGTAGTTTTGGCCGGATTAGTAGCTGCCGGCAAACTGGTCACGGTGGTTACGTTATAACCAAACGTTTTGAGCTTGTCTCTCTGCGTGGTTGCCAAGCCGGTAATACTTGTAGCGTTGTAAACGGCTACCGAAGCGTTTTCTTTGGCCAAAAAGCCGTCGCGTAAAGCGCCACGGACATATTGTTGAATGGCATCATATTGGAAGAGTCCTTCTTTTGGTACCTGAGTAGACGCACCGTTAATAGATCTAGACGTAAGCAAAACGTGTGGTTCTGTAACCAGATCTAGGGATTTGATATTAGCGGACTGTACTTCTGATATCTGTTTATACAAACACTTGATACTGCCGCTATCAAAATCGGTGTAGACATTATTGCCCAAGCTATCTAAAAGCTGTGAAACTTTAACTGGGTTGGCAAAGGTGCCGGCCGTAAGCGCCTTGTCTTTGATGGCGACTATAAGCGCCCGCTGACGCTCGGCCCTGTCAAAATCGCCGCGCGAGCTGGTGTGCCGTGAGCGGGAGTAATAAAGCGCCCGCGTACCGTCAAAGTGCTGCAGGCCCGGTTGGACATTTAATGTGTAGTGCTGACTAGTACCTTCAACCCACAGCACTTCGTAAACAGCGCCTTCTTTAGTAACGTTTAGATCAACTCCGCCCAAGGCGTTTACCACGTCCTCAAAAGCCTTGAAGTTAATCAAAGCGTGATAATGAATTGGGATACCCAAAACCGATTCCAGTGTCTGGTCAACCAGTTGTACGCCATCGCGGCGCTGTTGGTTGGAATCATCAGAAGCAGAATTACGTTTACCGTAAAAATAAGCTTCGTTAATCCTGCGCGAACCAGTGTTGGGGATTTTAACGTATAAGTCGCGGGGGATGCTCAGCAGATCCATTTTGTCGGTCACCGGGTCAAGACTAGCCACCATAATGGTGTCTGTTAAATCCGCTCCATCATGGCCTTCACCGCCGATACCAAGCAGCAAGATATTAACGCGGCTGTCGCCCTCGGCCTTCAATTGATTTACGGGTACATCACCGTCACAAACGGCAGGTGCCAAGCCGCCGCCCGAAAGAACTTTTCTTTGAGTGTGGTAAATTTTGTAGCCCAAATAAGCTGCGCCGCAAATCAGCACTACCCCCACCAACAACGCCCCGCGTTTTAAGACTTTTCTCAGCCTGGAATGTTTATGATGCTTATCAACCCCTGCGCGGTGCTTTTTACGGGATTTGGAGCCTTCGTCGTCTAGATCTATCGGTTCATTAAGCATGGCCTCGTCGACAGGCAACTGATTTAGACTTCCCGAGGCCGACTGGCGCATCGGATGAAAACCTTCTTCGCGCCGAACTAACGAATCCAAGCTGGGGGTAGCGGCACCACGATCGGGCCGGTAAGAACGATGCGTTGGGACTCCAAGCCGGCGTCCATCGGACACCATTCCATCTATAGAGGCCGGCCTTTTTGGCCCCTGAAACTTCTTATGTTCGTGCATCACGTAACGTCCAGTATAACATCACGAAGCTGAGCCTGTAATTAGAACTCATCTCAGAATAATTTGCGAGATAGATAGGTGTCAATTTCTGAGCGAAAAGTCTGAAATGAGAGGCAGCATAACTAAAGTTACGTTGATGAGCATTTCAGGCTTTACAGCCAGAAATCTAGCCGTTTATGGCCGGAAAGTTATTCTGAGATAAGTTCTAGTAAAAGCTTGTGCATATTAATCACTTAGAGGATATAATAAGGCACTAATGGATCCAAACCAAAGAGATAACCAACTGACCCCAGCCGCGGGGCCGGCCTCTCAACCGCAGCCCGCCAGTCTTACGGAGCCGTCTACTAACGACTACCCGACAACGGTCCCGGTGAGTAAAATTTATCCTAATTTAGGCGCTTCTAGCGGTTCGTTGGCTACGTCGGCCAGCGCCAGTCCGGCCTTACCAACTGGGAGCGACAGCTCCAAACCGGTTAACAAACACCCCAAAACGCATCATCGTGAAGGCTGGAAATCAATATTTTCCACGCTACTGCTATTTATATTGGCACCGGTTATCGCCCTGTCAATCACGGCTTTTGCCTTCCAGTCTTACCAGGTTGACGGACAAAGCATGGAAACCACCCTGCAAAACCGGGACCGCTTGATAGTCAATAAAACACCCCGTACCTGGTCAAGAATCACCCACCACGCCTACGTACCCAAGCGCGGAAGTATCGTAATTTTTAACCAAGCCGGATTATTTGACTCTGGTGGCAACCAAGAAAAACAACTAATTAAGCGGGTTATCGGCTTACCTGGCGAACGGGTCGTGGTAAATGACGGTCAAATTACTATTTATAATAAAGAACATCCTGACGGCTATAATCCAGACAAAACCGGCCAATATACCATTACCGCGCCAACAACATCAGGCAATGTGGACTTAACCCTGCGGGCCGGCGAAATATTCGTTTGCGGCGACAACCGCACCAATTCTGAAGATTCACGATTTTTCGGGCCGGTAAGCTTGGACCATGTAGTTGGAAAACTTTTATACAGAGTTATGCCGATTAACAAAGCTCAAAAATTTTAAACATTTTCGAACTAATTTTTTGTTCAATTTAATTTTGGCTAATCTTGTAACTCGCTAGCCAATCGGTCTAGCTCGGTTTCGTCTTTAAAAGAAATTATAAGCTGGCCGCCCTTAGCCGTATATTTAATCTTAACTGTTGTTTTGAGCTTTTTACTTATACTCTTAGTCAGTTGGGTTTCACTGGCCGTACGAGTACTAGCCATTACCGAACTAGCGCCTTTTTTGGCGGCAACAACGAATTGCTCGGCTTGTCGTACGGTCCACTTGTTATTAAAAATACAACGGAGTAATTCTTCTTGCTTGGATTTATTTGACTTCAGAGCTAAAATTGCCCTAGCGTGACCCTCGCTGATTCTGCCATCTGATAGAGCCTGCCTGGCATTTTCTGGTAGCTGAAGTAAACGTGTCAGGTTACTGAGGGTACTTGTGGCTTTGCCCAATTTACCGGCAATTTGTTCCAGACTCAAGTTAAATTGGTGCTGTAATCTATACACCGATAATGCTTGGTCTAGTGGCGATAAATCCACACGCTGGATATTTTCTATAAGCGATAGCTCAACTTCTTCTAGCTCTTTAAGGCTTCTAACAATAGCTGGTATAGCTTTTAGCTCAGCTACTTGGGCTGCCCGCCAACGCCGCTCGCCAGCCACAATTCTATAGCTAGAACCATCCCGAACAACTATTATCGGCTGCAAAACACCGTGCTGTTTTACGGACGATGCCAGTTCGCCTAGAGCTATACGGTCATACTCACGCCGTGGCTGGTCCGGGTTGGGCCTAATATCCTGGATAAGTATTTTCTGAACACGGTTTTTATCTTCCTCTAAAATACTTGGATCCAAATCCGTAGGCATTAAAACGTCAAAGCCCCGCCCTAAACTTAATTTCTTAGCCACTACACGCCTCCTACTGTCAGCTTAATTATCAACTTACAATTTACAATTTTCAGTGATTTATTATTTAGCAGTTGCCGTTTTTCGATTCTGATAAATGTAAAATGAGAAATTAGTGGTAAGTGGTAAGTGGTAAGTGGTAAATAAATCACGTTAACCTCTTTTCTACCTCTTTAGCTAAAGCTTTGTAGGCCCGGGCGCCTTTGCTCCACTTATCATGCTCGGCGATAGTTTTGCCAAAACTGGGCGCTTCTGCCAGGCGGACATTACGCGGAATTACTGTTTTAAACACTTTGGCGCCAAAATGCTTATCCAGCTCTTGCTTTACCTGTTCGGACAGCGAAGTCCGGCTATCATACATGGTTAAAATCATTCCAAGTATGTTTAGGCTTGGATTTAGGGCTTGGCGAACCTGCCCGATAACGCTAAGTAATTGACTTAGGCCCTCAAGAGCATAGTATTCGGTCTGCACCGGTATCAGCACCTCGGCGGCGGCGGTCAGAGCGTTGATACTCAGCAGTCCCAGCGACGGCGGACAATCTATCAAAATAATATCATAATCAAGTCTCTGTAGGATTTGTTTGAGCTGTTGTTCGCGGTTCATAACACTTACCAGCTCGACTTCAGCAGCGGCCAGCTGGGCATTGGCCGGCAATAAAAATAGCCCGTGGCTGGTTACTTCGCGGATGACATCAGTAGCCTGCGCGCGAGAAAACAGTACGTCGTACAATGTTGAGTCCAAAGTCTGCTTATCTACCCCCAAGCCGCTGGTAGTGTTGCCCTGTGGATCCAGATCTACCACTAAAACACGCCTGTTGGCGTGGGCTAAAAAAGCCGCCAGGTTAATGGTGGTGGTGGTCTTTCCGACTCCGCCCTTTTGGTTTAGTACCGCGATGATATATTTAGTCATGTTTGTTTAAAATTTCCCTCTGGCTCAGACTTAAGCATAACACAATTTCCCCTATTTACAGGGTGGCACCCTGTAAATAGGTAAAATGTGACTTAGTATGTTTTAATAAAGGTATGCCTGGTAAAAATCTCGAGAAAATTTATCTAGAAGATAGCTACTATCACATTTATAACCGCGGGGTTAATAAAGAAACAATTTTTAAGGAAAAAGACGATTATGCTGTTTTTTTGAACCTTTTTAAAAGATATTTAAGCCGTGAACCTCTTAAAGATAAACAAGGGCGTGAGTACCCTTGTTTGCATAATGATATTGAACTGCTGGCTTTTTGTCTGATGCCTAATCATTTTCACGTTTTGGTGTATCAATATACGCCTGACTCAATGACTAAACTCCTCAAGTCAGTTACTACTACATACAGCATGTATTTTAATAAAAAATATAGGCGCGTAGGTCCGGTTTTCCAAAGCCGCTTTAAAGCTTCTATGATCACTGAAGATGCCTACCTGCAACATATTTCTCGCTATATTCACCTGAACCCAAAAGATTACAGAAATTGGGAGTTTTCTAGTCTTCCCTACTATTTGAACCAGAAATCATCAAGCTGGTTAAAGCCAGACAAAATCCTAGAACTATTCGATGATACAAACGACTACGCTGACTTTGTGGCTAACTACAAAGACTACAAGCAGACACTTGATGAAATCAGGGCTGAGTTAGCCAGTGCCTAGCTAGTATACTAACAGCTTTAGAGAAGTATTAGAGGTATTTACAGGGTGCCACCCTGTAAATACGTAAAATATGTTATAACTACTTTACGGTGGTGTTACTCAACTACAAAGTAGTCAAATATATAAGTTTTGCTTGGATCAAGCTGGTTAAGTATCTTTATAACAAAGTGATCAGGGGTCACGTCACGGTAAATTTGCACCGATATAGCATCTGGGTTAGCCGCTTCAATAAATACTTTAGGTGTTTTTGAGTAAACCTTTTTAAAGATAAGCTTAGCCATATCGCCGGGCTGGACTTGATTTGTGCCGGATGTCAGGTGGATGGTGCCACTTACATCATTACCCTCAACTGTTACTGTAGCTTCTTGGCCGGCCGCCGGTAAGATTTCAATCTGCGGGGTATCGCCAGCGGTTACGATATGCCCGCTTATTTCGATGTTCTGGGCTTTTAGTGTCCCAGCAATCACTACGTTGCCCCTAAAGTTAGCGTCTCCACTAACTGTTAGCAAGTTAAGGTTGGCCGTGCCGCTAACATTGATATCCGCGCTAACGGTTAGCCCGCCCTGAATCATCAAATCCGAATTTAGCATATCACCCTGTAAGGTATCAGCCATGCTTGGCGTGTAATACGAGGTTGACACAAAAACGCTTATGGTACCATCCGTGTCAGTTGATTCTAGGGCCCGGCCTACAATTAAGCCTGGTGTGGCCGCTTTGATCCCTACCCCGTCTTCGCTGGAAATAGTAATCGAATCACCAGCTACAATCGGGCCCTTAACCTTCAGGGGTACTCGCCCTATCAGAGCTACTAAACGAGTATCTGTGCGGTTGGCTTCGTAGTCACGCAGAGCCAGACCGGGGTTAGTTGAGATAATGCCTAGTAGATTATTTCTGTCAGTGGCAGAGGCTCGTTTGAGTTTGCCGGTTGCCGGGTTAAGCGAGACTATTTCGCCCGCTACCAGAGACTGATCTTCAACTGGGTACTCTTCGGCGACGTCAAAATTACGGACGGCGTAGTTTTTACCGTAATAGTTGGCGGCATAAATACTGTTAAAGTACTTGTCCATACTGCCAATATTGATGCCTCCGGTGATACCAACGGTGGCGGAGCTTTGACTACAGGAGCTGTCCGCACACTTAAGTACAGCTAGGTTGTCAATACCAGCGGAAGTTTCGTCGTCAAACGTAGTAATAAATGGCAGGCCATCCGGCGGAACAACCATAGAACCCCTAAAGTCGCCGACTGTTAAAGTGGTAAACGTGGTGTTGTCATTGGTACTGTCGTTGGAGCAAGCGTCATTTCCACACTTTAGAATGCTAAGGTCATGTGCAGTACCAGCATCTATGGAGGAAATAACCGGCAGGCCGTCGGTGCCGATCCGAACGGTGGTCCAAGTACCGTCATTTTCGCCACCGAACGTATGCTGGGTAATAGTGTTACCGGTGGTACATTCTGTATTGCCGCACTTGAGGGTGTAGAGGTCTTGAGTGCCGTTGTTATAGTAGGAGATAATCGGCAAGCCATCGGGAGTAATAGCAATGGAGGTATCGAAGCCGCCGGTGTCGCCAGTGTTAGTGAAGGTGGAGTTGGAAGAGCAGGAGTTGTTATTACACTTGGTGACTATTAAGTCGACAGCTGTTAGATCGCGGGACGCGATAATCGGGAAGCCATCACTACCGATAGCAATGGAGTTGTAGTTACCTTGTGAGTTACCGCTGGTGATTGCGGTAGAGGTGACAGCGCTACAAGCCGTGGTAGTACACTGGTAGACCCACAGATCCGTATCTGTGGTGTTGCGAGTCACGATAACCGGCAGGCCATCACGCCCGATGGCAATTGCATTTGGTGAACCAACATCTTCACTGGCACCATCGGCAAACTGGGCAGTAGAGTTACTACTACAAGTTGCATTAGAACATTTGGTAATGGCTAAATCAAGGTCTGAAGAGTTATAGTGCGAGATAACCGGAAAGCCGTCGGTGCCAATTGCAATAGAGGTCCATAGCCCCCAAGTATTACCGCCGGCATCGGATATTTTAGTGGGGGTATCGTTTGTAGTACAGAGGCTGTTAGTACAGTGGAGAACTGCCAGATCACCCCCGGTCTCGTCATAATAAGAAATAATTGGGAAGCCATCGAGACCAACGGCAGCGGAGCTATATTTACCAACCGCGTTGGCATCGGTGATACTGGTGTATGTTTGGGTAACGGAAGAAGCGGTGGGCGCGGCACTGGCGATGAGGTCAACGCCGGCAATAAGCTTAGAGTTGGTGGTATCAGCGGTAAAGAGAACCCCCGCAGTCGAGTTTTGAATCTGAAAGGCATTAGTGGAGTCTGAAGCATTTTGAAATAGCCCCGCGCCGCCAAAGATAGACGAACCACCTACATGCAATGTATCTTGTACGTTGGCTGAACCAGCGTTATCTATCGCTTGGGTATCGACAGCGAATTCATCAGCGAAAAGAGTGTAGGTTTGGCCTGTACTTTGTGTGCCTACTGATACGCGGTTAGGGTTGCCAGTGGCCAATGTATCAACACTGCCGCTATTAACCTCCAAGTTATCATCCATCCATAATTGGCAACTGCCGGTATTACTAATAACTACTTTTAGCTCTACTTTGTGCCAGGCACCAGTACTCATGGCAGCGCCACCTGTACCGCAGCTTCCTGCCGCTGGTCCTGACCATATTGTAATCTTGCCGTCAGCGTTATTGCGGTAAGCTGTTATTTCAGATGCGGCAGTGCCGTCAGGACTGTTATATAGGGTGAACAGGTTAGAATTAGTGCCGGTCGAAGAAAAGTTGAAATAGCCACGGGCATACAACGTTGTCCCACCGGTAATGCTTTTCTCGACATATTGGACCGAACTAGCCGTGACGACTTTTTCTGAGTACTTGCCGGCAAATACCGTAGCAGTGTCGATTGTCGGGGTACCACCGGTTGTAGTCCATAGGTTGAAGTTACCAGATTCGAAGTTATCGGAGAAAATACGGTTACCCGTAACAGTGCCGACATCTAACCTACCTGAAGTTACTCCTTGGTTGGTAGTGTCAACCGTCAGATAGCTGGTGCCAGCGGCATTTTGAATCTGGAAGGCAGTGGCGGAGTCGGTGGAGTTTTGGAAGAGAGCGTAGCCACTAATTGTTAAGTTCTTGTTTACCGATAGGGAGCTGGCAAAGTTGGCTTGGTCCTGTACGTTTAAGGTTCCTACAATATTAGTGTTGCCAGCTGCGAGCGTGCCGCCACTCCCGCCTTCGGCCAGGTTCTCGCCGGACAGGCCGACTAGATCGAGGTTACCGCCAATTGTTACACGGGCAGTAGAAGCGTAGTAGACCGTAGTATTGGAGATGCTGTTATTATCTCCACCTACAACGTAGAAGTAGCCGTTGGCAGAAGCGATGCCATAACCATCACGAGCGGCCGGCAGGGTTGTGGTAGAAGCAGACCAGCTGCCGGTAGAACCATTAGCGTTCAAGGCGGCATACTGAACGCTTGACTGTGTAGTAGTGTTCCAGCCACCGATGTAGTATATGTAGCCATTGGCAACTGTGGCATGACCGTAGGCCCGGGCAGCATTAAGTTGGTTAGTACCGTTAGTCTGCCAAGTTCCCACAGCTCCAGTAGAACTGTCAAGTGCCGCGTAGTAAACGTTGTTTTGGGCACTGGTAGTGTTACCACCAAGAGCATAGATGTAGCCGTTGGCGATGGTAACTGCTGGGCCCTTCCGGTCAGCTGGCAGTGCGGTTGTGGCAGTCCAGGCTCCAGTAGAACCATCGGCATTAAGTTTGGCGTAGTCAACAACAGTTTGGCCACCACCACTACCTGATCCACCGACCAAATATATATAGCCGTTACTGACGCCAATGTCAGCAGCCTGGCGAGCAAATGTAGTGTTATCATTATCAAGAGTCCAGGTACCGCCTAGGGTTCCGTCTGTATTAACCCTGTT
>Ga0210057_1007105_pt1 | contig 13699 bp, 11 predicted proteins | sample CryGeyCG2114_010_2_FD_183968 | JGI IMG/M metagenome (GOLD analysis project Ga0210057, IMG submission 183968) | Groundwater microbial communities from aquifer - Crystal Geyser CG10_big_fil_rev_8/21/14_0.10 (SPAdes) (version 2) | ecosystem: Environmental > Aquatic > Deep subsurface > Groundwater ... | reverse complement strand
TTCGAGTGTATCTTTTTTAATCTTATCACCAAGCTCTTTTGGATCAGTTGGATCCCAGTCATCTGGGCCGGGTACTAATGGTTTTTCCACTCCTCTAGACATATTTATGTATATAAATTAGGTTAGCTTCCGACACTCAAAGGTTCTCATTAAAAAGAGTATATGTCAATAATGATCCTTACGCCCTTTCAACGTATTCACCCGTTTCGGTATTGATCCGAATCAGATTCCCCGTTTCAACAAACATGGGCGTATTGATTTTAGCTCCCGTTTCAATGGTGACCTGTTTAGTCCCCCCTTGAGCAGTATTTCCCCTTACGTTTGGGGGGGCCTCTACCACCTTATATTCAACTTTAATAGGCAGTTCAACGTTAATTATCCTGCCATCAAACTTAACTGCCCGCACGGTCATTTGGGTTTTCAAAAATCCTGCCTGATCTCCTAGCGTATCGTCGTTTATAGAGAACCTATTAGCTGGATTACCAATTTCATGGAACCAATATTCGTCGTTACGAGCGTAGATAAATTGAGCATCCATCCTCTCTAGCTCCGCTTCTTCAAAAACCTCAGAGGGTTTTATAGATTTATCAAATATCTTCCCATTTACTAGGTTTTTTACCTTGAACTGTGAGTTGGCACTCCCCCGTCCGATATGTTGGTGGGATACAAGCATCACTAAATATGGGTCTCCCTCGATGACAATGAGGGATCCCTTTTTAACATCGTTAATTCCCAGGCTCATTCTCTTTCTCTTTTTCTTTCTGGAATGCTCCTTTTAGGGCATTTTGCAACTTGTCTTTATCTATCTCTGGAGTTTTTTTCTTAGGAGGTTCTTTCAATACATCTAACCTCTCCTCTCCTCTCCTTTGCGCCTTTTCTCCAATTCCCGCTGCAGCTGCTTCGTATTGAGCGCCGATCATCTTCTCGATTTCTGCTACCGGCACTCCGTATTTCTGTCTACTGTTTTCAATGATGACATCTGCGAAAGATTCCCCCTCAAGTTTATGTGGAGGAAAAGTGCTGGCAGAAAATGGTTTTGAAGAGACGCCGTCAATCATCAACTTCACGTATATGTTGTAGTTAGGAAGATTTACCATGTCGTTCATCATAAACTCAGGTTCAAATTCTTTCTCTAAAAATTCTGCATCCTCCGCCCCAACCCTGAAGGTAATCATGGTCCCAACGTTACCGAACACCGCATCTCTCACTTTAGTGTTACGAGTAACAGGATCAGTGAGCTGTTTAGTGTATTGATGGGCTACGGTCAGACTCAAACCATATTTACGAGCCTCAGAGAGAATGTCTGCGAAAGAATCTGTAGAGAAGTTTTGAAACTCATCGATATATAGATGAAAAGGCCTTCTGTCCTCCAAATCGGAAATATCCGCCCTACTCATAGCAGCCATCTGGATTTTGGTAATGAACATAGCTCCAATCAAAGACGAGTTATCCTCTCCCATTCTTCCCTTAGAGAGGTTCATAATCAAAATCTTCCCCTCATCCATAATCTGGCGCAAATTAATAGTTGAATGAGGTTGGCCGATTATGTGTCTAATTAGGGGGTTAGATACTAACTGTCCAATTTTGTTGAGCACTGCTGCATTAGCCTCATCTGCATACTTAGCAGTCCATTTATTAAACTCCTCTACCCAAAAGGTTTTTACAACCGGATCGGTGAGCTCTTGAACAACTTTGTCCCTAAAGGCTTTATTCGTAAGCATACGCATCACGTCGAGAAGAGTTGCCCCAGGATACTCAAGTAAAGCAAGGAGCGTGTTATTCATGATGTATTGCATACGATTGGACCATACGTCCGCCCATACCTTCTTGAACACCGCCATAATGCCCGAGGCAACCAAATGGATATGTTCCTCGCTTACCTTCTCCAGGGGGTTGAAGCCGATAGGGTGCGCCATATCTGAGGGGTCAAAGTAGACCACATCATTGAGGCGTTCTTCTGGAATAAATTTCAAAATGGTTTCGGCTGACTCTCCGTGAGGGTCAAGAAAGCCTACTCCTCTACCATCGCGGATATCATCAATGATCATATTCTCGAGCAAAACAGACTTACCGGAACCGGTTTTACCAATAACGTAGGTATGACGCATGCGGTCCTTCTCCTTGATACCAAAAGCTACTTTATTCCTAAAGTTAGTTTGTCCGATTATGGTTATGCCTTCCTTCTCTTCGTTCATCTTTCTTTTGTGGGCAAGTCCATTGGAGCCTGACCCTTACGCGACTGGATAGATTGTGTCCTTTGTGACTTTACTAAGTTAGAAGGTGGGTGGAATAACGTAGCTATCTCTTCAGTGCTTAAAATAGAAGTTTTTAGTTTTGTATCAACAAAAGGAATATGAATTGGCTTAGGCATGGTTCTCTGTATATAGTTTATCATCATCATCCTCTTCCTTTTAGCCAATCTTTTCTTTCTCCAAAATAATCCAACTACCCTACCAACAGTTAAGGTGGGCCTGTGGGGAGCTAGTTGATTCAAATTCTGATCTCCAAATTGCCTTAATGCGCCCATTACCGCAGTTACGTTCTCAGGGGTAAATTCATCCTTATCGTCTATGTAGATAAAACGCAATATGCACTCAAAAGCATTTTTAGACATTTTGTTGTATATAGCCTTAATCTTGTCTTGACTGGCTGGTGATGCGGGTTTAGTAGTAGCTGGCTTAACTTCTGCAGCCTCATCGAATATCGGAGGAGTCGTCATCGCTGAGGGAAGATTTTTTAAAATGTCCCCAGCATCACGCGCAACGTTTCTTAAGGGAGAAGGCTCTTTCCCCTTTTTGACTCCCATAATATCGTCTATCTCCTCTTGCCCTTTATCTCTCCACCCACTACCAGTTGGTCTAATCAAAAGCTGAAGCCAGATAGCTTCGTTGTTTTTGAGAGTAGACATAACCTCTATAATAGTAGCCAGAGGGTCTAGTATACGCTCTTCTATCATCGTATCCTCGAAATACGTATATGTCTTAAGGGGAAAATGATTTGGCTTCGTTAACGCAAAATCAGTTCCAAATATATCTCGGTCGGAAAAGGGTTTTTCCTTTAATCGTTCTACATAATCATCAACTTCCAGAAATTCAGCGTCTGGATACTCAGATAAAAAGGCCGTCTCTACCAAGTGGCGATGAGCTTGAGATGTGCGAATAAAAAGGTGTACACCTTCGCTAAATCCCACCAGCTCTAGTGACATCCAGTCCTCTACCTTCCCTTTCGTATATCTATCTATTCTTTTAATGCCGAAGGAATAGGTAGCGTGAAGCGTAGAGATAACCTGCTCCATGGATTTAATGGATTTGATATTTTCTTTCGGAATAGTTATCTCCAAAAGCACCCACTTCATCTCCTCCATGTAACGTTCGGTTATATGGATTAGCCACCAATCTCTGGTAAATACTAAAGCGGCTAGGGGAACCACTAGCCACCAATATGAAAAAGCATGTAGTACACTGTTAAAAAGTTCACTCATTAAGAGAATATGTGCCTCGCCCAGTCAAAACAAAACGAGAGTCTCTGATCAACTCATTGTGGACTGTAGCGTGCGCTTTTTCCTTACTACTCATTTCGTTCACCAAGCGAGCGATATCCATAAAGTGCATGGGTTCACCCTTTTGCTCCAACACAAGATAGGCCTTATCTTTGACGGTCTTTGGATTAACGCGCAACCAGTGAGTAGCGCCCATGTGTCCGTAGGGACCAGTACCAAAGTTCTTGGAAAGAGATAGGTAGTTTAGGATAACGGATTCCGTAATATCATGTTCATCCACCACCTCTTTCATGTATTTATCGAAATCATGATCCTTGAACTTTAAAAGCTTTCCTATCAACCTCATAGCTAAATTGTGAGTCTCAACGTCTAGATACCAGGTGGTATGAGTATCTTGAGTTTCATCTTTGATAAAGGGATGGCCCAAGACTTTAGCTAGAAAGTTCAACTTGTTTTCAAAAACTGGCTCATAGTCTTCGTGGGTATTGCTAAGCATAGCTATATCCTTAGCTAGGAAATCGCTACGCCTTACCCTCGAGACGCTCTCCAGATACTTCTCCATGAGCTCCAGGAAAAGTAGAGTTTGCTTCTCTTCTTTAATGCGCTCCTTGATGCCGTTTAGGGTTGAGGCCTCTATCTGACGGATTCTCTCTCGAGTTAGGTTATATTCCCCACCTAGGCTAGCTAGGGTATATAAATCTGGGCTCTTTAGGCCGAATCTACGTACCACAATGTCACGCCCCCTCTTATCGTCTACCTGGAGCGCCTTCTTGACGAGCTCGTCTATATCTATTTCTAGTGCTATCTTCAACATTTAACTGAATTTAAGAATACAATATTATAGGTAATACGTCAAGCGAGGGTCTATTTACTCGCATCTATTTACAGTCTAGCACATAAATGGTCCAGACTTATCCACTTATGCTTCCTTGGCCTTCTTGCCGACCAGAAGCAGTAATGGACTAGCTACGAATATTGAGGAGTAGGTACCAGCTATAGTCCCCACTAATATGGCCAGAATGAAGTATTTGAGACTTATGGGACCTAAGAGATATACAGCGAGCAGAACCAGGATGAGGGCCAATGAGGTATTAATAGAACGGGCAACGGTAGAGACAATGCTCTTATCTACCACTTCCCCCAGGTCTATCCTACCGGATTCTCTCAAAAGAGTTTCTCGGATGCGGTCAAAGACAACAATGGTGTCATGTACTGAAAAACCCATAACAACTAGCAACGCCACAATAAAGTTGATGTCTATAGAAACATTTTGGGTTTTTCCTAAAACCGCGAAGAGTCCTACCGGCAGGAGCACATCGTGAGTAAGGGTAAGTAAAGTTATAAGCCCATACTTCCAAGATTTCACAGGCTTCGTGACTTTTCTGAAAGCAAAAGTGATGTACAAAGATATAGCTACCATAACCAAACCTACCGCCCACCAGGCTTTAGAGCGTAATTCTTTTGAAACTATCGGGCTTACTGACCAAAAGTCCAACTCCTGAGCTTTCGAACCAAAATCAGTTTTTAATACTTTCACTATCTCCTGACGTTCCGTGTCAGAAAGCTCCCGTAAGGAAAGAGTAAATATATCACTCCCTTCATCTAACGAAACATTTAGTTCATTGATCTGGAACTTCTCTGAAAAGAACCCTCTTACTTGATCAATGGATGCACCGGGTACCTCTATTTGCCAAAGCGAACCGCTAGTGAAATCGATACCTAGTTTAAACCCAAAAACAGAAATAGCGACGATACTCAAAGCCATGAGTAATACTGAAATCCCCAATAGCGTGTTTTTATATTTGAGAAGTGTTTTGATCATTTTTCCATGAATACCCTAAGAATTGTCCTAGTTACAAAAATGGCTGAGAACATACTCACCAATACTCCCATACCTAGAGTCAATGCAAACCCTTTTACAAAACTAGAAGTGAATGCGTAAAGAATGATAGCCGTAATGATGGTCGATGTGTTTGAATCTTTGATAGAAGTCCAAGCACGCTTAAAGCCCTCTTCTATGGATTGCTCCTTACCGTGCCCTGCCTTAAGCTCTTCCTTCGTTCGCTCAAAAATCAAGATGTTAGCATCAACTGCCATACCGATTGAGAGAATAAAGCCCGCTATACCCGCCAGAGTCATAGTGAAGTTCGGAACTAATTTGAACACTCCAAGGGAAAGGATGGTGTAGATAATAAGGGCTAACCCCGCAACGATACCGAGACCTCTGTAGTAAATGGCCATGAACAAAAGAATCATTGCTGTTCCCACCAGTCCGGCAAAGATGATTTTGTTCAAAGAATCGGTAGCGGCGGAAGCGCTAACCTTTCTTTGATTGATTAAATTGATCGGGGCAGAGAGAGCACCCGCATTAAAATTCTCAACCAAGTTCCTAGCTTCTTCGATGTTGAACCCACCAGGACCACCGGTAATCTGTGCTGTCCCTCCCGTTATCTCTTGTTGGACAGTAGGAGCCGTAATCAACTCACCATCTATAAATACCGCAAGAGGTAAACCGACATTTCTCTTAGTGACTGCTGCAAAGATGTCTGCGCCCTCCTCATTAAACTGCAAAGTGACTATAGCTTCGTTTGAGTATTGATCGAAAGCGATACCTGCCCCATCTAGGAATCTTCCAGTTAAATCTGTTGGAGTATAAGAGGGCAACCCATCCTCGCCTGCCTTAACCTCTTTGAATTCTAGGACAGGCGTCTTACCTATCTGACGAGCTGCATCTTCGGCATCTACTCCTGCTAATTCCACTAGTAGTTGATAACTATCTCCCTTCTTGGCGCTTGTAACCTTAGGTTCGGATACTCCGAAAATGTTTACCCTACGTTCTATTACTTCCTTTAAACCAGCAACAGCGTCTTCGTATCCATCTGGCTCAATATTACTGAGATCTACCTCATAGACCAAAGCGCTTCCTCCAACAAGATCTAAACCTAAGTGCCAAGGTAACTTGTTAGATACAGCATTACCTGGATACACAAAGAAACCAGCTAGGGTTGTCGTAACGAGGATTGATATTAATACAATGAGACTTTTTCTCTTCTGCATAACTTGGGGTCCGCCCGCCGGGACTCGAACCTGGAACCATCGGCTTAAAAGGCCGCTGCTCTACCATTGAGCTACGGGCGGTTACGGCTAAAGCCTTATAACTCAGTCCAGTAGATAAATTACTACATAATTATCTCTACTTACAAGCCTATTCTAACTCTTGGCCTAAATCTTCTAGAAGTTCTTTGGCTTTCCTACTTAGATGTTTGGGTGTTTCTACTTCTAGTTTGATCACCAAATCTCCCCTTGCCGTCATGCCGTGACCCTTAACGCGTACCTCCTCAAGAATATTCTTACCCATAGGGACCCCTACATTGAGCTGTTCGCCTTTCAAGTCTTTTACTTCTATCTTCCTGCCCAACAAAACATCTATCACCCCTATGCTCTTCTTGCAAATAAGATCTTCTCCCCTGCGCTCAAAGACGGGATGTGGATCAACTAGTATCTTCACATACAAGTCTCCGCTACCTGCGTTATTTTCGCCCGCTTCCCCCATGCCTTTAATCTTGATGATCTGACCGCTCTCCACACCCTCACGCACATCAACCTTAGCTTTATGCTTCTGACGAACCCTGCCTGGACCCTTACAATCTCCGCAAGCAGTCTCCGGCTTTTCTCCAGCTCCTCTACACTCGGGACAACTCACAACGTGCGCGAATCCTCCAAAAAAAGTATTGCGAGTTTCCTTAATCTGCCCATTTCCTCCACAATATTCACACTTCTTGAAAGCAGTACCCTTGGTGTATCCCACACCAACACACGTACCGCATTGAACATACGTTTCGTATTCAAGTTCCACCACTTTTCCTGCCTGAGCTTCTTCGAGAGATATCTCTGCCAAAAGTTCAATATCTCCTCCTTTTTTGTATGTACGCCTTTTCTGATGCATCCCCAATCCCCCAAAGAAAGTACCAAAGATATCTTCAAGATCTTCCATACCCTCAAAACCATCGAAGTTAATGTCCCAACTCGCATTTTGTCCTGCACCGAATGGACTACCCCCGCTATATGCGTTGCCGAACCGATCGTATTGACTCCTCTTTTGTCTGTCAGAGAGAATTTGATACGCTTCGTTTATTTCTTTGAACTTCTTTTCGTCTCCACCGTTTTTATCTGGATGATATTGATGAGCCAGCTTACGATACGCCTTTTTGATTTCCTCATCAGTGGCGCTTTTATTAATACCCAATATGTCGTAGTAATCGCTCATGTTGTTATTTCGTTATATTAATTTTATAACCTCCTTGTCTCTTGTCTCAAATTGAACGGTTACAAACCCGAAGGCCACCAAGAGCTCATAGAGCATGAAAGCGAGAAGCCCTAGGGGAAGGTAGAGGATAATTTCAATACTCTTCACTAGTAATAAGATAATAGCTCCAAGAATTAATATTCCCCAAGGAGAATTAGGATCTAAAAGATTGCTACTCCTCTCGGATATCCAGGTGTGAATATTAGCTCCCACGGTTGCTTTCTCTTTGATATCGAAGCCAGTCTTCTCCTCTAAGGAGGTACCTAAATCCTTGGCTGCCTGACTTACTAACAATTGCTTTTGAAAAGCGGTTAGATTCTCCACGCCGCTACTTTTGTTGACTTGATCTAGGGCTATGCTCTCAAGCATATCCTCTAACTTGGCACTACTGGAAAAATCCTCTATGTATCCTCCTAAAACGGGCGTTACCATCAAATCTACTGTTCTGTTGACGTTGTTTTCTGTAAAAACGGCATCTCCCTCAACTGAGAAAAGGAACGTCATTACCACTACGCCCACAATCAAAATGAGACCTATAACTGGCCTGGTAGCATGAGAGAAGCGAATTTTCACCATATTCTCACTCCCTCTCTTTCCCCCGTTGTGGACCGCTATTAAAAGCATGAAGACTATCAAGGCCATTGCACCCCAATAACCTAAGGGCGCACCTAAGAAGGGCAGGACTAATCCTAAGGTACACGCTCCGGATGCGAGGAGAATTTCTCCAACATACTTTTTAAGCGCGAGGCTCTGTACTGTTAGTACGGTAGCCCACACTACAAAAACGAATGTACCGTACCCAAACTCACCTATCCTTAAAAGAAACCCCGAAAGAAACGCTAAAAGGGTAGTTGTGCCAATGAGAAGATACACCTTGAACAGGGAACGTCCCTTAATGACCAGCTCTTCTTTAGGGTTCAGTGAGCCCTGAGATGCTCCCTCAGATTTTCTTATCCTCTCCAATATTCCATCCATATAAAGAGTTACTACTCTTCCTTGGGTGCTCCGTCGTCACCCTTGGAACCAGAGTTATCACTACTATCCTTATACAATATCTTACCAATCTTTTGAAGTGAGGATGATAGATTCTCTGATGTATTTTTTATTTTAGAGGCGTCATCTCCAGCAACAGCACTTTTGAGGTCTGTAATCTTATCTTCTATTTCCTTCCTCACATCTGCAGGAACTTTTTCCCCTGCATCCTTAAGAGATTTCTCTGCTGTGTATATGAGAGACTCTCCATGATTGCGAACGTCAATTAATTCTCTTTTAGCTTTATCATCGCTTGCGTGTTCCAGCGCCTCCTGTTTCAATTTTTCAATCTCCTCTTTACTTAAAGAAGTGGTAGCCTCGATCCTTACTGACTGGCTCTTACCCGTTGCCTTATCTGCTGCCTTCACGTCTAAAATCCCGTTTGCATCAATATCAAAGGAGACCTCTACCTGAGGCACGCCCCTTGGAGATGGAGGAAGTCCATCAAGAATGAAGCGACCAAGAGTTTTGCTATCCGTAGCCATCTCGCGCTCACCTTGCAATACGTGGATCTCTACGGATGTTTGATTGTCCGCTGCTGTAGAGAAGATCTGACTCTTTGAGGTGGGGATTGTGGTATTCTTTTCAATCAATTTTGTGAATACCCCTCCCAACGTTTCAATTCCCAAAGAAAGCGGAGTGACATCCAAAAGCAATACGTCTTTAACATCTCCCTGGAGAATACCCGCTTGGATGGCAGCACCCAGGGCCACCACTTCATCAGGATTAATACCCAGGTGGGGTTCTTTATTGAAAAGTCCCTTCACGGCCTCCCTGATCGCCGGCATGCGCGTCTGTCCTCCGACCATAATAATCTCATCTATATCTCCAAGCTTTAAGCCTGCGCCCTTAGGACTTGGCGAAGTCACCACGTCCCGCACAAGAACAACTGATTTGTCTATCAAATCTTTAGTTAACTCTTCGATGGTAGCCCTAGTCAACTTCATTACGAAGTGCTTAGGACCGGAGGCATCGGAAGTAATGTAGGGCAAGTTCACTTCTGTCTCTACTGATGTAGAGAGCTCGTGTTTGGCACGTTCAGCGGCTTCACGTAGGCGTTGTAACGCCAATGGGTCTTTAGAGACATCCACTCCTTCGCGTTTTCTATATTCTGCGATTAAATGCTCCATAATCAACTGGTCAAAATCGTCTCCCCCAAGGTGCGTATCTCCACCCGTTGCCTTCACCTCCACAGTATTGTCTCCTACCTCAAGTACTGAGATATCAAAAGTGCCTCCACCAAAATCGTATACCACCACTTTCTCATCCTTTTGTTTATCTATCCCATACGCCAAGGCAGCGGCAGTTGGTTCGTTAATAATGCGACGTACTTTGAGTCCCGCTATTTCTCCAGCGTTTTTAGTAGCCTGTCTTTGAGAGTCGTCAAAGTAGGCGGGTACGGTAATAACAGCCTCCTCTATCGGCTCACCCAACTTCTCTTCGGCATCCTTCTTAAGCTTGCTCAAGATCATGGCTGATATCTCCTCTGGGTTGTGCCACTTATCACCCATCTTAATCTCTACTCCCCCGTCGGCATTTTCCCGCATCTCGAAAGAAGAGATCTTCTTATCTTTCTGTACTTCCGCATCACTAAACTTCCTACCAATCAATCTCTTGACTGAAGCTATGGTGTTCTGGGGGTTAGTAATAGCCTGTCTTTTGGCTAAAAGCCCAACTAGACGTTCGTTAGCCTTCGATATCGCAATGACTGATGGCGTAGTGCGGTTGCCCTCTACGTTCTCGAGAATCTTGGGATCACCAGCTTCGATGATAGCCATCGCAGAATTTGTTGTTCCCAAATCTATACCTAATATTTTTGCCATTTTATTTTTCTAAATATTTGTAAACCTTTACTTTAGCCGGCCTTATAACTTTGCCATTTAATATGTATCCCCTCTCTAATTCCTCCGCCACCAATCCATCCTTCTCTTCTGGACCATCAGTCGTCATAGCCGCCTCATGCACACTGGGGTCAAACAACTGACCGTCTTGAATATCCATTTTCTCAAGTCCACGCCTACGAAGCAAGTCTTCTAGCTGATTTTGCATCAGATACACTCCCTTTTCCACTTCTCCGGATTTCTCCATTGCCCTCAATGCTAAATCAAAACTGTCTAAGATGCTCAATAGGTCTCTAATAATACTCTCATTAGCAAAGCCGGCTAACTCTTCGAGGCGTTTCAGCTCGTCTTTTTTGAAGTTAGCTAAATCCGCCTTGGCGCGCTTCCAGCCATTTAGATACTCTTCGCACTCACCCTTGAGCTTCTCGATATCTTCTTTGGGGTCTTTTTCTTTAGACATAGGGGGTGTTTAGCAATACAAAGTTATGAAAACAACACGCTTGTGTCAATCCCCCTCAATTAAATATGGTCCATGAAACACCCAAATAGGGCCTGGGGACGCTAGAACCTGTTTTGTGAAGAGGTTGATACTTTGATCTAATCCTAGAATCCTAATGTAATATACTTCAATATAAACACGGGTGAACATACTTTTAAGGCTTTATTACGCATTGAAGACTAAGTCTGATATTATTAAAGACATCCGCAAATATAGGCAGAAAAAAGATATGTTAGAAGACTGCCTTTTCGGACTTGCCGCGGTCGTCTTTGCTGCCATAGCAAAGAGTGAACTCAGTAAACGATTGCCCCAAGGGCACTATTGGTTACCAAGATGCCAAACCTAGGAAGAAAAAACTATAGCGATGAGGAGCTTATTGAGCTATTCAGAGACTTCGATGTCATTTTCACGCAAAACAAGACGGATACGGATTATAGACTTTCAAAAGATTTCCAGGTTCAAAGTGAGTTTTTAATTAAAGATATCAAGGAGATCCAACGGCGACTGGAGAAAAATGCAGGGGATAAGTACCTGTACTATGTCTGCGAGCATATTTTCAATATCATGAACTGGATAAAGTTAATAGAAGAAGATGCTATATCAAACTTTTCGAACATCTGGGAGGGGTTCTTTGATGAACACTTTGGAGATAAGAATCTCCTGCAAAGTCTTTATGATTCCTGCTTTGAAAAGTGGGTTTCTCAAAAGAACGGCCAGCATCAAATAGGACAGAATTTTTACAACATAATTGAAGGTAGGCTGTTCTATCACAATCGCTTTGGTAAGTGGTTTGAGGTTAACAGTAGGGCGGCTTTTGACTTCAAGCCGGATTTAACACTTGTTAAAAACAAGGGATTAATAAAGCAATTAAATGGGGATTATCGGGAAACGTGGTACGACAATTTATTGAGCCTATGGGAAAGTCAGGAATACCGAGGAGAGTTGTCGGATAACTTCCTTAAGTTTGGCAGCAAGGAATCTAGCCCGGAACAGTATTTTGACTTTACAGTTACATACATTAAGGAGCTCTTGAAAAATCCAGTATCAATTTCCGAGCTAGAGCGCTGGAACGGTAGTATAATCGCAGATCTTGAAGATATAGTGAAGATTGTTGCTTTTGTATTGAACATAACGAAGAAGAGGCAAAGAGATGATAGCCACACCGTATATCTCTTACGAGATTGCTTAATGTTTTATGAATCTCAACAAATCCTTGACCTTATAAACTCAGAAACCACCTCCTCAGACCAGATTATGATTGGGAGAAAGTTGCTTACACACGAGTCTAGGAGATGGGGTTACTACATTGTAACGCTCGAAGCCCTATATACTGCCCATCAGCGTTATCCCGTTAACTTTGCGAAATTTTACAACGAATACGCGCGACTAATGAACCTGTTTGTATCTTTGAATCCTAATTTCGAGAAAGTTGTATCTGAGCTGGCAGACTACATAAAGAACCATATACAAACAGGTAAGAAAAGAATTGTTGTCTTCGATATTGGATTTCAGGGATCCATTGCTCTCCTGACAAAATACATCATTGATTATCACATCGCCCCCACTAGATTGGGTGGCAAAATTAAAACCGACATTAATGTTGGCGTTGGTGCTGTATGGTCAAAAAAACTATATGGCAAAAAATACGAAGGGTATTATTTTCCGTTTCTTTATCACCTCCAACTTATACGCAGAAGTAATGACCTATATCACTACAAAGAAGGTAGCCTCAAGAATGGAAAAATCGGCGTAGTGATGGGAAAAGCAGAAGATCAGAAGCGAGCAGCAGTTGAGTTAGTGACGCTTGTGATGCTCGCAATGCTGGGAAAGACGGAAAATCGAAATGGTGGGCTCCGCTATGTTAAATCCAGGTGATTTTCTTTCGTTTAGCCCTTTTGGGTAATTCTGCTGGAGAAACCTGGCTGCTCTCCTCGGATTTTTTATTACTCGCCTCACGGGTTTTGGCTGAATCTAGAGTGCCGCCCTTGTAGTTGTCTTGTTTATCAGTTAGTTCTTTTGGCATGGCCTTAATTAATTATCTAATAGGTCGCAACTTTGTCGAATATATTCACTTGCTCGATCTAGGTCTGCTTGAACTGTCCCTATAAAGTGCCCCTTTCCGTCTCTCGGCGCGTGATCTGCCTTCAGTCTTCCTTGCGCATCAATGGCGATGTCTGGAAACTCATCCGCAATCGGCTTAAGTGAATCCATTGAACCTGGTCCAAACCCTCCAGCTATAGCAAGGCCAAGCCCCGGAAGTTCATACTGTATTAGATTAAGCTGCCTTAGAAGAACATCACTACCAGTCCCTATGCTCTTACCTTTTCCCATACTCATATCGAGTAAAACAAAGTCAACCGAGCCATCATATTCACGAAGCAGGTCAACCATTTTTTGAGGATCATTAGCGACTGCATCCATAGCAAACTTTCCTACCTGCAAAATTATTAGTATGTCAGGATATTTTTCTTTGAAGGCTTTTATGGCGGAGGGCTCTGGCCAGGTTACATCAAGTTGGATGG
>Ga0210057_1007104_pt1 | contig 13700 bp, 16 predicted proteins | sample CryGeyCG2114_010_2_FD_183968 | JGI IMG/M metagenome (GOLD analysis project Ga0210057, IMG submission 183968) | Groundwater microbial communities from aquifer - Crystal Geyser CG10_big_fil_rev_8/21/14_0.10 (SPAdes) (version 2) | ecosystem: Environmental > Aquatic > Deep subsurface > Groundwater ... | reverse complement strand
ATCTCCTCTCAGATCCGCCCAATGAAATTTTCTCGTTTGATTGTTCCTAAAGCTTAAATGTCATACCACTATCCTAAAGGTATCTGTTCGCTTCCCTGACCTATAGGATTATCTCTCGTGATTTTCTTTGTTGACAATGTTCACAAGTCTATTATAATTAAATCAACATGAAGGAATTCAGGTTAAATCAAGAAAAAAATGAATTCTTGAAATTAAGAAGAGGAATAAGTTTTGAAAATATTATTAAGATAATCAAGAACGATAGACAGGTCGAAGTAATAGAACATCCAAATAAGCAAAAGCTTCCAACTCAAAGAATATTTTTGGTACATTTAAAAAATTATGTTTATATGGTTCCATTTATTAAAAATAAAATCATAAAATATGAAAAATAGAAAGAAATCAATCCATGAACCTTTAGATCATTATGAAAAGGAGTTGATAAATGACTTGGAAAATAATGAATTTGTTGAAGTTCCCGTCCAAGAACAAGATATGAAGAAATACAGGGATTACGCTAAATATACTTTAGATAAGCTCAAAAAGGATAAAAGGATCACCATTCGTGTTGGTATTGATGATCTAGAATCAATCCAAAACAAAGCAATTGAGTCAGGCATCCCTTATCAGACTCTCATCTCATCAATACTTCGTAAGTTTGCAAGAGGAAAAATAAGCATCGGAGTTTGATGGTATTATTGAAGTTCTATTACATCCCCCGCCTTTCAGGCACCTCCTTCTTGAAGGGGGATCGTCAAAACTTTACGCTTTATAACAAACCTCAATCTATTTGAGAAGCTTCTACACTATAATCACCACAGGAGTCTGTTCACTCCCCTGTCCCATCGGATTATCTCTCATCACTTCTTCAAAAAACGAATCAGGTTTATCAGTCGCATTTCCAAGGACATTTCTCCCTAAGTCATTTGCATCGATTATTACAACGCCTGCAAACGTCTCATCGTCATTTCGAGCTTGTCGAGAAATCTCTTCCTGGAGGGATCCCTCAACTTCGCTTTGATTCGCTCGGGATGACAAAAACATCTGAATGCTCATACGAATTTTCTCCGCTGCTTTTTGTGGATCTTTTGGTGCCAGTTTTGCAGAGACATTGCTTGGATACAGTGAATATTCTGTTGGTCCATCTATCGCGGCAGCTTCCCGTCCTGCCACATGATAAAATACACCGCGAAGACCAAATGGCTTTGTGAGGATGGATAATACCGATGCAAGTAGTATTCGTGGAAGACCAACCTCGCCAATTGCAAGTTGCATGGTCCATGGACTTCCCAGACCGATTCCATGTGGGGTTTTCCGAACGTATTTTGAAAGCATTGTTGCAACCCAAGAGGGTTTAATATCTTTGATGAAATATGACCTTCCTTGCGAAATAGCAACTATTTTTTCAGAGACAATTATGTACCATTGATTATTTTTGTCATCCCGAACTTGGTTCGGGATCTTTTTTTGAGATGCTGAAACAAGTTCAGCATGACAGGTAAAAATACCTGATACGACTTTTGCTACTTCATCTGCAATCTTCTTCCCATAGTCATCACCGTTTTTAAAAACCTCTGTTTTGATGGGATAGCGAGAATATGTTTTTCCGTGAACAATAATATCGATCTGCTTTCCTGGATTTGGCTTTATATTATTCATTTATATTATCTTCAAATGCATGCTACATATTTCGGAGGATTTCAATTCGTTTTGCAGCAGGGGGATGAGTACTAAACAGATTCGTAAACCATGATGCTCGCTCTCCTTTTTTAAAAGGATTTGCGAAAAAGAGATGAGCAGTAGAAGAGGATGCTGACTGCACTCCTTTTGGATAGGCATTAATCTTTTCAAGAGCATTGGCGAGCCCGAGTGGATATCGTGTCAAAAGTGCACCACTTGCATCAGCCAGGTATTCTCGTCGTCGAGATACCGCAAGCTGAATCAAGGTTGCAACAATTGGTGTGATGATCAGTGCTGCCACAAGTAAAATCAGTGTTATCGGACTTTTATTTTTATCACGATCTCCGCCTCCCCACCAAAAACTGCGCATAATCCAATCAGCAGTAAGACCAATAGTACCGACTAAAACGGCAGTAACCGTTGATACCAAAATATCATAGTTTCTGATATGAGAAAGCTCATGAGCAATCACCCCTTCAAGCTCCGTACGATTCAACATTTGAAGAAGACCGGTGGTTGCACACACCACGCCATGCTTTGGATTTCGACCCGTTGCAAACGCATTTGGTGACGGATCATCGACCACATATACCTTGGGCATGGGAATACCTGATGCGATAGCGAGATTTTCGGTGACGGTATAAAGATCGAAGAACTCTTCCTTTTTAGCAAGACGTGCTTTGGTGGTTGCTATGACAATTTTATCAGAGTAGAAATAACTTCCGACACTTGAAGCAAATGCAATCAAAAAGCCCATAATTGCATAAGAATTAGCATCACCGTATGACAAACCGATGATATAAAAAAAGCCAGTAAAAAGAAGGAGAAAGAGCGTGAATATCAAATACGTCTTAAACCGATTGTGTGCGACTTCTGAATAAATGGTCATAATGTATTTATTGATACTAATTTCAAATAAAAACAAAATAAACTACCAAATGTCATCCCGGACTCCGATCCGGGATTCATTCATTCTCTGACAAAAATGGATTCCCGATCGAGGGTGGGAGTGACATTGATTCGAATTCATTTTCAGCTACTCACTCTTAAAACTTTACTTCTACTTCTTTTTGATCTTCTTCACCAGCTTTGAAAAACTCGAAATCGGTAAATCCAAACATTCCCGCAAAAATATTTGTGGGGAACAACTGAATCTTTGCATTAAAGTCGAGCACATTGCTGTTGTAAAACTGTCGTGAATACGCAACCTTATCTTCAGTATCTGCAAGTTGGCTTTGAAGATCTTTAAAATTTTCATTCGCCTTCAGTTCTGGATAGGCTTCAGATACAGCAAACAATGATTTCAAGGCTCCGGTCAGCATGTTGTCAGCCTGTGCTTTTTCATTGACGCTATCTGCGGTCATTAGAGCAGAACGCGCTTTTGTAACATTTTCAAAGACTTCTTTTTCATGTTTTGCATATCCTTTGATCGTTTCAACCAAATTGGGAATAAGATCTGCACGACGCTTGAGCTGGACATCGATTCCTGAAAACGCCTCTTGAATGCGCGTTTTAAGAATAACGAGACCATTGTATGTGGTGATAAGATACATTGCAATAAGAAGTAATGCTCCCCCACCGATTAAACTTAAATTCATTTCCAATACACCTCCTTTCTCATATGGGTAATTGTAGCATAAAACAGTAATTGCTATGCTACAATAGTTCGTATGGAAAACACTTCAGAACAAACAGGAAATGAACAGAATGTGTATAAAGAGAAACTAGGTATTCTACTTTCACAAAATCGATCTTTCTTTATTACCGGAGTAATTACCCTCATTTTTATCATTTATATTTTTCTTCTGCAAGTGGGTGAACCGGTAATCACACAAGTTAAAGATGGCATTTTATCGTCTGTTTCAAATAATTTTAAAGGTGTCACTAAACCAACACCTCCCGATCTTACCAATAGAATTTCAAATAAATCAATTGATTATATTTCCCCAGCAAAACCTTCTTCAGGAATGAAAATTGATGAGAATGGACAAATCAGTGCCATTTCTACGGGAAAAGTGACTTACACTAAAAATAAATATATTGTTGTGCGGGGTGATAGTTTGGCAACAATTGCACAACAAGTTTATGGAGATCGTGATGCATGGGTCAGAATCGCACAGGCAAACAATCTGGCAAGTCCGGATAACATCGAAATCGGTATGGAGCTTGTGATACCGAGGTAAATTACGATTACGTCATCCTTGTACAGAGTTCACATTGTCATCCCCGACCCCGATCGGGGATCCAGAAATTTATTTCTTCTTAAACAACTTCCACAGGAGTAGTAATGAAATTCCGGCAAATACTTGAAGTGAAAGAAGCGCTTTTGCCGGCCCAATTTGATCTGCAAAAAGACCAAGTCCAAAGGCTACAACTGCAAATGCAATACTTCCGACCAGTGAATTCAACGACCCCATGGTAGATCGCTGTTCGTTTGAATATTCTTTTTGAAGGAGCGACCCCATTGCAACAGATCCGGTTCCAAAAAATACTGAACTGCTTGACATAAGAACTGGTGAGAATACGGTTGGGTGCGCAGTAGCCAATACCATACTGATAAGCCCATACACTTTACCAGTGATAAGCGTAGGAAGAGATTTAAATTTTCCTATGATTCTTCCGCTGAAATGAAAACCTATTGCCGCGCCTATATTTGACAACATCTTCGCAATTCCAATTGCCCACACCGGCCAAAGGGTGTTGTAAAATGAAGCGGTAAATTCATACCCTGCTTCACCCTGTGCAAAACTTATAATATTCGAGATACTCAATGTTCTTAATTTGTAATTTTTCTTAAAAAGTGAAAGAGCTTCTTTCAGATGCGCATAAATATTGGTCACATCCTTTTTATGTACCTTTGGCTCAATCATATTCAGCGATACAATGAGTCCCAACAAGGCGGGTATGATCGAAAGCCACATAACCAAGGGGAAGGAATAAAATGCGATAATACCACCAAGGAGTGCAGATACTGCTAGTGCCCATTGGAACATAGAGCTGGTAGTTCCCAAGTACTGCGCATATTCTTCTTTTTGTCCCGTTTCGTCTAACGTCTCTATAAGGAAAGCGTCATTATTACCACTGTAAAAAGCCCTGGCCATCCCTTCAATTAAGCCTCCGATTGCCAAAACAACAAATGAGCCTGCAATGGCATAACAAAGTACTGAGATTACGCTCAGTGCAGCTCCCCATACCAAGGTATTCTTCCTTCCAATCATATCTGAATAGATACCGGTTGGCACTTCAAAAAGCGCGCTTGAAAGCATGGTGATCGAAAATACTGCCATACCAAGGGCAAACGACCCAGAGACGGAAGTGAAATAAATGATTGCAATGGGGGAATAGAACCTGAAATCAAGAAGAAAATTGAACCATGATAATAATTTGATGTTCCTGTGCACTTTCATATAGTAAAATTATACTATCATAGCAAGGCTATATGATAAGATAGAAAGAAAGTAATGCGGGATTAGTACACCGGTAGTATGCATCCTTCCCAAGGATGAGAAGCGAGTTCGATTCTCGTATCCCGCTCAATAAGTGCTAGAAATTAACATATTACTTATATAAATGTTGCTCTACCTTTCTTCTTACCATCTTGGAAACGAAGCTCAGAAACTTAAACAGATGGTTGACTCGAACAAAAAAGCAGCCATCATCCCCAATGCATTAGACTTTTCCCAAGATTTAGAAAGACGGAAAAAAAGTATTCAGCAGGAAATCGATGATTTGACCAGTTTGGGATTCATTCCTGAAGAACTGGATTTACGGGATTATTTTGGAAAAACTGATGAACTAAGATCAAAACTTAAAGAATTTGGTTTGGTCTGGGTACAAGGTGGTAATACCTTTGTTTTGCTTCGGGCTATGAGAGAAAGTGGATTTGATGAACTAATCAAAGAATATAAAGGGAAAGACGAATTGGTTTATGCTGGATATAGTGCAGGCGTTTGTGCCATTACACCAACTCTCAAAGGCATTGAGCTCGTTGATGATGCGGAAGTAATACCCGATGGCTACAAGAACCAGACTGTGTGGGATGGCATTGGACTGATCAACGACTCTATTGCTCCCCATTATAAATCTGACCATCCTGAATCGGAAGCAACGAATAAAACAGTTGAGTATTTTATTGAGAACAAAATGTTATTTAAAGTACTCAGAGACGGTGAAGTAATTATTGAAGAGGTTTAGGAAGACTTATAAAGTGACTGGTTTTGAAACCAGATGCTATCTAATACACTGAACACCTTAGGAAATAACCAGCGTGGGAATAGGTTCAAGCAGCGTATCGAAAGAAAAGGACATTTCCTCTTTTTTCAGACAAAAACAAATGCATTTCCCGAGTTGTTAGAGGAAGTGTTAGCGACGAATTGTGAGGTTTGAACATCTTTCTCAGCGCGCATTCTATAAAAATAAGATATGTAATTACCCACATAATAATGTGCTAAAATAATATTGTGACAAAAACAACACAAATAGCAATTTTCAAAGGACAGAAAGTTCGGAAAACTATTCACAATAATGAATGGTGGTTCTCTGTGGTCGATGTTGTTGCTGCACTTACGGATAGCAACATACCTCGAAGATATTGGAGCGATTTGAAAATAAAGTTAAAAAAAGAAGGGTTTAGTGAAGTGTACGAAAAAATCGTACAGTTGAGATTAGAAGCTCCTGATGGAAAACTACGAGAAACAGACTCCGCTAACACAGAAACTATTTTTCGTATTATCCAAGCCATTCCTTCTCCAAAGGCAGAGCCATTCAAAAGATGGTTAGCTAAGGTAGGCTATGAAAGAGTACAGGAAATAGAAGACCCAGAACTGGCAACTAAAAGAACCAGAGCTTTGTATAAAGCTAAGGGATACTCTGATGACTGGATAGAGAAAAGAATGAGAGGTATCCAGGTGAGGGAACAGCTGACTAATGAATGGAAAAATAGAGAGGTGGGAGGAGATAAAGAATATGCTATTTTAACAGCCGAGATATCCCACGCCACGTTTGGGATGACCCCAAGTCAATACAAAAAGTTTAAAAATCTCAAAAGAGAAAACCTCAGGGATCACATGAATGACTTAGAATTAATCTTTTCTATGCTCGGTGAAGCCTCCACCACTGAGATTGCCAAAAACAAAAATGCTCAAGGTTTTATCCAGAATAAAACAGCCGCAAAGCAAGGAGGAGATGTTGCTGGAAACGCGAGGAAAGAGCTGGAAAGAAAAAGTGGGAAAAAGATTTCAACAAAACAAAACTATCTCACCACACCGGAAAAGCAGAAGTCGTTAGAGTAAAGTGCTTTTACTGTGAGAATCAATCAATACAAATAACATATCAAATGAAAAAACAACCCAAAGTACTTGAAACCCTAAGAATAGGCAATCGTGGAGAGGCGTTTTTAGAATTTATTATATCCAAGCATTGCCTAATGAATAAGATTGTTGGATATAGAGACGTTGGAGTTGATTACATATGCGAGTGGCTAAACGGCGACACTCCCACTCGTATTCTTTTTGGTATTCAAGTTAAAACTACTGAAAGGAAAGATGTTACAGTCACTAATAAAGGTATAAATAGACGGTTGAATGAACTTCCGAAAGTTGAAATAAGCCCATCTCCTTTTGATATCGAAGGAAAAACCATTGAGTATTGGAGTGGTTTAAGTATCCCTTTGTATCTATTTCTGGTAATAAAAGAAAGCGATGAAGAGATTTTTAATACCTACTATACGCGACTAACTCCAGTATTACATAAAAAAGATGGGAATATTGTTGGCAAGATCAATGAGATAAAAAAAGGTCTTTTCTATCAAGCTAATAAGAATTCTGAATTTAGTGCAATTGTTCCCAAGCCTAACAAGGATGGAGGATTTGTTAGAGATTTATTTATTGACTCAATAAGGTGCTCATATCAAAGTGGAAGCGTTATGTATAGAGATCCCGGTGAGTCTGGAATTAATTGGCCAAAGGACAAAATATATCCAGATGTGCTTGGAGAAGAGAAGGCTGATTACATCACTAAGGTTAAAAAAGGACTTATTCTGTTAGAAAAGAATGGTCTTATAAAAGTAGATCCTGATTTTGAGGCTAAAATTGATAAATTGAAGAAATCGGTGAGGTGATCGATTTATATCTTTTAAGCTCAGTCAATCGATCACTTTCGTGTCATCAGCTCTTGATTTCAAAGATTTCAGCACCACAAGAAGATATATCGCCCAATACCCGGCAAAAGCAGCAAAGATGTGCCACAGGAAATGAGAACCGATTGGTACCCACGTACAAATCCACGCATCAATACTCCGAAAGAATATTGCACAAGCATAGAGACCGATCACTCCAACAAATGGTTTGACGACAGGAGTTCCATATTTCTTCACTGCAATCCAACCAATAAGAAATATAAAAATAATTGCAGTGATATGTCGGATCGAGCCATTCATAAATTCTCTCGGCACATAGATCGTGAGTAAAGCTACAACTCCGATGAAGCCTGTCAGAATGAGTATGGATCGGATTTTGTTTTAATCAGTTCGTTGAGAGTGAGAAATAAGGCATACAAAATGAAAATATAAATTGGCAGTGCGTCGAAAATCAACGTAGTTGAGTTCCGTGCGGTGTGATACAAAAAGCTTCCCAAGCCAACCAAGGATAGCATCCAAGGCAATGCCCCTATCTCTTTTGACTTGATCTTCTTTTCTTTGAGGAGTTTGAAACCCAAGTAGCCAACGATGGGAAAGGTGAGATTGGTAAATGCATTTATTGGTTCGGCAAGAAGTGCATTTGATACTCCCCGTTCACAGTAGATTGTTTGTGGCAAGTTACAAAGAAAGCACATATCTTACAGCGGCTGATTGGTAACTGCATAATTCTTCCCTTATCTCGTCACTGTGCCATTTCCTCCACCCCCATTGCAGGTATCAGTCTTTGCAAATGCTTTTTCTTCATCTGTCCTATTTTCTAATGTTGCAGAGAGAGAATATGTCTGACCGCCATCACAGATATAAAGCATATATCCAGGATTTTGAATAGGATCATCTATCAATGGAACTGATTGATATCCCAGCCGTTCCAAAACGCGCGTTACCGCTGTTGTATATGAAGTACCATTTTCATACCCAACCCATCCCTGCCCACCATTGTTCCATCCGCCTCCGGTCACACATACGTATCGTGATCTACATAATATTGCTCTAAAGCTGCCTGAATTTTCTGCAGATCATCCTTCCGTTTCGTGTCACGTAAGTTGCGCATAACATTGCTATAGCTCCCAATACTCATCGTAAGAAGAACACTAATAATTCCAACGACCACAATGAGCTCGATAAGAGTAAAGCCTTTATGGTCTCTCGCTTGAAGTATATTTTTGTGGATAATCATTCTATTGGCTGTGGTGAATTGATAAGCTCTTCCGAAGGTTGCTCAATTTTTGGCGGAATGGATTGTAATCCATAAATAATTACCAGGATAATTGCTATAGCCCCCACAATAATTCCAACTACCATTTTACTCATATGTTTATGATACCAAACATCAGACTAATCAATCAAATAGTTTCAAACATCTCTTTATAGATATCAGTATAATAAAGTATGCTCCATCGTTTTCAGCACGAAAAAGGTTGGTTTTTTCAGTTCCGAAAAGAAATACTCAGATATATCTTCTTGTCGATTACTGCCGTTTTGTTCGCCGTAATATTTTTTACCGCAAACTCCTATTCAAAAGAGATTTTTGATGAAAAAACACCTATCGTAATCACTGATGATTTTTCAATTTCCACCTCTGAACTTAATAAAGTAAACAATCAACTGATCGTGGGGTTTTTGCCGTCATGGTCAGTTGCACAAAATGCCAAGATATATCCGGAATATCTCGATCAAATCATATATTTTGGGTTGGGAATTTCAGATACGGGAGAACTTATGAAGTTTAACAAAGAACACACCGCATTAGTAGAATGGACATATTTTCTTTCTGAATCATTTTCAAAATTGAAAGCTGAAGCCAAAAAAACCGATACTAACGTTCTTATTGCGATAAAGAATTTTGACAATGAATCAATTGATACCCTCATTAGTTCGGAGTCAAATAGAAAACGAGCGATACGAAATATCACCGCTCTTGTCAACGAATATCAGCTTGATGGGGTGAATATCGATTTCGAATATTTTACTCAAACGGACTTTCCCACGATGAAATATTACAACTTATTTTTAACTTATCTCTCTTTAGAGCTGAAAAAACAAAACCCTCATGCCATACTTTCTGTTGATATAAACGCATCTGCAGTCTACCGAGACAATGCATACGATATTGTAAAAATTGGTGACGTCGTGGATCATATTATTGTAATGGGATATGACTATCATGTACCAAGCTCTTCATATGCCGGTCCGGTATCGCCAATAAATGCTCCAGGAGACAAACCAAATTTGACGAAAACCGTCACATCTCTCAAAGGAAGGATTGATCCAAAAAAAGTGATTTTAGCACTTCCCCTTTATGGATATGAATGGCAGACGTTCACAAAAGATGAAGGAAGTAGCGTAATTCCTCAAACCGGAGCGCTTGCATCTTATAAACGAGTCAGAGAGCTTATTACTGCACGTGAAGATCTATCAATCTCATATGACAAACTCTCCCAATCGCCGCGTATTGTGTACACCCAAAATGGACTGATCAAACAAATATATTATGATGACGAAAAATCACTTGCAACAAAATTTCAGTTTATTACAGAACACGAACTTGGTGGAATGGGTTTGTGGGCACTGGGATACGAATGAAATTATATCGAACCTTGGAAACTCATAAAAGACATTCGAACCACAAAGTGATATACTTTCCAAACTAAATTGCCGATATAGCTCAGTTTCCACCTGAGGCAGATCAGCCTTTGGCTGTGGTAAGAGTTGAAACATTATCCCCATTAAGCCTGTGTAGCTCAGCTGGTAGAGCAACGGTATCGTAAACCGTGGGTCGTCGGTTCGAACCCGACCACAGGCTCATATGTCACATCTCTATCAACATAGAAACAAACAAAACTATAATAAGATTATCATCTTGATTTCGATGACTGTTTTATTAATATCAATAATCATTTTTATTGGTTTTGATAGTCTTATAAACTCTGCTATGCTCTTCACCAATTTGTTTCGTTCAGATCAAACTACAAACAGCAAAGAATCAGAGGGGGCGTTTTATGGATTAGTTTCCATTGACCCGCCTGCTGTTGCGACAAACTCTGCGACAATCATCATTTCCGGACAGACAACTGGCTTTGATTCCGTCGATTATTATCTCAATAATGTAAAAACAGAGACATCAGCTCTTGATAAAGAAACGGGATTTTCGCAAGAAATTGAAGATCTCATTGTTGGAGAGAATATGATTTATGTAGTCGCACGAACAAAAGATGGGAAAAATTCTAAAAAAACAGATACCTTTTCTATTCTTTATAAACCTGATGCACCAACGCTTCAGATTGACCAACCAAAAAATGAAGAAACGGTACATTCTCAAGACCTACAAATCAGTGGGAAGACTGACCGAAATACCACTGTTCTTTTAAATAATTCTCCAATTGTTGTTGATTTAAAAGGCGAGTTTGTTACTTCAACTAAACTTAAAGAAGGAGATAATACCCTCAATTTTAAAGCTACCGATGTAGCTGGTAATACAACAGAAAAATCTATTCACATAGTATATCAGTCAGAAGAATGAACGTCTGAGACAAACAATACACCAAGAAAGAATATAACAAACGGATGGAGAAGTACATTGTCAAACATTGAAATAATACTCAAAAAACATACACTCATGAGAAAAAACATATTTTTACGAGCAAGTATCAAGAGCGCATACATAAATAAAGTAAGTCCTCCCACTCCCCCAGCAACCAAAATGATCATAAAACTTGAATGAAACGAAGCAACGCCGTGTGAGGGATTGTAATCTTCAACAAACACTTCGTCGATATATTTTTCCTTTTCAAATCGAATGTGATTATATCCAATTCCAAAAATCGGATTTTTTTGCCAAATCTCGAATCCTTTTTTATAATCTTCAAGACGTGCGGTGATTGATGCCGTTCTTAGGAGGTTTATACTCTCTGTTTGAGCTTTTGGAATAAGAAATATGAGAACAATGATTGTTAATACCATTACGACGGTAATCTTGTATCGTTTTAAGAGTATGCCAAACAATAGAATAACGCCAAGTATTGCAAGAAATGCTCCTCGGGAGTAAGTTAATACAATCAAAATGAATGAAACAACCAACAATATCACCTTGATAACAGGTCGTTTCGCCTTTTGAGCTCTATTAATGAGATACCATCCACTCAGGAAAAACATTCCAGCTGCAATTGGTGGGTCAAGAAATACACCAACAAGTCTAGATATATGAGGGTCCCACCCGAGATATGCAATGTTTCCAATATTTGGATACAGATAATATTGAAATACTGATCCCAAAAGAATGATTCCTGAAATAATGATAAGTAATACGTCTAATTTCAAATGAGTTACCTTAACATGATGATAGAAATACAGAATGTAAATGCCATACATGACAAGACGAAGTGCATACAAACTCGCAATGATATTTTCATTTAAAGTATAGTAAAACAGAGAAATGACAAAGCTTACACCCATCCATGCAAGAAAAAGAGAGATCGGTATTTTCTTTTTTACATAATTAAATGGCTGGAATGTATAGTGAGAAATGAAGATAATTGAAGTAAGCGCAACGAATAGCTCATAAAGATAAAAATAGATTGGCTGTTCAGGGATATGGATACGTCCTAGTTGTCCTAAAACAAAGAAGGATACTGTCGAGTAAATAAGTATTTTAAATAATCGATTCATGACTTCATCATATATAATTTGGAACGTACCAAAAATGAATGAAAACTCATGAGAAATGAGTATACAAAACCTGGTTGACCATCTAAAAATCCCATTTGGATAAAATAGGTGTAACAGAATTTTATGAGAGGAACACTAATAATCTCAACAATTGACGAAGGTTTTCCCTGAGAAAATAACTCTCCAGCGCGACGTGAACTATATTCGTTGATATCAGAAATAAATTCTTTAAGCGATGGATGAGGATAATGTTCCAGATACCCATCAAGTCTGCCGATTTTTTTATTTGTCTGGAAGACTTCATGCACAACACCATTCCAAAAGCCCGCGTCTTTCTGAATTATTCGGATAAATCCCGATGAATACGCGTGCCGAACCTCTCCAAACCGAAGTGTTTCCCCCCACCAGTGATCACGTCGTTTAATGTAATAACCGGCATATTTTCTATTGTTTGAGATCATAAGAATTTCATTTTTTAATTCATCTGAAACTCTCTCATCTGCATCAATAAATAATACCCAATTATTTTTAGCCTCCAGAAGTCCCCTATTTCGGAGCTCAGAATAGCTGAATTTTTCAGACATTTCTATAATCCGAGTGGCATATTTTTGTGCGATGCTGATCGTTTTGTCTTGAGAACCATTATCGATGATAAGTATTTCTTGAGAAAATGAAACTGATTCAATGCATTTTGCAAGAGATTTCTCTTCATTTTTTGTCAGAATTACGGTAGAAATCATGGGAGAAGAAAATGTAATAGTGTTGCCGCAAGAGGACTCGCCTGTCCGCCCCTGGCGGAAACCCCTGACCTCTCGAACCTGCCTGTCAATTACACGATGTGAGCCCGGGTGGATTTGAACCACCGACCTTTCGAATGTGAATCGAACGCTCTACCACTGAGCCACGGGCTCATCGACGGGCAGGTGTGAATAAAACGCCCTGCCTGCCGGCAGGCTGGTCTAGCCTCAGCCAAGAGCTGGTCCGCATTTTGCGGACACTTAAGCTAAGCGACCTTCATAGTAATTATATCATCCTTTGCATGTGTTGTTTTTATACTCAAAGTTCTTTACAATAAGCGGATGGGAATCATCAAAGCTATCATAGCTTTTATTATGGACATTATGGAAACAGTGGTATTTGTCGGATCGCTGTTTATAGT